>Ga0209367_1014375_pt1 | contig 10035 bp, 4 predicted proteins | sample WorMetLIZISLAND2_FD_187412 | JGI IMG/M metagenome (GOLD analysis project Ga0209367, IMG submission 187412) | Marine gutless worms symbiont microbial communities from Max Planck institute for Marine Microbiology, Germany - Olavius geniculatus... ...
TCTGATGTTTATGACTGATTTGTGCTAGGTAACACGTAATAAATTTGTATTTGTTGAGATTTTTGATACCGTAAATATGTCCTGAAATTGTCCTGAAATTTACTAAAAAGTTGGTCCCGAAATTTAATTTTTGCTGCTGGGACCCCTGTATTTACCTTACTGATTAATTTTGACTATTGTTGCTGAAGTCTGTCTTTATAATTGCAGAATTTGTACTTGTTCAGAAAACAGATTTTTTAATAATTTGTGACTCGTTACTTTTGACAATCATTAGCACAACTAAGTGCAGTGCAATCTGTTCATCTTTGTTTGCTGATAGTTATGTTTTCTTGTTCGATGGATCTGTCCATTTCAGACAATAATGATGTGCAGTTTTATGCTGTTTGTTTTAGCCAATCTTGATCGGTATGTTTGCCAGTGAATTATCAAAAGTGCTGTAAGACATTTTGCTGTCATTTCCCAGTTTTGGGTGCTTTTTATGTAGACTGATGGTTATTTTTTGATGTTCGTGTTCACTTCAGTTCCGACAATTTTGGCAGATTCTACCCAGTGGTTGTTTTAGGCTTCGGCTGAGGGGGGCCACAGGCCCCCAGTTTTGCTCTACCCCCGGTTTCGTGGCTAGCCATGATGTTTTGCAAAGATAACACAAATATCTGATGTCTTTGGGTTTCCAAATTGAAGAAAAGTGGGCAGAAACCAAAAGTGCTTCAGCTTCAGGGGGCTTTGCCTCTGGCCCTCTGACCAGGGGCTATGCCCGTGGACCCCACTGGGGCTCTGCTTCCAGACCCCCATTATAGGCTCACACTTTCACACTTGCCATGGGGCCATGCCCTTCCCTCTCCCCTAGATATTGAAGGCTAGAACCACCAATAACACAAATATGCCCCTGGTTGGTGGCGTGGCATAGTTGGTAGCGCGTTTCAGCTGAAACGAAGTTACTTTACGCCGGGCCCGGTTAGTACTGCGATGGGTGACTGCCTGCGGGCAGGTGAACCATCTCGATGCGAAGCCTGCCAGCTAGGTCGACTCAGCCTTCTACCCTCCATGGGACGGTAAAATGAGTAGTAACTCATTCGCATGAGTTACGGAAGGTGGGGACCTTTGTACAGCTGACTGGAGTTGCCTAGCTGGCCGCTGCGCCAGCCTGTGTCTGCAGGCTGCACACGGTGGCCGTGCAGCAGGCGGCTCTGGTTAGTGACGAAAGCGCATTAGAGGCGTGCGCATGCTCGTGATGATGCGCTATACAAATTGACAACCTTTACCTTTTTTACCTTTCACCACTGATTCTACCATATAAAATCACTGATTAGTTTTGATAAGAATTTTTAACCATTGCTTTATATTGATGATCAGTGCACAAGCGTGAGAAGCACTGCGCAGGAATATTCGATGTTGAAGTTTGTGACATTTGAGTGCGTTTAACTTGAAAGCCATTGCAGCTGTTAGAATGGTTTAAGATCCGTGGTTTGTTAGTGAAATGTGTGCGATGTGACGGCAGGTTTAGTCGTTAAGGTTTTCTGGGTTTTTTTAGCTAATTGCTGTTCTATTTGTTTTGTTGCTACCAGCCACTTCCTTCGCTGGTCAAGTGTTTGCAAAGGTGTTCAGTAATTGGTTAAACTTAATCATAGCATAAAATGTGAACAGACGGTGCCTTTAATGGCTATTGTTTTGTGTTATACCAGCTGATACCACCTGATATGGTAATTTTGCAGTAAAGATATCGATTCGGTAAAGATATCGATTCGATGATTGAATTGCATGACTATTTTTTCAGTCACATCAGCATATAGTGGTAATAGTATACCTCAAGGCAAGATGCTACCTGGTTGCAAAATCACTAATAGAAGATTGAAATGGCCTATAATACCATTTGTAAATTGGCGCCTTGGTAATGATCTTGAAGATTAAGAGTTTCAGTAGCTTTAATGGACCAATTCTGATACAGGTATAAGCGGCTCTGCCTCGATATGCCTATGCACTGCACTGCATAACTCTAACCCCAAATGGTGATGACGTGGGCTCTAGCTACTGCTTGGTTTACTTTAATTACAGCTGTCGGAGTAGCTGCATGAACGTTGAACATCTGCTGGGGAATGCAACCCGGATACCCGGGTAAACCCGGCCATTTTTCAAACCCGTAAACCTGGGTTTGAGAGTGGGCAAAACCCCAGGTTTATGGGTTTAATTTTGAGCATTAATCAGTAAGCCTATGCAGTGTAAAATTTCTAACGACAGCTCTTACATGTACTTTTTTGACTCGAATGTAAAGCTGTAAGCTTGAAGGCCTGGTCCAACTGGTTCGAGTTGTCGCATAGTCAAAGCATTTGTATGGAGTATAGCATTGTATGGAAGTGAGACATGGAAATCATCGACCAAGATGACCTAGAAGGTCACTGACAACCAGTACAGTCGGCTGTCCTAGCGACAGCTTGTTTTAAATTTTGGTTTTAAAATCCTTGAAATTTTTTCTACTAATGGTGCAAGTATATAACGGCTGGTATTAACTAAAATTTTTAATCGATTAATCCAAAAAATAATAATACCGGTACAACAAATTTTTAGTCAAATAGAAATACCACAAAAACTGCAGAATTTATAATCGAAAAAATGACAATGCAGTACGCAAACTGTTTAGTCAAAGTGGAGACAGCTAGGCCTACCAGTAATTATTTATTTATTTATTTATTTTTTTGTATCAGGCAACAAAGCCCATAAACATCATAAACACGAACAGAAAAAGACAGACAGAAACACAGATATGCAGATAGACAGACATTAAAGCAATACAGAACAAAAACATGAAAACAGTAAACACAGTTACACTAATGCAAGCCTAGAGCATCAAACGGTTCATTCTTAACACACTTCAGTTTGGCACAGACGTAATTGCATTAACATCGCAATCGCACTGCTGTTTTCAGCTGGATGCAAAACTGTCGGACTGTCGGCAGTGTCTTACTTTCCCACATGCGACTGTTCCACGATGACAAAACAGCATCATACAGCGACACAAAAGGCTGCAAACAATAATGCGCTTATAAGAAGTTGTTGGAAAAAAAGACTGACAACGCCTAGGTGAGCAGTGATATTGCTGAGTAACAATAGACCTCTCATACCATTAAATTAAGAAATGCAGTTATGCATAACCTACATATTCCTACACATGAACAGTACACCTAGATAGATTTCAGACAGTTTAAACTAACTACCAAAGTTAGCAAAATCCTCAATCACTTTAAATCAACGTAAGATAGTTACATAAAACATTGAAGATGTTCACCAATTAGCTTATATGCACTATTAGCATTAACAGTTAACATGGCTGAATCAATTAGGGGATAGGTAAGTTTAAAATTATTATTGTGCATTTATAGCAGTGTCACTATGTGACCCAGTGCAAACATTATTATTGAGGCCAAATTTCTGTGGACACACAAAAAAGGTGGATATACTGGGGGGTATACTTTACTTATTTAATAAAAGAACAATTTAGGTCCCCAATCACATACACATGGTGTGTGTGACTTAGGTCCACACTGAAATGGTAAAATACCTAAAATGATATATTAGTCCCTGTTTCCAAAGTACAAGCTCCCACGAATATATGTTGGCATATGATGTCAAAAACGTTCTTGCTGTGCTTATAAAGTGTCACAGGTAGCAACGGCACGCAATCAAAGATGGTCCCCAGTCGTATGAATTTTTCAATTTGGCCCCAGTTGAATACACTACAAGAAAGGGTGTGCGTGTGTGTGTGTTTGCTTAATAGAGCTAGATAGCATCACGCAGGAACTGTGCCCTCCATTCTACCGACTGCTGCACCCAATGTCTTGTCAACTTGTCATCTCCTTCTGCCACCATCTTGTCAACTTCTACAGCTACAGAAGAAGCAAGTGGTACGTGTTGTTGTTATGAGATAAATCATGTAGTGTCTGAAATACAGACATTAAGTAGCATACTGACATCAATATCTTCTGAAAGCTGTATTTTTTAAACTGGTGCATGTTTTCAAAGCTTTGTCTCTGCAGCTAAATGGCATGTTACAATACCAGTATATCATCAGTACATTAAAAATTACTATTTAAGCCAATGTCGTCTGCTTTTGCTTAAGTTAAATTACATAAAATTCAATTTTCATACGAAATCTAACAAAAATTGCTTCAGAAGAAAATTTTCCGAATATGTATTACTATGATTTTAGGGATTTTCAAAAAAATGTGTTTTACACGATATTTAACAATGCAGTTAATTGTGGTGAGATATTGCAAAATGTCAACAAAAAGTATTTTGAATTTTGAAAATTGGTTAATTTTTTGGTAAAAATATGGACAATGACCGACTGACCCATTTTTTGGCTCAATATAATGGAACAAAATGCAATCAATAAGCCTTTTTCTTGCAGTAAATAGCAGCACGGGTGTTGCATTACCAAATTACACAACAGATGAAAGCAATAAGTCTACTGGAAAACTGGGAAGTTTCTTACAACAAATTGTAGTCAATTAGCCTATTCAGTAAAATGTTTCTTACAGTACATTTTTTCAGTTAGTATATACAGAGCACTGAAGTCACTATCAAAGCATAGCAGTGAGTATCTCTAACATAATGCATACAATTAGTAATTAATGCAATATATAATGCAGGGATGTAGAAGCATCGGTCATGACATGCAGTGACATCTTGTCTCAGTCTCTTCTCGGACAAAATGCTCAATGTTTTGGTCTCGACCAAAAAGGCCTTGATTAACATAAAACAGCAGTATCAAATATACCGTGCCATAAAAATGTTCCAATATGTCAAGGTATTTTTGTCAGTGTATTGTCTAACTGAATTCAATGAAATTTGTATGTATAGAATTCGCATGGAAGGATGCTTCTGTCCGACTGCTCATCAGCTCCCGCCTCCCCTCATGTAAAAAAAATGAAGCTGTGGGCCAGCATAGTCAAGCAACTGCCGACCACTGGTGGCTACGTGGTAAGCCCGGACGACTGCAGCGATAAGTGGAAGAACCTGAAAGCAACCTACACCTGCAACAAGGACAAGAAGAGCACCAGTGGCCACCAGGCAGTGACCTGGGAATATTTTGAGTTGATGGACGAGGTGTTGGGGCAGAAAGCGAGTATAGAGCCGTCAGCAAGCCAACTGTTTGGCTCACTGCCAGAGCAGTCCCAGTCTCAGTCCCAGTCACAGGTCACTGCAGAATCTGAACCACAGCCATGTAGCAGCAAGCAGCTGGTTGCACTGTCGGCGCAGTCTAAGCCACCCACTAGAACCCAACCGGCGGCTACTAAGAGGCGTGCGAGTAAGCAGGATGAGTGGATGCAAAAATATGTCGAACAGCAGGAGAAACGCCAGGCGATGTGGCAGGAGCAGAAAACCCTCGAGAACAGTAAAATCACTGCGATCAATAACCTCGCTGCGGCGATTAATCGCCTGGCAGGTCAGCCTGAGCAGTAACATGGCAAGGCATAGACCTGTGGCAAGGACTCCTTCACTGAAGGAGTCCTTCAGGGTGACCACTCTTCCGACTCTATGAAATTCCCTGACAATTCTCTGATGATTCGCGGCACTCATCACCACTTTAACTCGTACTCAACTAAGGTGACCTAACAAAACTAGAAATATTAGAAACTAGAACACAAGTAAGCAAAATTCTGGCATACAGTACAAAGTAAGTTATACTAAAAAAGCCTATTGATGCATTTTTGGAAAGTTTTGGGCAATTTCTCTCGACAAGATTTTTCCCTGACATTTCCCTAATTATGACCGAAATTCCTGACTTTTCCATAACAGCTGTAAAATTCCGACATTTCCCAGTTTTCCCTATTAGTGGTCATCCTGCTCCTATCTTCCCACAATGCACCCACATCTTATGGTGTCAGAAATGTTTTGCTCTGTTTCGTTGTCTTTTGGTTAGTTTGCGTGGCGTTAAAATTCAGTGGCATTGTGGCACACCCAAAATTTCTTGTCTGAAAATGTTTCTTCAAAAATGCAAAAATTTTACAGCAAAAGACCCCTATTTGGAGAAATTTAAGGCATAACTAGACCTTTGAGCACCCATAATTTTCTACGTCAGAAACGAAATTTTTTATTAGAATTCTGTAGGAAATTTGCAGTGTTTGTCTTAAAAATCTAACTCCCTCCCCTGCCGACTTTTTTGACCCACAATACCACTGTTAGAATTCATCTTGTCTTGTAGGATGCCTCTTGGTAGTATGACTACACTAGTGTTACCTCTCTTACAGATCTCCACTATAAACAGAACACGTAATTTGAGCAATGCTCACGTGATGCGCGACAGCATCGGTGCTGCCACACAAGGAGCCAGTGTACAACGTGCAATAAAATAAGAAACGAATAATAATGCATTTTGAAAGGGTATCCAAATATGAGGCCTCTGTGTTGAGGACACCTTGAACCTAGGTCACAAATCTACCTGCAAAAATTTACGTTTAATGCTGAACATTTTGTACGACGTCATCACTAGAATAGAAATCTATTAGCCTGTCATCTAAATAATATTTATTTTCAGTAGTGATGGAACGGCAACTACAGTTTAGTTACTGGAATTCATTCTATTGTCAAATAACCTCAGGTTAACGGAATATTGTAACTTTGGGTTCACAGAATGTATTAAATTAAATTATTTTATGTATGTGTGTTAATTTTTTCAACATGCGTTAACTTTTTTAACGTGCATTAATTTATTAATGCATTAACGCGTTAATTTGACAGCTCTAACCAGAATGGATTCCCAGCTGGTGCATTAGAGCTCTGCACGGGCCGGGCCGGGCCGGGCTTGAAAATTTCTTCTAGAAAACGGGCCGGGCCGGGTCAAGTAGTTACCGGGCCGGGCCGGGCCGGGCCGGTTTGCATAGGCCCGTAAAAATTACAATTTGTCAGATTCGCAGTTAATGGCGCCATGGACATCTGGACTCTGGTCCATTAGTCTAGGTCGGCACTCGTCAGGGGAGGCAGAATGACGCTCTCTATTCCACGGTGGGCTGTTTCGTGGGCTCCTACTCCTCTCCTTCTACTGATAGCGGCGCGGCGGGGGATCACTTCGGAGTGGCAGTAGCAAAGCAGGAGACCAACCTTTGCCGAGCAGTATCAGATTACGCTGGAATGACGGCTTTTGCGGCGTTTGCCCTTGGGCCCTACCAGAGAGTAGTGACTCAGTTGTGCGACGTGCATAGTGCGTACAGTTAGAAAGTTGTGTTAGCTAGCGAACTTGAAAATGTCTGATAGTATTTCAGTGGAAGAAGTAAAGAGTAACATTCACGACAGATTGTACAAAACTTTTGAGCGCGATGCCAGAAAAAACGATTTATGGACAAAATTTTAGGGGGATAGAACAGGCTGCTAAGAGCAGAGGTGTGGGCTCAGCTGAAGAGCAGACGAATACCACTGATAACTGCGCCAACGGCAACGTCAGTGACATTCCGTATGTGCAGTGCAAAAAATGTTCCATAAGTGCTGTCTTACAACGCGGCAAAAGGAGGAACGTCTCACTTGCTTCGTCATGCTGATAAAATGCCAGTCAGCCACATTATCCTCAACGTTGCAGATCGAAAAATTTTTCAAGTCGACAACTATACCGCTCACTGTGAAACAAGACAAAACGTTAAAATGCGCTGAGTTTGCCTGTCGTGATTTGCGGCCATTCCGGACTGTAGCTGGAGATGGGTTTATGAGCTTGGTGCAAGCGTTGATATCACTGGGACTTAAATATGGTCAAGTGGCTGCAAAAGATGTTCTTCCTCATCCAACTACAGTGTCTAGGAAAATAGCAGATGTTGCGGAGAAAGTCAGGCAGGACGAGGTTACTCCAGAAGTTCGGAATTGTTTAAATAGGTGGGGCGGAGACATAACGACAGATATGTGGATAGAAAGTTACAAGCAAGTCAGCTACATGGCTGTGACGGTGCACTACATCACAGATAAGTGGAAGCTTGTGGAAAGGGTTATTGCCACTAAAGAATTCGACCCAGATATGCGACACCCGGTCTAAACATTAAACAGGTTGTCTGCAATATTCTGGCTGAATTCGGAATCGAAGAATCCAAAGCCGTATTCGCAACCGACCGAGGAGCAAACGTTCTAGCGGCAGTGAAGGAGTGGAAGCATGTTTCATGCAGTGATCACATGCTAAATACAGTCCTGACAACTTTATTCGACAGATTGGAGGAATGTCCGCGCATAAAGGCCCTACTTGCTAGTTCGAAAGAGCTAGTGAGATATTTCAAGAAGGCTGGTTTGATGCGACATCTGAACACCGGCCTAAAGCAAGAAGTTGCGACAAGATGGAACACCATGTTTTATTTGTTGGAGTCTGTGCTCAGCAACTATACTGAAGTTCTTCACATCCTGACTACACGAGGTGAAGGTTATAGAATGGCTGCGGGGGACAAACCATTGCTAGAAACGATTGTGCCATTCCTGCAAGTTTTCAAAGTGGCTTCCCTGGAGTTGGAGACCACAGCGAAGCCGGCTTTGCACTTGCCGCTGCCATGGTTTTACAAGATCCATCCTGCAGCACTGCACACCAGACAGCTTCACTGATGCCGAAATGATGCAAACGCTAGTGAAGAAGGCATCTGAGTTGCTGAACAGCAAGTTCCATCTTGAGCCATTGCATCACGTAGCCACGGCGCTGAATCCGAAAATAAAAACTCCAAAGATGTTACCGGAGAATGAACGAGCGACCGTCTATGATACTTTGATGTGCATGCTGGACAATATACCAGCAAGTAAGAATTTTTTGGTCTTAAATTCTTAAGTTAGTGATGGGCACACATAATTAATAAGTTGCCAACTTTGACGTTTACCTATAGGCGTAATTGAAAAGTTTAGGCCTAACTAAAAATAGCTTTTAAGCACGTTACTCGTTAACTTCTACCTACGTTTTTGTTGCAGTTTGCTCAGTTACTAGGCTTACGTGTTTGATACAGTATCAAATTGCTACCAAGCAAGTAGGCCTAATTGTTAATAATAAATTGTTGTCTGATAGTGTAGCGCTGGCTGGCTCAGCAGGTGCCGTCACTGCAGCGACATGACGGCTACGGTTAAACACAAGACAGTGTGAGTGATCTGGCTACGCCAGTGAATCTGATATGAGACAATTCACTGATCATAAATGGATCAGATTACACGTACAGGCCCTCCATTGGTATCTAATTGCCCTCCCCCACTCGCCTACTCACTCAGTCACTGCTTCCCCGTGCTAGCCGGGTGGTCCATTATACAGTCCGTTGTATGCTGAGCATTTGCTGGCCTGCGGACAGCGGACCATATAATGTGGTTTTACTGCACTTATATCGATAAAATTAACAACAATGAAAGGGATAATTTGGGACCGGTGTTCAGAGGAATGCCCATTTTATAATGCATAAATGTGCTTAATACAGTGACGGAGGAATCAGACGAGGTAGCCGCAGCGGACGTTGACAGCGAGGCAGCATCAGCACCTGCTGCGAAGAAACAACGAATTGACGTTTGTGAATGATTTCCTCAGCCAGCATTGCTCCACATCCACGCCAAATTACAGCAAGATGTATAATGCAAGATTTGTGACTAGTGTGCATTCGTCGGGGCCAGTAGATCAGTTTGTGTTCGTGCGGGGCAACTGCAGTGCAAAGATGAAGAAATCTGTGACATACATGGCTGACGTTAAATTATCTACTGCTGCAAATATTGTCGAGTGGCGTTGGTCCAGCTGCACACTGCAAACATGTCTGTGCCATACTGTTTGCTGTGCATGACTTAACTGTAAACAAAAACTTGAAGTTAAAGCTAACATGTACCCAGAAACTCCAGTCTTTCCACAAGGCCAAGCAGTACCATGGATCACCTTTGAAAGCTAGCAAATTTGCCACAGTTACCTCTTCTAGTACATCTGGCACAAGAACTGTGTTTGATCCACGTCCCGATTCAAAGCCTACGCCTCAAAGTTACCAAGCATTTGTTCAAAATATGACCATAAATTTCAAAGCAAATCACTCAAGAGTCAATACCACTCACACAGTGTTACCCCCC
>Ga0209367_1014376_pt1 | contig 10033 bp, 3 predicted proteins | sample WorMetLIZISLAND2_FD_187412 | JGI IMG/M metagenome (GOLD analysis project Ga0209367, IMG submission 187412) | Marine gutless worms symbiont microbial communities from Max Planck institute for Marine Microbiology, Germany - Olavius geniculatus... ...
ATGGGGGCTCAAGGACTCAAACGTCGCAGTCGGGATTTGCGACTGTGCAACACAAAAGGCGCCAGAGGGGTATGACATGTGACAGACAGACAGACAAACATTTTGCACATTACAGAAAGACGTTGGTATAATATTTGTGTGTGTATGTGTGTTCGGGTGTGTCTGTTTCTGCTTCTTTGTCTCGGTCTGTGTGTTTACTATGATCAGACAGACAGACAAACTTTTCACACATTACAGAAAGATGTTGGTATAATATTTGTGTGTGTGTGTGTTCGGGTGTGTCTGTTTCTGCTTCTTTGTCTCGGTCTGTGTGTTCACTATGATCTCTGCCTGTTTTTCTCTGTGTGTGTATAGCTAAGTCAGTTGGAGTCACTGGACATAAGCGGCGATCTGCCACTAGGTACGCTGTCAATCCAGTAAGTAAATTTGTAGGAAAGCAAGTACGCAAGTAAGCAATAACGTCAAACGCGGTGAGTGTGCTAGTGCAATGAGAAGTGGAAAAGTTTGAACTGGGGGCAAAAAGTAGGCCATCAGTAAAGAAACTACCATTTACACTGTAAGATGTCGGCATTGTGAATCAATGGCTACTGATTCACAAGCTGACGGATACAAACTAACCATGTAATTTGAGCAAAGCTCATGAGACGCACAGCACAGCAGCCTTAGCAGTTCTTGTTCGCAGATTGTCTAGCTCTATCTTCAGCCATTTCAATGCAGTTCACTCTTAAAGTGTGCATCGCAGATGAAAATCACTAAAAAAAATCACCAAAACCCTCAATTTCGGGAGTTCAAGGTCATTAAATATTATCGATGTAGACACTACTGAAAAGCTCGTCACTAGGGTTCACAGTTTTCTGTGGAAAATTCTGCCAAATTCCGCAGGCCAGTTTGCAAAATTCCATGGCTTACCATGGCAACATTGTCCAAATTCACTGTCTCACTGCACCCTTCCATTTGTGAGTAAAATGAGCTCTATCCTGTTCAAAAATTTTAATTTCTGAAGGGCCGGTTGGCATAGTGACATTGTGCTGAGTTATGCTAACAACATACAAAGTAAATTACCCATTTTTATATTTTAAAAGTGCAATCTGTCAAGTTTCGCTGCATTTGTTTACGGCTGTGAAATAGCTGTTAGTGTGACCCACAGCTTTTAGCAGTTTATTTTGATTTTTTCTGTGATAAAAATACGTCATCAAGTCAAAAACTGTACTAATCGCCAGTGAACTTTTAACTTCTGCAAAATTCCACGAAATTCCATGGCAAATAAAAAATTCCCTGGCTCGGCTCAAAATTTCACGGGCCTCGGAAAGCTGTCGGCCTTAGCGATTATTAGCAGCATATCTGTGCCTGTCTGCAACTTTTTTCATGCTAGTTGAGCCAATAGTGGTAAAATAACCACTTTTTTGAGCATGCTTCTCTTTTACACCCAGCTGAGCAGATCTCGTTGAACATAGGGTTCAGTACTTGGACTGCTAAAATCTATTCGACTGAGTTACAAAGGAAACAAAAAGGGTGCCTGTTTTATGAAACACCGTGTATTTAGACCATACTTTTGGACGTAGACTGAGAGGAAAGCAGAATCACTTCACTTTCTGGCTAACGTATGCACTTAAATGCAACTTTGGCTCAGGGAAAGTCTGAGTCAAAAAGTGAAGTGAAGTCAGACATTGGGCGACTCCACTTTTTGACTCAGACTTTCGCTGAGACTTTCGCTGAGCCTAAACTTCGGTCTAAGTACCTTCTTAAGTCAAAAAGTGAAGTGATTTCGTTGAGCGAAAACACGGCGACTAACATGGATAGTTTAGTAAACTAAAACAGTCTGGTACAAAAAAAATGAACGCCGTAATGGCTACACAGTGACGTAAGACGTTACGTATCATTTGCGTGTGCGGCGCAATTAAATAAGCAAGTCCAAGCATAACTGGTTGATTTATTTCCTGTTAGGTTTACCGGTTTTCCGCCATTTTTAATCGTTTAGTTGAACTTTGGTCTAAGTACAGACTTTAGCATTCAGCTTTAGTTTTTGCTCAGCGAAAAGGCTCAGCGAAAGTCTGAGTCAAAAAGTGAAGTCGGACATTGTTTGTGTGTGGTCTGTCAGTGACTGGCGCTGGTCTGACGACAGCGATTGCTGAGTTACACTCGCTGCAGACGCTGATAGCGAAAGACACTTGTGCCCTTGCCACACAGCTATTGTTCACTGTCAGCCGACACTGCAGCAACCTCAGGTACCTGTCTCAATCCATCTGTCTCGGTCTCTTCGCATGTGATTGACATCGACAGTCTGAAATACTTCAACCACACAGCCAGGGCTGAAAGATTGGTTCGAAAAAATCTAGTTCTTTCAGGTTTTCTTTTTTTAAAACCTTTAAAAACTCACAGGTTTAATATTAGATTTTTTTAGGTTTTTTGTTGTAAAATTTATTACGTGTCATATTTTAATTTGCACTTTTTGAGTTATGACGTTATTCGTGTCGTTATGTCCTTCACTCATAAGAGGGTGTACACGGTACATGTTTTTTCTCGGTCGTAATTTTGTGCACGGTGTTCATCGGACACTAAACCAAAAAACCCTGAACTAGAAATTTAGGGCAGAGCCCACTGTGAGTTTACTCGTCGCCGTAAGTCCAACTGGGGGAAAATATATGCGGTTGAAATTCCCCTCATAGCAAAGTCATGTGGCCCTAAGTCAAATGCATTAGCATCCGCAGAATGCACATTGTTGACATCGGGTGGGTCAACATGCGTGCCCTAACTCTTGTTTTTAATGAACCAAAGTTCACCAGATTAATTTCCGAACACGAGTCGGACTGTAGTTGACCAAGCTGGTTTCCGATTTTTGATATCTTTATCTCAAGGCGCCTGTCCCTGTTTGGTCACATTGCACGAATGCCTGATGAAAGGAAACAGATGCAAAACAGATCTTAACAGCTTCCCCCGCAGGAAACTGGACGAGACCACTGGGACGTCCTCGTATTACATGGATGAAAACCATTCAGCAGGATCTGAAGTCCAGCAACCTCAATATGGATGACACAGTTGACTTGGCTCAGAACCGTCAACTCTGGAGATTGATGTCTACGTTCGCCGCTACGCACTCTTAGTGGTGCTTGCCAGAAATGATGATGGTGATATCTCAATCGGAGATTATCGTGGTCAAAGTTGAAAGTTGGTCGAAATCATGCCGATATTTGTCAAGTTTTCGCCCTTCCAAATTTTAAGTGGGCGGTGCCCTCCCCCCAAAAGTTGTACCCATACTTCTACCTCACAACGTATCACGTGGCAGTGCTGTTAGGCTACTCCTTCTACCCCAAAAGTTATCGGTGCATATACGCTAAATTTTAAGCGAATTTCGAGCCCCATTAAAAACAAGAAATCTGAGCTATGTTCATGAAATGTGTGCGAACCTATGGCAGTTCCTGTTCGCAGATAATCTTGGTCTATCTCTATCAATTTTGTTGTGTCACTCTTTTGCAGCCAAAAATTGCCAAAAAATAACAAAATCAATGTTTTTAGGGTTCAAGGTCATTCAAGGTCATCGATGTTGACATTCCTAGGAAGCTCGTCGCCAGTGCTTGTTATGATAAGCAGCATGTCTGTGCCTATCTGCAACCATTTTCATGCTAGACAAGACAACAGCGGATAAATAACCACTTTTTAGAAGGGTACCCCTTTTTGACACCCTCGTGCGCAAGCCTCCTACAGTTTTCGGATGTGGACTAGTAAAGTCTACATTTATTGCTGAGAATTTCATACTTAGGTTGTCTTGGTCTATCTCCAGCCATTTCAGCGCAGTTCACTCTTGAAATGCCTGTCGCAGCCCATAATCGCGAAAAATTCACTAAAAACCCTTATTTTGGGGGTTCAAGGTCATTCAATGTCATCAGTGTTGGCATTTTTAAGAAGCTCGTTGCCAGTGCTTTTATGATAAGCAGCATGTCTGTGCCTATCTGCAACCATTTTCACGTTAGATGAGCCAATAGCTGTAGAATAATGTCTTTTAAGTAGGGGTGCCCCTATTTTGCCCCCTCGTTCGTGGGGACCCCTGTCATCCAGTGGCATGAAATTTTGTCACGAAATACTAGAGACAGTAGGCTATCATACAGTGAAAACCTGAAGTCTCTATCTTAACTGATTTTGAAACGGTACTGGGTCATGACTGACAGACAGACGGACGGACAGATGGACAGAATTACCATAGCTAATACGTGTAGCTTTCGCGCGTAAAAATTGTTGAATGGATTCCCGGTACCAGTGGGGTGTATGCTAGCAATCATTTTTTAGCGCGTGTAAAAATTTAGTTGCACATATCACCTTATGGGCCAAAATATGGTCTTTCAAAAAAAATTATCTACAGGGTGCGGCAGAAAAAAGTAGCCCCCTAAAGTTTTTTGCTGTTTTCTCAGCAACCGTTTAGTGTTTTAATCTATAAGTTTACATATTTATTTACTAAATTGTTTTACGGCTAAATGCCGAATAAAATTTGATTCCATTGAAAAATGACGGAGTTATAGATTTTTTAGCATGACCGCTTACCGATTTTTCAGCGTGAAAAAATGTTCAAGCTACAACACCATTTCAATAACATCGTTAAAACAAGTCAAACAACACAGTTAATTAATGATCAGATGCCAAAATTCCATTGTCACTGTGAATGTTCGAAGTGTCCACCAACAGCTCCAAGCTCCAACACAAGCCTTCAGTCACTTAATTTGAGTAGTCTTTTACAGTATTGTCGATCGGTTCTTGTGGTACGTTGCTCCAGATAACCTGAAGCGATTCCTTGAGTTCCGCGATTGTTTTTGGCTTTGTTTTAAACTTGCGGTAAGCTCCAACATTGCACACCACACGTGATAGTCCACCTAGTTTGCATTCGGCGAATTTAGAGGCCACTGATCTTTTCTGATGAAATCTGGACAGTTGGCCCGCAGTCAGTTTTCTGTGCTGCTCGCTGTGTGTGCTGGTGCGCTGTCCTGCTGGAAGATGAATCCGGTGGGTAGCCGGCGATTGCTTAAAAAGAACGACAATTTAGTGATAATTTATAAACAAAATAAATTACTGTTTGTCAAAGCGTCACTGTGACGTCATCGGCAGTAGCGTGGTAACCGGTTTTTGAAAATTAAATAGCATTTTAGCTTAAACATTTTTAATGCTGAAAAATCGGTAGGTGGTTATGTTCAGAAGTCTATAATTTTGTCGTTTTTCAACAGAATCATATTTCACTTAGCAGTTAGATGTAGAACGTTTCTGTAAATGAACCTGTAAAATTCCATGTTAAAATTTCAAACAGTTGCTGAAGAAACGGTGAATAACTTTAGGGGCTACTTTTTTTTGCCGCACCCTGTATGTGGGTATGGTGAATAATTTCACAACTAGATCTCCATAGTTAGTAGACCAAAGTTCACTAAACTTTTTTGATTGAACGTAGGAGGAATCGCAGTCGATCAAGTGCTTGTCTGATTTTGAATATCTTTATCCGTTCCGGAGATATTTGCCGTCATAATTAGAAGCCGTTAGTAATTGCACCAAATTCTGCATGTTTTGGTCTCGAAAATTTTTTGGAGGGTTTCCCCAATTTTTTACCTAATTTTTAAAACTCAGCCTACTACTGAGCATGATGCAAAATTTTTGAAGCAATACACCGATGCAGCTCAGAGATATCGCGTTGAAAAGGGAAAAAAAAACTAGAAATTTGGGACAGAGCCCAATGTCAGTCCACCCGGCACAATAAATCCGATTGGAAAAAATTTGGGGGTTGAAATTCCTCCCGTATCAAAGTTGCATTGCTCGAACTAAAAACACAAAAACCTCAAAAACCCTAAAAAGCCTTAAAAGCGTTTTAAAAAACTTGAAACCTAACAATTTTATTTTAAAACTAGCCTTTTTCCAGCCCTGCGCACAGCTGACTGATGGTCTCTTGCTGACTGTCAGTCAACATTACGGATACCTGTCTGTGTTTGTTTCTTTGTGTGGGTCTGTCTGTCTGTCTGTAAAGGTAAAGGTAAAGGTTGTCAATTTGTATAGCGCATCATCGCGAGCATGCGCACGCCTCTAATGCACTTTCGTCACTAACCAGAGCCGCCTGCTGCACGGCCACCGTGTGCAGCCTGCAGACACAGGCTGGCGCAGCGGCCGGCTAGGCAACCCCAGTCAGCCGTACTAAGGTCCCCACGTTCCATAACCCATGTAAATGAGTTACTACTCATTTTACCGTCCCATGGAGGAGGGTAGAAGGCTGAGTCGACCTAGCTGGCAGGCTTCGCACCGAGATGGTTTAAAATACGTCTTAAGATTTACTGATGTTTTGTACAAAACATTGTACAACTATTATTCAAATTCTGTTCGTCTGGCCGTCTGTCTGTCTGCGTAGATATTTGGACGTGTCCAGATCTGCAGCAGCTTTGGTGGTGAATGAGGTTGTTGTCAATGATGGAAGTTTGCTGTCAGTCATCAATCATTGTCTGCAACTCAGCACTCTGGCTGTCTCCGGACACCCTCAGGTATTCAACTTACATGTTCGTATATCGCATTCATGTTCTCATGTTCATTCGAGATGAGCAAGTGAGTCGGTCAGTACGGTCGCTACACGGTCACTGCGCTCGCATCTTGCCCCGGCTACACACAAAATTCGGCGAACGATTCTTTTCGTACGCCAGACCAGCAGCATAGAACGCTCTTGCACATCAACTGAGATCTGCAGACCAATAGCTGTAACTGGGTCACTGTGAATGTCAAGGTCGCATGAAGGTGAAACCCATCACAGTGCTATATACCGTATGGGATCACACGTTGTTACCTACCACCCGATGCAGGTAAATGTGTCTTATCTTAACCCGAGCCAAACAAACCAGTACTCGATTTATTTACGCCAGAGGGATGGAAGGCTGAGTTGTATGTGTGGGTGTGTGTCGCAGGTGTCGGATGGTGTGCTGTGGACGCTCGCAGCTCAAGGTCAACTGAGGACATTGATCGCCAGGAGGTGTAACTTTACTGACACAGGCAAGTCACTCACAGAGCCACTGCACATTTCCTGGACAGAATGGCGTCAGCAAAACACTCTTATCTGTTGTTGAAGGATAATTTTTTTCAAACTGTTTAAATGATGAATTTTTACGGGTGTTCGGAACCCGATGAAAATTTTCGTTTTCTAAAACCGAACTGCAGCAACCTCAAATTTTGAAACAATAATTACCGGTATATTTACCATGCCCACGCACGGTCCATATACAGTCACTAAGTGTTATTTACCGTGCGCAAATTGCACACGCTACGATGGCATATTTTTAATCAACTTCTTCTGCAGCATTAGGCAGAATTAAGAGTGAAGTTTTTAGCTTTTGGGTTATTTGATAATAATCAATCACGGTTTAACTAAAGGATGCGTACTTTTAATAACTTTTGGGGTCACATAGAGATAATCACACGGCTTGATTGGTAGCTGATATTTAGCTTCGATGAATGTCGGCCTTTACTGCGAAAAAAACTGTCGCCAAGAGTTCAAACCAAGGTGTCCGTCCTTAGATGTTGTAATGCCACCCAAGATGTCATCCAGTCCGCTTAGAAGTTCAGACCATGCACAAGCACATAAAATAACCGCAACTTCAATGGAGCGCACACAATCTATAACATTTTGTGTGCGACATCGGACCGTACGTGCGCACAGTTTATAACACCATCATCATCATCAAGCGCATGCCCCGAGCTGGAGCATAGCGAGGTGCTTCCGGTGTTCTCGATCCTGGGCGCATCTCCAAGCCGAGTTGAGGCCATGATTATGAGGCTGGAGATCTGCTCCCAGGGTACGTAGCCACGTGTGGCGAGGGCGTCCGGGAGGGCGCTTCCAATCTGTGGGCAGACCTCGGATTGACGTTTTGAGTGCTCTGGAGATGTCAAGTGACGCATCCATCGTTGCCACGTGACCGAAGAGTTGCCATGCATTTTGAAAACTAAGAAGTTCATTTCCATGGCTCGGTTTGCAAAGAACCGAGTTATCGGTTTAGGGACGCTTTTTACTTCTGACTATGCCACTGCATTATGGGTATGGGTATGTGGAGACAGATATCAACCTTGACCATCAGAACTGTAAAGAAAAACCTTTCAAATGACACGTTGTGCTGATAAACATTAGTGCATATATGCTAAACATGCTAAACTGCTAAACTGGTCGTGCTAAATACTTCCATGGCACCAGTGATGCCTTATCGTAATGAAAGCGACCAGATCTTTCGGCATCAAATTATGCCTGAATATAGCTAATGCCAACGTCACCAGCACCCAAAAGGAGAAAAAAGTTAGCTTTGTAGTAGCAAGTGACAATATTAATTCGAATTACATGCTGAAACATCCTTTTATTGGTCAGAATCAAATGCGTCCTCAGCACCTGTTTGCATGTCTATTGTCATGCAGTGCGAGAAGTGCTTGTCTGCTCGCCAGTGTAGGGTAGGCCTATCATGCCGTAGATGTAAAAAACGTTCCAGAAAAAAATTAAAAACGTTAAAAAACGTAAAAAACGTGGCAAGAATAAAAAAAACGTAAAAAAACGTTTTTTACATCTATGTATCATGCATTGGCTCGAAGGATTACCATCGAACACACAAATGTACAAGGTTTTCTGTTTGTTCGCCATTTTACCAGCAGCATGATGAGCAGAACAAGCTCTCGTACTAGACTGTTTTGGCCCCCTCCAAAAATGGAAAAAATATATTAACTAGTAAACAAATAAAATATTTTAGATAATAAATCGAATGGTGTTTGGGGCGCCAATGTCTGCTCTAGGGCCGCTTTTGCTCAGCCTAAGCCAGTTTCTTTGATCTCACTGGCAGATTTTTCTCAGAGTAAGACGATTAGTTGGATCATGGGACTTGTTCATCACCAGAGCCTAGTTTTTTACAAGCAGCAGCTAAATGGGCGTATCAACCAGTGTACGCCAGTCACGTATGTTAACTCATGTTGACAATTAATTTGCATTTCACCAAAAATCAGCAAGAGAATGTGGCCTGTGTGAAGCTGTGTGTGACCTTGTAATGTGATGTAATGACCTCTAGGTGTTGAAAGACTGCTGGAAGGTTGTCGCCAGTTGGAGCTGGTAGACCTCACAGGCTGTTACCTTGTTGGAAATACATCACTCAGTGTAGCTATTGACGTCATGCTTACGTCATCAGACCACCCACCGCTCACACTGTCTTTGGGAGGTTGGTGCATTCTGCCTGTTAACTTCACCATTAAATTTTTGATTAACTCATTGTTAATTTTGATGAAAAGCTGATAGTGAGAATTGCCAAGAATCTTTGACAATTTTTACTGTTAGCTTTTTGATTGAAAATTTTTTTTGTTTGGCAAATTGCTCTTGCTTACTTACTGAACTCTCACCAATGTGCTGTGACACATTATTATTGATTGTCTTGTGAAGTGTAAAATGTTGAAACAGATGACGATTGAGATGATTTCAGATGCCTGTTACGATAACACTGTATCACTTTATAATGTTTTATTTGGAGCTGTTAAGTTAAAATTAACGCGTTAATTAACACATTAATGCGTTAATAAATTAACACGCATTAAAAAAATTAATGCGCGTTAAAAAATTAACGCACATGCGTAAATATATCTAATTTACTGAATTCTGTAAATTGAAGTACCAATATTTCGTTAAACTGCCGTTATTTGACAATCAAATGAATTCAAGTAACTAAACTGTAGGGTACGGCGACACTTTATCGTGCGACACTTAATTGGTGACAGTTCATCGGTCGACAGTTCATAGCGGCAACAGTTAATCGCAGTGACAGTTAATCACGTGCAATTTTATTGTGCGACACTTCATCGGGCGAGCAGTCGGCAATTCAGTTACGTCGCTTTGAATGCATCATTAGGTTGGTCACACATGACTGCCCGGTGATTATATTGACACGTTATCTCTCATTAGACACTGTGGTAGACATAGGCATAGTACAGTATCATTGAAGCACTATGTTATATACAGTCCCTGTACCATTTACGAAGCGTATCCAGACTGTTATTTCCATCTCTGTCAGAG
>Ga0209367_1014377_pt1 | contig 10031 bp, 8 predicted proteins | sample WorMetLIZISLAND2_FD_187412 | JGI IMG/M metagenome (GOLD analysis project Ga0209367, IMG submission 187412) | Marine gutless worms symbiont microbial communities from Max Planck institute for Marine Microbiology, Germany - Olavius geniculatus... ...
CACTAATAGGAAGTCGTACACTGGCTCTCGATTGGCGCCGAATTCAATGACCTTGAACGCCAAAATAGGGGGTTTTATGGATTTTTTTGGCGATTTCGGGCTGCGACACAAGTCTATATCATTCACACGGTGGCGCCACGGAACTATCGTTATGCGATCCAGATAATTTGGTATTTGCATATTAACTTAGCGTGAACACCCCAATTTTCAGCTAAACTATTGAACCGGAACTGCTATAGGCTTTCGCGCGTCACGTGAACATTAGCTCAAATTTCCTGTTATTACATCTAAAATTAACGCTATTTTCTTCTTTAGCAATTATTTTTCAATTCTTGAACTATAAGCTCTGACAGATGTACTGAGGGTGACAATTATAATTGTTTCTCATTTATTCCTCTGGACAGATTAAAACGATTTTTTCCTTAAAAAACAAATGATTTCAGATGTTTGTCATCATATCACCGTATCCACTTTTTATCGTGCATTATCCGCTTGCAAATCGTCACTACATGCCTGACCGTTCTGCGTCTACATTGCCGTTATACTGTATGCATTCTGGTCGCTGAAGAACATCTATACTGCTTCAGCGAGGAAGTGCAGCCGAGCTATGTGGACGTCTTGGTGCCAGCAGCCCGGATCAGCTGACTGTTTATGGAGCAGTGCATAGGGCTCCGCCACTTTTAAAAAGTGGGGGCGATGCTACCTTTCGTCCTTTCCCTGCCTTTGCCCTCTCGTTCTTTCGTTCTCTCGTCCTTTCTCTTTTGCACCCTTTTCCTAACCAATAATTAGAACTACCTTCCCTTGGCCTAACACCTTAATGCAGCTAGGGAGTCTAGAAGAGTGGTATAAAACGTAATGGATACAGATATATTTTTCCAGTTGGCTTGGCCTCCTAATACTTTCTGCTATATATTTCGAGCTAATTAAAAGGAGCGCTTCTTCCGTGGCAATTGGCAATTGGTGATCCGACCAAAGTACACGCCTGGTTGAAATCTTCATTGGCGAATCGCGCTGCACTAGTGACAACGTTTAGGCAATGCAAACAGCAAACATTATTAATCTGTTAGTGCGGATTTATGCGAAAGGGACGATCGATAGCCTTCGGCCAAAGATGAAGATATAGAACAGTAGCCTAGCAACAGTATGACGCAACCGTCATACTGTTTTGTTCTTAAACTGCATGGAATGACGGACACATTACTGTCGGCGACTTGGACTGGACTGGAATGAACTCGGCGCCAATGCAACGCAATCCCAGCTCGACCAAATTCAACAAGTGGGCGCCGCAGCGCAGGCATCGACTTTGTGGACTCACTGTGGGAACTAGGATGTACTTTCACTTCACTTATCTTCGCCCTTTGTTTCTCTCCCTCTTCTCTTTTTTCTTTCTTCCGTGGTTCCCGTACCGTTCATATCATCTGTAGTAGTATGAAATCCTGTTCATGCTTCCTTTTCCTTCACACTCAAATCCAGCTAGGAGTCTGAGGGAGCTCCCTCTAAGCTTGTCACAGTGGTTGAACCATGACGCCGATCCAAAAGCAGAACTTGGTTGATCTTCCTACCCTTGCAACAAATTCGTCTGAAAATCAAACGCCGACGAGGGTGTCTCTAGACCCGTGGAGAATGGGGAAGGGGGAAGTTTTCCCCGGGCCCCGCGACGTTTCGGGGTCCCGCTGTCTCTCGGAAATATAAAGTACACCAAAATGCGCCATTCTAAAAAGCACAATTGAAAAACAAATTCTCCTTCAAAATGTTTTCCCCAGGCCCCGCTGTGGCTCTCGACGTGCCTGTGTGTCTCCTTTCCCCACAAGCTTCTGTCCATGTGTGTGTGGGGGGGCAATGGCACACCCACAGGCAGTCTTGGATCAACAGGCGGACGGACGGACGCACGGACTGGCTGGGAGAACGGGCGCCGTGGCACCGCGAACTGGCTTCCGGCACCGGCGTGCAGACGACACCGGGACGTTGCATAAACCATGTCTTGCTGGTCGCAGCCAGCTCACAGCAGCAGCCACCGAGCGTCGGCTCAGCCGCAGCAGCAGCCGATGCGGAAGCGACGTACGTTGGTAGCATCTCATTATGGGTCGCCGGTGTCACATTAAAATGTCTCTCCCATGAAAAATCCGCCCGAGGAGTGATAATCATGGATTTGATATCTCCCTTATTAAAATATCACCGGCCCTATAAAAAGTCCCCCTGCCATTATAGGATCGCCCCTCCCCAGAAAAGTCTCCCCCGGCCGACAGCTCACCGGTAAAAATCCGTCCAGTGCCCGCCGAGCGGGGCGGATTTTTACCGGTAAATTGTCGGCCGGCGGAGGAGACATTTTGGGGGGAGGGGCGATCCTATAACAGAACACCAGCGGCAGCGGCGTCGACTGGCCTGACGCTGGTGCAGAGCAGTGGTCGGTCGCTTGCTGCTGCTGCTGCTGCGGAGACAATTTATTGGTATCGGACGACGCACGGTATCCGAGCAGCCAGCAGCAGCAGAGACGGCAGTGCTGCATGCGGCGGCGTCATCGTGTGTTCAACATGCGGACCTTGTGTTCTGCCAGTGCAACAGGCTGTCACTACCAGACACCGTACGGAACGCTCAGCAACCGACGCTCGATGGTAGGCGCATTGTTGGTTTTTGACTACGATCGACTGACCGAATGTCGTTGACTGTTCACAGTAAATTAGCCACGTGCGTTGTATTTACTAGGTACCGCACTGCTCGGAAGTGGTTAAGCAAGCACGCACTGCGAGCTTATACTCAGTGGCGGTTCTAGCAGCCCCCTGAAGCTGAAGCACTTTTGGTTTTCAGACATTCAATGGAAGCCGCAAATTTGCCCACTTTTCTAAAATTTGGAAACGCAAATAAATCAGATATTTCTGCTATCTTTGCAAAAAATTATGGGTGGCCACGAAACTGGGGGGCTGGAGCAAAACTGGGGGCCTGTGCCCCCCCGGCCCCGGTTTAAAACCGCCACTGCTTGTACTACTGCAGACAGTGTGGTATCGTAATTAAACCTCCACGTTTGGATGGCCTAGACTAAACTGTCATTTGCTTTATGACGCACAACAGAGCGGTAAATTGTAGAAACGGTAGCAGTGCAAGCTTAACGTCGTAGTCTAATAGCCGCCGATTTATAATAGCATGAACTGTGGTTAGGCCTATGTCTTTTGGCCTTGGCTGCTATTACGTTAGCGGTCACACAGCTGAAATGTTTTAATAAAGCCAAAAGTCCACGTTTTGATTTATTGTGGACTAGCAAACTTGTTGTGGATTTGTCGTGAAAATTAAACATGGTGTACTGCAAATAGAAATCGACAACGCGGAACTTGGATTTAACGCAGCAATAGTTTTTAGGAAATGCCTTGAAAATTGCAGCTAGCAAGACGGCAACAGCCATAGTTAGCCTACTGTATGATATGGATCTAAATAGTAAATACTGCAGTTACACCTGGAGTTGGAAAAAGTAAACCACGGACTTTTTTGTGATAACTTGACGAAATGTTGACTGATTTTGACAATAATTCTTTCACCGAATAACTGATGTACTCTGCAGAATTTTGTGAGTGGGCTATAATAATGATTAGGCCTAGTACAGTCACTGAGAAACAGACCTAAAACGTCTTGTTACACTTGCGACATGTAAGTGTCAGAAAGACTATAGCGTTAAGAAATTAGTCAACGCAATTTCACGATAATGGTATATACTTCGCGTTGACATCCGAGTACTAACCGGGCCCGGCGTAGTTCTTCCTATACGGTAGCAGTTCTATTGATCGAGACCAGCTCGTTAACCACTGGTCTACATCAAGTGACGAAACCGCCACTCTGACCTGAAATTGCGCTTAGCGGGACTGCTGGAGAAGTCGCAAACAGTGGCGTATTTAGGGAGGGCATGGTGCGATGCCCCCCCTTTGGCCCGACCATGAAAATTTTTTACAGGCGACCCCCCGTTATAGGCTCGCGCTCTGCGCGCTCGCCATGCCCTCCTCCCTTTGCCAAATCCTAAATACGCCACTGGTCGCAAAGCTCCTTCCGGAGTTTTGGGAAATGAATCACCTACAGAATAAGAAACAAAGGGATATGGAAGTTTGATTCTGTCGTCTTTGGCGCATTCAAGGGGGGCGCCGTCCCGCCCTCTTATTGATTGGATGCATTTTATAACCAAATTAAAATTTTGCACAATAAATGCATTATTTCTGCAAAAAGTTGAGGAAATTTTCGGTGGATGGGGGCACAGGTCTCTCCCCAGATCTCACCCCTTACTTTTTCTTCTGTTCGAGTGTTTGGATCCGCCACTGTCTATCGTGCAAAATTCTGCATATTCTGCTATATCATGTGCATGTATAGGCCTTACTATAGTCCAGTTAGCACTACTTCGATTTCTTGTACACTTATCGTACAACATGTCGTACAAAAATTTTGTACAACGTCTTGATTTTGTTGCGATTTTGTTAAAGGCTTTCATTTTTGTGTGTGTACGAATTTGTAGAACCTATTACGGATTTGCTGCAGACTTTGGATTCGTGGTGGATTTTTTATAGGCCTATAGCTCATTGTACAAAACAGCTTATTGTTCGTGAATTTTAGCTCAGGCATCCTGGCTCCTAAATACGGAATATGAAGTAATGCGTAGTGGAACGTAGAAATGCGAGATGTCGGCGTGGTGTTTGTGCATGCTGCGCATAAACAACACGACTATAATATTGAGCAGCAAAAACCCACAACAAATTTAAGCTGTTGCGTAATTCTATGACGCATGCAACTGCGACGCAAGAATGGTGCGCAAACGACGCAACGGCCAAAACTCATAAAAAGCGCGATGTCTATAGTCTTTTGTTGCGTACGTTGCGTTTGCTGCGTTGCGTAACTTGCACGCTTTCAGTTGGATTGGAAACTAAGCTTAAACGTGCTGCAGATCTGGCTGTGGTGATCTGATCGTGTTATAGGCCTGACGATGCGGATGGTGAGTGAGCTATGCCGACTACGTGTGGATTTCCCAACTGCAAGTTTCGCTCTCGCTATCGCGGTCACCATGACAACCGACACTTTTACCGCGTACCCAAGAAACCCGCTCCACTGCGGGAACGATGGCTGCAGGCAATAGGACGCACCGAAAGCACTATCGTCAACCAGGTAATAATCATTCACTGGCCAGTGATTAGCTTACCTTTTTTGTAGATACGATAAACGACGGAGACAATTTTAAGAAAGATATAAAAACATTTTTGTTGGAAAAAAATATTAAATCGTTTGTACACTCGCGAAATAAAATACTTAATTCTCAAGCGCGTTGGACTGTTTGGACTATTTCGGCAATTAAATGATATTTTAAAAGACAAAAAAGAAACAACGTACGAGGTATAACACACAAAGTACGGCAGATAACACAAACGTACATGTAGACTATGACCATAGATGTAAAAAAGCATTTTTTATGTTTTTTATAAAAGTATAAAAAACATGTTTTATGTTTTTTTTTCATCTTTAAACGCTTTTTTATTTTTGTTATGTTTTTTTTACTTTTTCAAAAATGCTTTTGTGCTTTTTAATGTCATGTTTTTTTTTGTTTCTGTTAAATCCTTAGAATAAATTGCTACAGATGTGTTAAAAACTGTTAACGTGACTAATGGTATTTGTTCTGACATTTGATTGTTTAGTTCATAATTGAGTGTGTACCATTATCACGGTTACATAAAATTTTAAAAAATGCCCAAAGTAAAAGGTAGCGATTTAAAACATCTGCAGTTTAATGTTTTAAAATAATGTTTTTGATATTTTTTATGTTTTTTATTTGCAAATAAATGTTTTTAACATTTATGGCTATAACATACGGCTAGTTATAATTCTTGGTAACGTAACAAAGATTAGTGACTACAGGGTGCGGCAGAAAAAAGTAGCTCTTTGAAGTTTTTCGTTGTATTCTTAGCAATTGTTTGGCATTTTAATCTGAAATTTTGCAGATTTATTTTCTGAAATGTTGTACGGCTAACTGCGAAGCAAAATGTGATTCTATTAAAAAAATGACGAAGTTATAGATTTTTTAACATGACCGCCTACCGATTTTTCACCATTCAAAAATGTTCAAGCTACAACACCAATTCAATAACATCGTTGAATCGTTGAAGCAACACAGTTAACTAATGATCAGATGCCAAAATTCCAATGTCATTGTGAATGTTCGAAGTGTCCAGCGCCAGCTCCAAGCTCTAACACAAGTTTTCAGTCGCTTAATTTAAGAATATTCTTTTATAACCTTGTCGATCGGTCCTTGTGGCAGGTTGCCCCAGAAACCCTAAAGTTTTTTTGAGTTCGGCGATTGTTTTGGGCTTTGTTTTAAGCTTCTGATAAACCTTCAACATGTGGAGTTTGGGATCCCAACTCCACACGTAGTAGTCCAATGGCTTTATATTCGGCGAATTTTGAGGCCACTGGTCCTTCGTGATGAAATCTGGACAGTTGGCCCACAGCCAGTTCTGTGCGCTGCGCGCTGTGTATGCTTGCGCGCCGTCCTGCTGGAAGATGAATCTGGTGGGCAGCCGGCGATTGCTTTAAAAGAACAATAATTAAGTGATAATTTATAAACAAAATAAATTACTGTTTATCAAAACGTCAATGTGACGTCATCGGCAGTAAAGTGGTAACCGGTTTTTAAAAATTAAATAGTATTTTTAGCTTGAACATTTATAATGCTGAAAATTAAATCTGTAGGTGGTCATGTTAAAAAAGTCTATAACTTTGGGGTCCTTCAACAGAATCACATTTCACTTGGTGGTTAGATGTAAAACATGTCAGTAAATAAAGCTGTCAAATTTTACATTAAAATCCCAAATGGTTGCTGAGAAAACAGCAAAAAACTTTAGGGGCTACTTTTTTGCCGCACCCTGAATGCTAGTATTTGATTGTTATTTTTATTAAAAGAGGAGCAAATCTCCGAGAAGGTGCATGTTTTTGTTTGAAAATTACTTAGTAAGTTTCTCAACCAATAACTGTAATGCACAGATGCATAACCAATAGGAAGGTGTTCGTTTCATCCAATCTTTGTATGCGCTTACGCTCTCTGGTTGTCGTTATGCAAATTATTGTTAGCCTACATTGCAATTATCTTATTCTTTTTTTCTGATTTTAATTGAAAATTTGTTGATTAAAAGTGTATTAGTAGCAAACATTTTAATACTTATTTTCGAAGCTTTAGTATAAATGTTTATCACACCAAAAATGGTTGCAGCAACTGCGGATCTGCAGTGGTCACTTCCGGGGCGGTCGCAAGTCGGAAGGAGATATCCCAGTCGCTGATCCAGATGTAGACGATCCGATCCGTATCGACGTGTCGGCACTTACCGCCGTCAAACACACCGAAAAGTCGCCCAAATGTCGCCGCACAAATGTCTCCACCGTCGCTACTACGGGACAGAAGCTGCCAGCCTCCAAGAACTCAGGAATAAAATGCCTACGCCCGAACGTCGGCTTGCCTGATGACTCTTCTCCCATCGGTGGCTGCGATAGCTGCAACGCCGTCGAACTTTACAGTTAGTAACAGATTATCTCCAGCTTATTTGACATGTAAATTTTTGTGTAGCTGATTTAACGTTGTTTATTAACAACGGACTGTTAGTTATCAGAGTTCAAATGGGTTTCAATTATTCGAAAACATTTCCATAAATTTTTCGTAACTGCTATGTTTCTCCACACACAGATTGCGAATTATACATCGCTCATCGTTAATAATTCAAGCATCTTGATCGTGAAAAAAATTATAATTTATTAGCACAAAACAGAACTTTTTTTAATTTCGGCAGACGAAGAACGACGTCATTAATTGAAAACGAGACGTGAGTAAACATAGTTGCATTTATATGCCTTTAACAAGAGGGGAAACTCAATACCAAAAGAGTGTCAATTTTTTGGCCCATTCTGTATATAGGTGATGATTAGGGCCCACAGTTTTCTGCGGGCTATGAAATTTTGAGCCGAGCCGCAGAATTTTTCCTTTGCCGTGGAATTTTGATATTTCCGCGGAATTTCGCGGAATTTTGCAGAAGTTGAGAATTTACCGGAATTAGTATGATTTTTGACAGCCCATCCTTAGCGTTATTCTTAACCCTGTTTGTCGGCAGTGTCGGAATAGAAACTGTCTCCTCTGTAATGCACTATCGGCCTCGCTGTTGTAGGTACGACACTATATCATCTACACTGTGTCCAGAAAAAGTAACCCTCTAGACATTGTACAATAGAAATGTCGAATATGAATGAATTTAAATAAAATTTGGTACACTCAATCCCCAATAAATTTTTAAAGCAAACATTAAATATTGTTAAAGCATTATTTATTAGTGAAGTTATTAATTGTTGATTATCGACAACGATATATTACCTTTACCAGTATGGCGTTATATAAGTCGATTCTTCGGTAGTCTGTAGTGTATAGATTTGCTTAACTTTAACAAACAACATACAACATTTGTTTCCGACGAAATTCTACGTCGACAGTGAGCCATGCATCGACAATCAAAGTGCCAAATTACAATTGCATCTGCTAACGCAAACAATAGTTACAGCTGCTTTGTGAGGTCACCCTAAAACGTGAAGTGTCCAGTATTAAGCAACCATAATGACATGTGAGCCTAACTTTCAAACTCTGCATAATAAACTTTTTAATGCCATATTTTTTGTCTTGACAGTTTAATTAAAACACTGAACGTGATCATATGCAGAAAATACCAATTCTTTATTATTGACGTTATTCTTTACGTTGACTGCCTCAACAGACGTCACTTCCGATCGAGCGACCGCAGTAGGCTAAAGGCCATATTGGTAACGGATATATTTTGTTATCAGTATTCAACAATTGATAACTCCGCTAATAAACAATATTTGTCAACGAAATTTGGCGATCGTTTCAGCAATTTATTGGCAATTAAGCGTACAAAATTTTGTTCAAATTCGTTCAGATTTGACATTTCTATTGTACAATGTCTAGGTGGTTACTTTTCTTCCGGACACAGTGTATGACGCTGTTGCTGCTGCTGCTGCTGTGTGAGTACAGAATCTGAGCTGGCCGTGTCGCCGCTAGTCGGTCGTGATCTGGTTGTGCTGCTGGACGGCAGAGATTGTTCTGTCGAGATGCCGCTGCTCAAAGACCTCGTCCAAGTCGCCTTCTGCGACGCAGACTCCATTGTCGACGTACACGTCAGAGTAAGTCTGCCGATTCGCACACGATCGAGGGCCGACTGGGTGGCAGAACATCTTCTCCGTTGCCGGTGACACTTCGGGAAAATCGAGATAAAAAACTTTCCACACGATGCATTTACCGTTTGCATTTTTACAGTTTTGCAGTTTTACAGATAACATACGGTACATTGTGCATTTTCTTGTTGCCTTTCAATTTGATATGTGGGTGTTCAATAATGAGAAATTTAATATTTAAAATTTTGACGTTTCGCATTTTAAAGAACTTTGTAATTAAGACGCTGACAGTTGCCAGAAAACAATAGATACGATATTCTGCCATTTTGCACTCGATATTTGCCGTTTTTTTATTTGCCGTTTAACGGCGTTTATATTACCGGATACTATTATTATGTGACCGTCGTGATAGGCAACGTTATGTGTCTTGTTCGTCTGTTTGTCGGTCCGTATATTTGTTTTTACTTGAAAATGAGACTTAGAAAAATACAAATTGGTGTGAACGTTTACCGACGAAAGAATGGCCGGTTTGCTGATTTTCATCTCAAAAGGTCAAAAGTCAAGGTTACGGCACGTTCGGAAAAAAAGACGCTGTATATCTCGCACGTTTTAAGTCTGGTCACAAAAAAACAATGACTGCAGCGCAGAAATAAACCGAAGAATTAACCTGGCAAGCCAAAGAATGGGAATGTTGAAGACATTGTGGAGTAGCAGCGAGCTGACTGTGAGAACCAAGATTGACCTTCTAGTATCCTGCGTATTTTCTCGTCTGCTCTATGCAGCTGAGACATGGACCATCAAAGCGGCAGACTCTCGAAAGCTCCTGGCATTCGAGATGAGGTGTTACAGGC
>Ga0209367_1014378_pt1 | contig 10030 bp, 6 predicted proteins | sample WorMetLIZISLAND2_FD_187412 | JGI IMG/M metagenome (GOLD analysis project Ga0209367, IMG submission 187412) | Marine gutless worms symbiont microbial communities from Max Planck institute for Marine Microbiology, Germany - Olavius geniculatus... ...
ATAAAGACCCTGGTGTTCGGAATGATGGATGGTTCAAACAAAAGAGGACGGCCTCACCAAGAATGGTCAGATGACATTGAGCAGTGGTGTGGGAAAACCCTGCAGGAGTTAAGCCACGCTGCCCTAGATAGGCAGCTGTGGGCAGCGATAGTAAGAATGGCGTCAGACACCAACGGGCATTGAGCCCACGGTTGTCGATGATGATGATGATGTGAAAACAGATACTGACCTCAACGTGTAGATTAGGACCAAAGATCTGTTCGACGACATTGTTCTTAATTATCCAATCAGCAAGCTGATAGCCGAACACTTCTACGTCGGAAATGCCGTCAGCATGAATCAGCTCGTTGTATGCAGTTATCTGGCACTGTTGAATATAAACATACAACCATCCCACACTGCAGCCACAGCCAATCAACTAAATTAACGTAATAATAAATACTGGTAGTCAGATGTAATGTACTTAACCGGACATGACTGAAAATATTAGTCAAATATAGAAATAAAAATATCGTTTAGAGGGTAAAGAAACAAACCCTGAACACAAACAACGCTTGAGTCATTGAATAGACTCATAAGTTGAAACGTAACATAATAAGTTACAATAAATTCATCAAATTACAACCTTTTATTATTGTTTTTGTTGACGTTTCCGCAACCGCTACTGCCATTGTCCGAACGACTATCTATGACTACTTACAGTCCGCCGCAGCTACACGTGGTGGACGGTCGTTTGGACGAAGGCAGCAGCGGTTGCCAAAACGTCAACAAAAACAATAATAAAAGGTTGTAACTTAATAAATTTATTGTAACTTATAATGCTTAAGTCAACTCAGTTACATTACAACTTAAGAGATGATTTGACAACAAACGTGTAACTGCTGCCCTGGAAAAAATCCACGATCCACATCATTTTTTGGCTTTTTACACCCTTTTGTTTTCAAGAGGCAAATGGACAAACAGATAGATCAATAATGCAGCCTATTAGAATGACTGCACAACAAACTTTGATATACAGAAATTTAAAATACAAAATATGTTCTCTTAAATCCTTTCTGTTTAAAGTGATCCAGCACACTGGAGATTTCTCAGAATAATAATGTGCTATCCCACGATGATCTGCCACCTTATTGCAGTAGTTAGGATTTGTCCTCCAAACCCCCCCCCTAAAAAAAAATTTCTAAAATCCTAAGCGAGGAACCAACTAGGTGGGAACCAATTTTCTTTGAAATGAATACACTATGCATACCAATGCTATAGCACTGGTTAATCTTCGGTTTTAATGCCAATTTTGGTTTCACAGCCATCTACAGGTTAAAATCGAGAATGCACAGTGGGCTGAACTGATACAGCCTTCCCCCTTCCCAGAAGATGAGGTATAGTAAAGTAACAAGAAATTTGAACTAATGCTCACAAGACGCGCGAAAGCCTATAGCAGTTCTGGTTCAGTAGTTTAGCTGAAAATTGGGGTGTTCACGCTGAGTTAATATAAAATACCAAACTCTCTATCTGGATCGCATAACGATAGTTCCATGGCACCACCTTGTGAATGATATAGACTTGTGTCGCAGCCAAAAAATCGCCAAAAAAATCCACAACACCCCCTATTTTGGCGTTCAAGGTCATTCAAGGTCACTGAATTCGGTGGCAATCAAGAGCCAGTGTACGACTTCCTATTAGTGATTAATAGTAATCTAGGCCCTATCTCGCACCGTTACTGAGATACAGCGACTTACTGGCCAAAAATCGCAAATTTTGCCCACCCTCTCTCATTTAGCGCCCTCGTTCGAGGTGACCCCCTTCAAATTTATGGAAAAACTTTACAGCTCCTGAAACTAGAGTCCTTCAGGCAGCTGACAGTGAAGATTTGGTGATCCTAGCTTGCACCGTTTTTGACTGATCCACCAGCGTGAAGGACGGACAAACAGACAGACAGAATTGCGATGGCTAAGACGCTCTGAAAGCAGTAGCTGCTTTCGCGTGTAAAAACAGTGTGCTATATAAATGTTTACATACTATTATGATTATGTGACAAAAAACAGCCTACGCACATTAATCTGAGCTAAGCCAGCCAGTCGTAGGGTTAGCATTGAGCAAGTGAAGTATTTGAATGCAAGCTCAAGACCGTCGCTGTCCAATGCAAACACCTCACTGACAGTGCCGCCACCACCGACAGCAATGGTGCCACGTGGCTCTCTCAGTGCCTGCCATACGATGTCGGTCATGTTACATGTTGCTGCCAGTCGTAGGTCCTTCTCAGCAAACTTGCACATGTAGTGCACGATGTGGCGACGAATCTGTGATATGTAGCGTGAAGCCGTCGAGAAATTCATCCATGCACGAACCTGACACAACCATGCAGTGTGCAATGTAACAAAAAAATTCAAAAATTCAGAAATAAAAAAAAAATTAAAACTAAAATGCTATCACATAAATGCTTTAACTATGGTTATCATGAACAACATCACATTGCATGCAAAAGCTAAATGCTTCGTTATTAATTATCTCTGACGAAAATAAATTTTACAAAAACTCACCACTGCACTGTTTGTTGGGAATACACAAGAAATATTTGTGACTTGTTGACTATTCTTATCAGTACCATTATACCAAAAAAAACATAATAACTACAAGAATTTTCACTCCTAGTGAAAACTGTACATGTGACAATATCCACATGACACAGCCAATGTTCAAATGTTCACTTCACTGCACTTATGAAAAGATTTATGAGATGCAGGTCAAATTTTATTGCTTGAAAAGTGAATTTCAGGAACTTTGTCGAGGACTTAACCTCAAGGACCTGGACAAGGACAAGGACTTGAGCGGCAAGGACCAGGACCAGGACTTTGTGCCAAGGACAAGAACTTTAATTTGGTCCTTAAGGAGTCCTTCAGGACAAGGACCAGGACAAGAATCAACATCACTGGTCTGCCCCCCCCAAAAAAAAAAATTTGGGGTGCAAGACCCCTAAATTTTTGGACCGGCATTCATAAACCAAACATGCTTCCGACCATGTGGCAAAATTTTGGGGAGATCGGCCCACGGACCCCGGAGATCTCGCGATGAAAAAAGAATAAATAATAAACAGCAGTAAAACATAAAGCCTTCCGGGAACTACCGTTCCGGGCAGCCTAAAAAGATGACAAACGAACACTCACATTTGCACAGATCGTGACAAGAATGTGCGCAATGTGACAGGGCAAGATCTCCGGATCAGCATTACGAAAACAGCTTGCCAGCGCCTGGATGCCGTTGCTGTCGCAGAAATAGCAGACATTACGCAGCAGGTAGACAGGCACCTCTGGATCCTGTACAACACATGGTAACCTCAAAAGTAAGAAAAAATTACCACTTCATTTAACTAAATCATCACAATCTAACTGTCATGAGTCTACTAGCCAAACAACTATGCACACTCCGTGTTATTTACCTATCCTGAAGACCAGAGTAATTCCAATACAGACATCACACCACCATATATACAATGCTTTCATTGTACATAGAATTTATAATTATAGAATTTATATTTATAATCTATATATTTATATATATTTATAATTTATAGGATTTATATCCTGTACATAGATAGAGTGCAGACTCAATGTATGCAGGGATAAATTCTGCAATAAACTCATTACAATGTAGCCACGTCTACATGCAAAGACTTTAATCATCAGCCATGGACTTGCCAGCGGCAAAACAAAGAATATTTTACTGCTGTATTTAAACAATGACTTCAGTCATGTAAAGAATTTCTTTCAAAACATTTTGCTGAAAACCGCATGACTCTGTGATGTACGGTTGCAAAATTATGGTGCCATAAACTTTGTGCCGTTTTTTACCAGCTGAGAGCTTTACCAAACCACCTGTCATCTGCCCAATTCAACATGAAGCAATGTGAAGTGTAAACTACAAATGCCCATGATAAACAAAATTAACAGTCTGCAAATTACTGAAATACATCAGATCAGCGTTTTATTTGTGCACATCTTTATGTAGTCACTAGTCAGAACAATCATACATTTAGTTGCAAAATCATTTTCCGATTACAAACACACAGAAAAAGATGATTGCATTACATACCGAAAGTTCACAGTAGTTGTTAAGGGCACAGGCATCCTGCTTTGATAGATCCTCCAACGACGTGTGAATGCAATGCTTATATGCAAAGTAGGGCGGGAAGCTTGGCGTAAAAACCTTGGCAATAAACTGGAACAACTTTTCCTTCTCGTCCATCGACCACTCTTCAGCATCTCCACTAACATTGTTATCAGCACCACGTTCCACTGGCCTGCCACTCTGGTCGACCGGCGTGGCAGTGTCATCAATCAGTTCGGCAACACTAACGGGAATGTTCGGCTGAGATTTTTCCGTTGACAAATTATCATCACTTGGCACTGCTTTCTTTGCTACGTCATTCCCGCCACCATCTCCATCGGCAGCATCGACGCTCGTTACATCAATGTCCACGTCATCGTCGCGCATCGATGGCGTCATCGGCAGTTTTATCCCAATCGGTGGCAAGTCTTCCGCCGACACCGATAACCCGGCGCTATAGCTAGATGTTTGACAATCACGTGGTAATGACTCGATAAAACTGATCGCTCGGTGCAGCACCAGCTGAACGAGGTTGTTCAGACGCTCAAAGTTTTTGCAGTCCTTGTAGCAGCACATGCATTGTCTGAGCAAAAAAAACAGCAACAAATGCCTGACACAGCTAGTTAGTAAAGGGAATGTCAGACGAACGACAAAGTCGGCCGACTTTTGCGAGCGTGGTTGAGTTGCCCGACAAAATTGGCCGACAAAATCGGTGAACCATGACACACGGCCGATAGTTTTATCTGCTACTTCATACGTTATCAGCTAGCACAACAGCCGAATGCAGACTGCAAAATAATATTGCATCACTTTTTTCCTGCATCTAATGTACGAAAATAATAACAAACACAATAAATAACTAAAATAAATATTCACCTTCCGTTGTAAACAATCACCATGGCAACATAAACAAAATTTGTTGTCCGATATACGAAAAGTCGGCCGACAAAATCGTCGAAGATAGAACATGCTCTATCTTGGCCGACAAAATCGGGCGATTTGTGGAGATTTTTGTCGGGCGATTTTGTCGGCAGATAAAATCGGCCGATTTTGTCGTTCGTCTGACTTCCCCTTAAGTGTAGGTCTATTATCATTATTGCTACATATACGTTTACTATTACTTTACTAACTTTCACCTAATTGAAAAAAGTTCAAAGTTACACTTCATACAGTTACACAAACATGATACAGGATAGACTAGGTCTAAGCAAACCTTACAGAAGTGTCGAGAAAGTAACTGCTACTCAGCCTGAGCTAACAAAGTAAATAAAAACATGGAAGAGAAAAAACATGTCACGCATTAAACGTGGCTAATAGCTCGACTTTTTTTGTGTCTGTGTGTCTGCACACCACACTCATCAGTCGTGACCAAAATGACTGCAAAAATTCAGTAAAAATATATCTAATGCAAACACACATCTAAATTTTGCATTACTTGAGTAATTCAACGACAAATACAAAACATTAAACATATAACAGACAATACTCAAACACACCCCTCTACTTGAATGAAAGCTGTGAATTCAGAAACCATAAAACACCAACCTCTGAGCCCATAATTGGATATAGATGACAAAAGCAATAATTTCTGCCTTGTTGAGCTGCATGCCACCTTTCTCGCCCATCCGTGCATCATCTGCTCACATAAAGTGCGTATTACTTTAGTCCGCTTTGCAACTCAGTACAAAATTAACTGAAATGTATTTCAAAAACAAGTACAACAATCTTCATAAGCACTCACAGAATAAATTCTTACATTTTACTTACTATTTTCAACAAATAACATCCGAAATGACATGATTTGTTTGATAATAAAACACACAAAAATCAACTATAAAACGTGGCTATAAGTAAGTAACTAAGCATGTGGATTGTGGACTTAATTTAAACAAAAAGTCACTATGTGCTGTGGCATCAAAACAACAAAAATGTCTTCAGTAGTCACTTGAAGTATTCAATAGTAATGTTTTGCTGTCAATCTTCATCCAGCAGATTGTTCTGGTCCAGCTGCTGTGATGTGTATGGCACCAATCTGCTTTGCAACATCTGCTATTAAAATTATAAAAAAAACATGTCTATTGTTTGCAACTGTGTGACTACTTCAGTAACTGAAATGACTTGAAAAGTAAAAGTAATAGTAAAGGCTATAGCCATTCAGTAAAGTGCACTGCAGATGTGCAGACCTGCGAACATCGCAATAACTAATGCTGTCCCAATCCCTAAACCTAGCCATAACCCTGACGTAACATCAGCAAATCTACACAGCTATGAATCCGCTTTTTACCAGGGCCGCCATTCCGTCAGTTGCCTTAGACACACTGCTCCAACTTGCTGCTGAAGTAAGAAAACTAAGAAAAAGACTCTACAATATGTATTTGCAAATAATTGTCATTAAAGTTGTTTGGAGAGCTATGCAAGCATGTATTGTTACTACGCAACTGAGTGACATGCATCAAACAAGCATCCTTGTGGAGACGCAGGATGCGTGCCCGCAAGCATTCTGCAGGAACGGTCGCGGACGCAATTTTTGATGTTTTTTTTTGCGAACGCGGACACAGACACTCCCTGAGAAAACCAAATTTCTTTACCGCAACGTTCGTATTTTCTACTATCAGGTAGTGTGTAGTTTACTGGGCGCCATAGGAATACACTGCACCTATTATTTCACATATGGACCGTATAACTACCAATAGGGTTAGGGTTAAGGTTAGGGTTTAGCGTTAGGGTTAGGTGTATTCCTATGGCGCCCAGTAAACTTCACTCGTCCCCTAGTATCAACCATACTACAAAATTCCAATTGCATTTGCAGTTTTTGCACATGCCACATTGTTAAAGACCGGCCCTGGATTTCAGTATTTTTAAAAAAATTATCACTGTTGCTGGCCGTGCAAACGCTGACGCCTGACGGCTTAGTTTTGCAAACCCCCACGCGGACCCAAAATTCCAGAATCCGCACATCTCTAATCACGACATAGTGACTTACGAGAATCGAGCAGTAACAGCAAGTCACTGCAAACTTCGCACATTGTGCATGTGCTGTTTGTGACCTGTCAGTTAAACGTTAGCCACCACCTTCACATTTGACCGCTAAAGAATGTGCCAAAAAACTATTCCAAAATCAGCAAACAACTGAAATGCATGTAAACATTCTTCGTTTCACTGTCCATTGAATACTGAAAGTTGTAAACAAAAAGTAGGGCTGCGACGATTGATAATCGATTATCGTACGTTAATCGAATTTTACTCGAATAGCTACTCGAATTATTACATTAAATCGAATACTTACATCTGCCACTGTCCCAGATATCTCTTACTTTTATCTTCTTCTTGTATCTAATATAAGCGAAACGCTTACTCTCACATTTGACCATTAAATCAAAGAAAAAACAATCTATAATAAGGGCACGCCCTGTGCCGACGTCGACTGACGGTGCTGAGATTTCGTTTTCAAAACAACGGAAATCAACGAAGCAACCTTCGTCCATCTTTCGTCCAAGCACTAACCAACGTCCGCTAGGCTTAGACGAAGCAAGCTGTAGTATGGCTTCTCTTCTAGCCAAGAGCCAGGCCTAGAGCGATTTTCGTAGTCTACTGTTTGGCATTGTATTAACTGTATTCGTGCTCGTTTTTCGGTCATTCTACGCAGAACTTTCGTCGGCAACCATTCGTCCAACACGAACTCATTACCAGCATGGAAAACCGCCCATCTTCCGGGGCCGAACGTACCCAATTAGTTGAGATCTTCCAATCACCTAGGACGGAAGACTAAGCGAAAACATTTGCCGATTACAGTAGTATGGGCGGACATTGCACTAACATTTAATCAACTGCCATATTTTGTTAAATTTATTTAGAGTTAGTATTTCTTGAGCTACAACTGGTAAAACTTTTGTGTAAATTGATCATTATTTGAATAAATTAGAAAAAAGACAAACGCGGATCTTCTTTATGAAACACCTATGTCGCTAATATATCTTATAGTGTGATATACAAAATGAGTTAATAACTGACAGGCTAATTACAAGGTGGCTAAAGCAAATAGTAACAAGAAGAACCGAACCAAGCAATGAACTTGTTCCAGCTGATCTTTTTTTACAGAATTTTAGTAAGTGACTGACATGCATAAATTCATAAAGCAGACTGTGCTATTGAACTATGAATGTGCAAATACGTGGTCTTTGAAAGTAAAGATGATGTCTTAACTGTTATTTCAAAATACTGATAATAATGCAATTACAATCATGAAGGCAGCCTTTTGTTCCAGCAGATTTGTTCTTATATAGCGCTAAAACACTATTTTGTTGCATGACAGCACAACTGAGGAGAAATTATGGAAGCAATGTAACTTTGTAAACTTTGTTCATTATTTTTTCTTCCATTGGACACTGAGCAGGACATTTGGGCGTCGCCATTTAGGCGCCATGCCACGACACATGTAATGAAATAACCAATGATTGACTTAGCAGGAAGCAGGGACCACAGCAGGCATGGCATCACTAAAAAATGAGTACGAATTCAAGCTTAACGTAATGCTAAAAAAGTCATACAAATAAAAATAAACTGCCTGCTAAACTACACTCTATAGATTCCAGATACAAAGTTGAATATGGCTCATTAAACTATCAAGAAGGGCAAAAACAACTGTGAAGATGTCTAAACAATTTCGTTCAGAGTTCTGTTAGAAATCTTAAAAATTTCCACACAATCACAATGGCAGCAGACCACAACCAACAAATTTTTGCACACGCTATGCACGACATACTTCCAAGCAAACATTACACTAATTTTCACAATAAAATAACATGCAGTTGTTGCAGAATTGAATATTAACATCTTGCCTGTAAATGCCAGGAACATCATACATGTACCATGCTTCACCAGTGTAAGCACTAAAGAATTTCTACCATGAAGCACAAATACTCATGTACAATGCAACTGGTATAATTCCATCCAAAAGCAAGACAACACAACACATACAATACACGAGTTCATGTTTTTTCTGTCGCCCCTATAGTTAACACTTCATTTGAGAATAAATCACAGGTGCATGGTAGCGCAGCCCTGTGTTAATGGCGACCGACTAAGTCGATGAAGAATGACACAAGAAATTTCAGCTAATGCTCATGAGACACGTGAAAGCCTATAGCAGTTCCGGTTCAGTAGTTTAGCTAAAAATTGGGGTGTTTACATTAAGTTAACATACAAATACCAAATTCTCTATCAAGATCGCATAACGATAGTACCGTGGCACCACCTTGTGAATGATATAGACTTGTGTCACAGCCCGAAATCGCCAAAAAATCCATAAAACCCCCTTTTGGCATTGAAGATCATTCAAAATCATTGAATTTGGCATCAATCGAGAACCAGTGTACGACTTCCTATTAGTGATAATGAGTAACCTATGCCCTATCTCGCACCGTTACTGAGATACAGCGACTTATTGGACAAAAATCGCAAATTTTGCCCACCCTCTCTCATTTAGTACCCTCGTTCGGGGTGACCCCCTTCGAATTTATGGAAAAGCTTTACGGTTCCTGAAACCAGAGTATTCCAGGCAGCTGACGATCAAGATTTGATAATCCTAGCTTGCACCATTTTTGACATCCACCCGTGTAACAGACGGACGGATAGTCAGAGAGAATTGCGATGGCTAAGATGCGCTGAAAGCAGTAGCCGCTTTTGCGCGTAAAAATTTGACCCCTCGCTGATTCAAAACCCTTGAACTGATCGACACAAAATTTGAAACAAGTGATTACGTAAGCGAGATGACCCCCTGTGCGAAATTTCGTGCAAATCAGTCCATTGGGGGCTTCTCGTCAAATGGGTGAAATATAACGAAAATTCTTATGGTTTATGGTCAACTTTTTTAATGACACGCCTACAGGTCAGGCAGGCCTGGCAGATTTTTACACGCTATGGCTCAAAC
>Ga0209367_1014380_pt1 | contig 10029 bp, 9 predicted proteins | sample WorMetLIZISLAND2_FD_187412 | JGI IMG/M metagenome (GOLD analysis project Ga0209367, IMG submission 187412) | Marine gutless worms symbiont microbial communities from Max Planck institute for Marine Microbiology, Germany - Olavius geniculatus... ...
CGTGATGGCAAAAGGAAATTTAGAAACTTATATATAAAATGAAGTGTATAAGATACACATAAATCATATATATTTAAAATACTTAGTTTGTAAAATAGTGGTCTAGAATGGTCTGTGATTGTCATTTAGAATTTTGTTCCTAATGTGCCCGCAAGATGTTAAAGTTAATTTCATTAAAATTATTTCAATAAAGTTATTTCAATGAAGTTATCTTCCAACCTCTCGCATGCACACAATATTTATCCCTAAAATTATTCACAATATACCTATATAGCCTACTTGTATGAAATCCGCAGATAACAAAAAGTTCAACAGATCATCGATTAGTCACATTACTCAATACTCCGTTGTAAATAAGTAGGGGGCCTGAATACTAAATCCTGTAGATAATAAAAAAAACAAAACTTTGGTTTTTAAAAATGTGTTTAAACCGACAAAAATAAAAAAAAATTAAAATTACAAATTAAAATAAAACAAACCGAACTTAAACAAAAATAACATGCGGCTGCGGCTTTCGTTACATTTCCGTCACTTTAAACACACCGCAAAATGTCACAGTGTTAAACAAACAACAGAACGAAATCCCCGTGCTAATAGCGCGTGACTGTGCATAAATTAATGTTTTCCCATAAACATTACACATAATGATTACAAAAAAATAATTAAGCGTAGAAATACACGGAAAATACATGACGAAAACAAAACTCATAGGATATTAAGCCTGAAACAAGAAAAGAGTTAAGCAATGTGAACATCGTCATCAAACAAACAGTATCTAGCAAATGAGATAAATGATGATATACAATGTGACGAGTGACGACAACGCTTATACAACGTAACGGTATTTGGCTTGTAAAATGAAAGCCATATCAGTAAGTAAGTAAGTAGCTTTTAACTGCAAGTGCCAATTGCACAATCATTACATGAATGAATAATACATTCAAATACAAACACGCCGTATCCGTAATATATAGAGTAATAGGATAAACCTAAATACTACACAGGTCATAAAGGCAAAATAACATACGTATGTATACAAAACCCTAAAAATTTATTTATAATTAAATAAAGCTATCGTAATATTCATAAGCAAAGTATTTTTTAAAAAAACTAAGACAGAATCAACTTGACCACAATACTGCAAGTTCAAAATTGTTACGTCTGGTCGGTTATGTTGTACAGATGTGAAATCTGGACAATTTTAAAAGTGATGAAAAACAGGTTGATGGCCGCGTAAGTTTGGTTCTTGTGGATGATGTTAAAAATATCATAAATTTAAAAAAAAGTAACGAGGAAGTATGTAAAAAGGCAGGGGTACAGCGTAGACCATTGAAAAAAGAACGCCAATGGCAGTTTGCTTTTCTGGGGCATGTGTTAAAAAGACATGGTTTTGAAAATTTGGTGGTGACAGGAAAGATGGAGAGGAGCAAAGCAAGGAAGCGTCATAGAATGTTTACACGATCCAGCAAACGTCCAGCAAACTTTCAGCAAACATCCAGCATTAGCACGTGTATTTTGAATACATTTGCTGGAAGTTTGCTAAACGTTTGCTGGATCCTGTAAACACCTTATTAGAGAGTGGACAGCTTGTGCAAATCATGGAAGATAAAGTGAGCCCAGCACAGCTGATCAAGGCTTCAGAGGACAGAGTGCTCTAACATCGCATGGTCGCCAACGTCGTCAACGATCACACGGGCAACGTAATATAACAATATCCACATGTTAAATTAAAAATCTCTCATTAGTCGGTTATGTTTTTACATCATTACGACTGCGGAGTATGTTGAGTCTTGAATGGGAACGCTAGTGTGGTATCTGCCGTACTTGCCAGCCGCTGGATTAACCTGTACTATCTCATCGTGCACTATCCACGGCCGGTCCATGTAGTCCATGTCGTGCTTGTGGCCTTCTCTGCGCCGGGATGGGTAACAATAGCCGCTCTCAAACGGCGCGCGCACACATCTCGCCAGCAGGACCGCTATCGGCCAGATGACGATGTAGGAGAGCAGGACGTGTAGAATCATAATGCCGGCGCGGTTGGATGCCGGATCGGCAGACAGGTAGACTCCGCGCCGCTCGGAGATGTACCAGACGAAGTAGTCGTCATGGACGATCACACCCAGCGGCAGAGTGACGGCTAACATCTCACGGAAGACGCTGGCGACGATCAGGCCGAGTACTGAAGCGAATGGGCGACCGCAGCACGGTATGCGACAAGCGCGGAGCTTCTTGGCCCAGAACGTGCAGGTGGCATCGCACAGACTGCAGCATAGGCACGCAAACATGCAGACGCAGCACGCGAATCGGCTGCAGATCGGCTGACGACAGCAGCAACAGGCAAAGAACGCTATGGCGCAATCCTTGCGACACGCCTCTGTCCAGTCAGCCCCGGGCTGACGCCAAGCCGGCTTAGCGTATGGCTTGATCTTACCCCAGCCGCGGTAAATCGAGTACGCTGCGAAAAAGAGCGCCATGAGGGTGGCGGGGCCAGCGGCGGCATTGGCGACACTCTGCGGTATGCCGAGGTCGGGCTGGTAGCAGTTCTGGATGACCCAGATCACCGAAATGATGCCTGCTCTGAGGAAGATCGCGAACGCCATTTTCCAGAAGGACGCCAGGCAGGAGTCGAACTGGTCGCTGCTGTAGAGCCCGGTCTTGGACCAGGTTGTGGTATGCTCACAGTTCTGTTCAAACAGGTCGTACTTCTCCTCGCCGATGGTGCGCTCTGCTCGCAGCGCCGTGTACTCATTGGTGTAGCAGTCGTCGTAGTGGACGCGGTAGACGCTGCCACGAATTACAGTTCCCATCGTCCCGTGCGCGTACTCTTTCTCCGTCACCAACGCGCACGGACGGTCCCTGTTCAAACAATCAGTTAATCAGTCAATTAACAACGTCAACATTAGAGCAACGTTTTAAGTGCAATCAGTGGCGGTTCTAGGCTGCAACATCTGGGGGCACGGCCCCATGGCGAGCGCGGTAGCGTGAACCTATAACGGGGGTCTGGGGCAGAGCCCCCAGCGGAATCCAGGGGCAGAGCCCCTGGTCAGGTCAGGAGAGCGAAGCCTCCTGAAGCTAAAGCACTTTTGGTTTTTGGACGCTCAATGGAAGCCTCAAATTTGCCCACTTTTCTACAATTAGAAAGCGCAAAGAAATGAGATATTTGTGTTATCTTTGCAAACAAGTAATTTGAGCAAAGCTCATAAAACGTGCGACAGCCTTAGCAGTTCCTTTTCGCAGATTGTCTTGGTCTATCTTCAGCCATTTCGTCGCAGTTCAACCTTTGAAGTCTGCATCGAAGCCGAAAATCGCAAAAAAACATTGAAACTTTTTATTTTAAGGGTTCAAGGTCATTTAAGGCATCGATGTCAATATCGCTAAAAAGCTCGTCATTAGTGATTCTCGTGATACGCAGCATACCTAGGCCTATCTGCAACTGTTTTCAGGCTAGACACGCTAATATCAGTAACACAAGCACTTTTTAGAGAGGTGCCTCTTTTTGACTCCTTGAACCTACAGTGTCGACATGTGGACTGCTAAAATCTGCGTTTAATGCTGAAAATTTAACATGCAGATTGTCTTGGTCCATCTTCAAGTATTTTGTCGCAATTTACTCTTGAATTGTGCCCTGCAGCCAAACATTGCGAAAAAATTCACCAACACCTTTTTTGGGGGTTCAGTGTCGTTCAAGGTCATCGATGTTTACAAATCCAAAAAGCCCATCACCAGTGCTTGTTATGATATACAGCATGTTTGTGCTTATCTGCAACCATTTTCACGCTACACAAGATAATTGCGGTAAAATAACCACTTTTTAGGAGAAGGGGTAGCCGTTTTTGACGCCCGCCTGCGCCGGCCTCCTTTAACCTAGGGGGTCGGGACTTAAACTGCTAATATCTACGTTTAATGCTAAAAATTTCGTACGCTCTAACATCGCATGGTCTCTAGACATTTCGTCGCGATTTAGTGTTGAACTGTGCATGCAACTAAAAATTGCGAAAAACTCGCTAAAAACCCTTTTTGGGAATTCAAGGTTGTTCAAGGTCATCGATGTCGATAAATCTAAAAAGCCTGTCACCAGTGCTTGTTATGATAAACAGCATGTCTGTACCTATCTGCAACCGTTTTCACACTATACGAGCCAATAACGGCAAAATAACGTATTTTGGGGGTATCCCTCTTTGACGCCCTCGTTCGAGGGAAACTCCCGCACGCACGGGTACGAAATTTTGTCACAAAAAAACTAGAGACCTTGAGGCAGCCCATGGTAAAGATTTCATGATTCTAGCTTGCACCGTTTTGATACAGATTACGAGTGTGACAGACATACAGACAGACAGACGCCTAGACGATGGTTAAGACGCATGAAGCATTCTGCTGTCGCGCGTAAAAATTATGGGTGGCTACGAAACTGGGGAAGTCTGTGCCCCCCGGCCCCGGCTTAAAACCGCCACAGAGGGACAACAAGGGCGCCGGACAGCACAACAACGACAAAAACAGAGTAACAAAAAAGCGGCATAAAAGCAGCGTTAAATTAGAATCAAACCTGTTGGTGAGGGTGTAGCCGACTACAGCAACTCGTCCGACCTGCTGTCTGGTCACAATGCCGTGGTGGTAGTAGGCCGTGGGTCGGTACCAGGCCACGTGGTCTCCACGCTCCAGCACAGACTCATCACTAATCCTCTCCAGACGGTACTTGGACTTGCGGCACGTCGCCGACAGCTGATTGCCGCACATGAGGCACTGGACCTGCGTGATGAAACCGAGTTTGTCCACCATCGTCACCTACCACAGAATATTCATATCATATCATATCGTAATAGTGTCTATTTTTGTGCAAATAAATGTGTCTACTTACGTACCGTTATGTAGTGTATTTTGTGTCGTAATGTACCTTCGTAATTTCGGTAAAATAAAATTAAATTCGGGCTTATTTTTCTTATTAAAATATTTTGAAGTCCATTTTCCTAAACTTATTTATTTTTTGGGTATTAATAATAAATATTTTAAATTCATATCTTTCGTTAAAAAGATCATCAAACGTCGCCTTTTAGTGTGGTATAAAGCCCCAAATAGGTGCTGCAGATACGTTATGTAACAATTGCTAGAAAATACGTTATGTTATGACAATGGCAGTCACGTGATAGGCAGCCTAGGCCCTTTTGGCCGGCTCCGGCAGTATAAAAGGCGAAGCGCAGTGATGACAACTGATCACTTTGATCGAGTGCTCGGACAGAGCACATCGACTGAAAAAGTGCTGAGCCTTCGCCTTCCCGAACGAAGCAACGAAAACCAACGAAGCACTCTTCGTCCAAACGAAATCCACTGTTCAATAATAACTATATTTCTTTCCATTCACGGTCATTTCACGAAGCCGTTTTTGTCGGCAACCCTTCGTTAAACACGAACTCATTACCACCATGGGTAACCGCCTATCTTTCGGGGTCGAAGGTACCCATGAAGCTGAGATCTTGCAATCACCCAGTACGAAAGTCGAAGCAAAAGCAGCGGGTGGTTACAGTTATTGTGAAGTACTAAAATCCGCAGATTTCTAGTGTTTCCTAAAATCTGCCAAACGCTAAGTTTACCGCGTGGGGAATGCAGTTATGGCAAAAAAGCAGAATTGCATCAGAAAAGGTCACCGTACAAGTTATTAAAAGCTAATGTCTACCATTGCTACCATAAATGTAAAAACATTCTTTTATGTTTTTTATAGAAGTTCAGAAACATGTTTTTAAAATTTCTTTTCTATTTTTAATGCTTTTTATTTTTTATGTTTTTTTATATTTTAAAATTTTTTTTGTGCTTTTTAATGTCGCGTTTTTTGTTCTTGTTAAAACATAAACGTGCAAAATTACAAATATAATTTATTTGTCATGGGCAAATTGCGTTCAGCTGTTTTTGATCTGTATATTCAGTACATTCCGGTTTTTAGTCTTTACGAATGGTAGGTTTTTGTTTTTAGTTATCTGAGTTAGATATTCTTTGCGTGTATAATGGCGAAAAAATAGCGATTGGAAACATCTGCAGTTTATTGTTTTATGCATGTTTTCATAATGTTTTTATAAAAGTAAAAAAAAGTTTTTTAATGTTTTTATTTGCAAATCAATGTTTTTAACATCTATGATTGTTACTAGAGCGTCAACGATTATGGGCAATAAATCTATCTGACCTGCAAACACCGGATTTCAATGATTGCCAAAAGATCGTCAATCAGTCTAACGTACAGTTCGTAAATCGTAACTATTGATAGTTCAGCGAATTTAAGTGAAACAGAGCCAAAAATAATAACACAGTTATGCCGGCAGTGTCAAAAATGACAGCTGTCTTCAAACAAGGCTTTAATGACCAAAACAGAAAAGAGTTTGTTATTGGGATGAGTCAACTTCTACGTAAACTACAGCAAGGGTCATTTACACCATATAAAACTTGAAGCAGATGTGCTTTATAAAAGTACAGAAGAGGTTTTTCAACCACCAGATGGAAAAGTTAGTATAGTTTTGGACCACAATTATATCGACTTTTTTCTGTAGTTTTGCTTGCTGCAAAATAAGTCGCTAACTGTCAAAAAAGCTTGCGGCACTCTCAGACCCACGCTTTCTGTATCTAAATTTAGAAAAAAAGTTTTCCAGAAAAAAACGGGAAACACAAGGAATAGAGCAGGTAATCTTTCTCTCCCCCTCTCTTCTTTAAGCTGGTTTAGATTCCTCGGGTGAGGGGTCAGCCACACGAGTTCTCCGTCTCTACTCGGCTCTATTTTCCACGTTTGTCAGGTCGACCCGCAAGTCCTCCATGTTGTACTTCATGACGTCGATCCACCTTTTTTGTCTTCCTCTACTCCGTTATCCATGTATGTCTGCCTCCAAGAATCTCCTGACACAATCCTCCTCTTCTCGGCGTTGTACATGCCCAAACCATCTCAACCTGGCCTCCCGTACTTTGTCCGTGATACACGCTACTCCGGGGATGCGACGGGTATCATCATTTCTCTTCTTGTCTCTCAACAAGGCCGAGAATCCATCTTAGCATTCTCATTTCGGTTCTCTCCAAACGTCCTTCTTCACGCCTTTTTAATGTTCATGTTTCTGAACCATAGATGAATACTGGCCTTACCATTGTTCTGTATACTTTCCCTTTAACAGCAACAGGCATCCTTCGATCACATAACACTCCTGATAGCTCCTTCCATTTTTTCCATGCTGCAGCAATTCTAACTGTGATGTCTTCCTTATTTCCTCCTTGGGCATGAATTACTGAACCCAGGTACTTGAAATTTTCCACCTGTTTCAGAGCGTTCCCATTTTTATTCATAATCTGGAGTGACTCTGCTGTATTTGCACACGCCATAGTCTACGTTTTGTTTGCATTTATTTTAAGGTTTTTTTTTCCAGAGCTTCCTGCCATTCACCACATCTTTCCTGGAGTTTGGCCGACGAGATAGCTGCAATAATCAGATCATCTGCATACAGCATGTTCCATTGCACATCGTGTTGAACACATTCACTGACTGCATCCATAACGATCATAAACAGCAGTGGACTAAGGCATGATCCTTGATGTACACCAATTTTATTTCAGAAGCTTATGCTTATGTCTTTCCTTGTCCACTTTGCACGGTTGTCATTGCTCCATCATACACTGACCTGATACAGTAACTCTCACAAGCTTCTCACTAATTCCTTTACGTCGTAGACTCCAGTATAATACCTCTCTAGGCACTCAATCGAAAGCTTTTTCCAAATCCACAAATGTCTAGTATCGTTTATTGTTCTCTTCCAGAATCTTTTCCTGCATTTTACGGAGAATAAAAATAAGATCTATGGTTCCCCTTCCTGGCATGAATCCAAACTGGTTAGAATGAATGTGTACTGTTTTTCCGATACACCTTTCATACGCCTTTCGTTCATACATTTTCAGTGCAAGTTCCAGCAACTTTATTCCTCTGTAATTGCCACATTCAAGAGCGTCTCCTTTTTTGCTTATAAATAGTCACTATTTCACTCTCCTTTACGTCACCTGGGACTCGCTCATTTGTCAAAAAATCATTGAGAATTGTGCGAAGCCACTCCACTCCAAGCTCATCAAAAGCTTCAATTATTTTTGCACTGATTCCAGATGGTCTTGGTGCTTTATTGCTATGCATTTGCTTGATTGCTTTCTCAATTTCTGTACGACTGATCTCATCTTCTGGCCCCTTCACTGCCTCAACATATTCCAGTGGGTCTCTCGGATTTTCTATATTCAGAAGTTCTTCAAAATAGGATTTTCATCGCTCCTAAATTAACTTTTCATTTGTCAATATAGTTTCATCTCTGTCTTTGATGATGTTTATCGCCATCTTGTCTTGTCTATATCTTTGTCGCGCTTTTGCAATTTTATCCTGGCTTTCCTTCGTATGCAGTTTATCATATATATATGCTTTGCGGCTTCCTGCTTTGCTTTAGCGACCACACTCTGTTTTTACAAGCTTTCTTGTACGCTGCCTTCAGTGATGTATCATGTAGCATTTTTTGCCAATTCTCGAGTGATTCCTTCTTGTTCTTCACTGCCCTCTGTACGTCCTCTGACCACCACCAGGTATCTCGTTCTTTTCGTTTTTGGTCCTTGGTGACTTCACAAACGCTCTTTGCCGCTTCCACAATACTCTACTTCAATGTATCGCAGGTTACCTTCTGATTATTCATTTTCTTTTGCACTTCGCATTTGAACTTTGCCAGATTTTCACCTTTCAGTTTCCAGCTTCTGATACACGGCTTCTGCTTTGACCTGTATCATGTTTGAACACTTTGTATTCTCATGTCTATCACTAATAAACGGAACAAGCGAATAGAGCAGGTAATAAAGAACGGGAAGAATAAGACACAGGAGAGCTTACTCTGGTGGTTCGAGGAAAGAGGGACTGGACTGTGATTAAGCTGCTGTAGCCTACCTGACACTGGTTAGCGTCGTCATTGCCGCAGTGGCAGCAGATTGTTCCCTGCGTGCAGTGACGACGCAGCAATACCATCGTACCGTCTATGACTACTTGGATCTCGGCGTCAGTGAAAACTGAGTTGCCAATCCATTCTTTGTAACTCAACGCTAACTGCGATCTTGACGGCCGCGACAGTGCCATCATTGCGGCCCTACGCACAACACACAGACCATGCAGTATGCTATTATATACTGTAGGCTATAAGACACCTTAAATACGTTTATAGTTGAGACACACGCACACAACTGTATCGTGGCGGGAAACACCAGGGCAATTGCCACCCGAATTGCTACCCCTGAATTAAAATGTCGATAAATTTTGCTTGTCGAATGTTTTTTTCACAAAAACAAAATTTGGAATAAACAAAATGTTCATACGAACACGGAGTCTGTTCAATGCATTTCGACAGTTTACAGAATATGTCCGTATAAATATAATCAGTGAGCTGTTTATACCGGTAAAAAAAAACAAACAGTTTAATTTCAAATTGCACAGCAACAATGATCCTTTCATCTTTCATAAACATTGTCGGTTACGAGACCATTCGATACGTCAACAGCGCTTTACTATAAAAGGTGACCATGACCGTCACCATGCGTCTATCTTGCACTGTTATGCAGATATGGCGCCTCAAAGATAATGGGGTCGCGAGTTTGACCTTTTGGGGTCACGTAACGTCATCGGTCACGTAACCATTCGACTCCCAGAAGTCGACTTTCAATGGGTGGTCTATGGTAATCATGCGTCTATCTGGCACCGTTACCGAGATATGGCGCCTCAAATGTTGGACGCACTGACGTTGACAGGGAAAGAAAAAAAGAAGGGAAAGAGAAAAAGAAAGGCGAAGGGAAAGGAAAAGGGAGAGTGGAAGGGGAAAAGGAAGGAAAAAAGAGAAGGCAAAGAGGAAGGGAAGGGGAAAGGGAAGGTAATGGGAAAAAAGAAAAGTTGGAAAATGAGAAGAAAGGAAAAAAGGGAATGAGGAAAAAGGAAAGAAAAGAAGAAAAAGAGGGAGAGAAAAAGGGAAAACCAGGAAAAAGGAAAATGGAAGGAAAAGGGAA
>Ga0209367_1014381_pt1 | contig 10028 bp, 7 predicted proteins | sample WorMetLIZISLAND2_FD_187412 | JGI IMG/M metagenome (GOLD analysis project Ga0209367, IMG submission 187412) | Marine gutless worms symbiont microbial communities from Max Planck institute for Marine Microbiology, Germany - Olavius geniculatus... ...
AGGAATCCTGGATTCTGGATCACTCTGAAATTTTCGTTACCATTGCTTTCAATGGGGCATAAGGGAAACCGCTGCAAAACCGAAAATGGTGCTGCCACCTAGCGAACAACATTGCCTTGGCGGAGGTGTGCGGGCTCTGACTGCTTTCTAGTTCACTTATTTATTCGAAAAACCTGAAAAAATACAATGGCGCCTATGGAAAAAATAAAAAAAATTATGTAAACTGTCATAACTTTCGTTGTGTGCAAGATAGTGTCGTAATTTTTGGTTATAGGGTATGGTTTTCGAGGACGGCCTAATTAACGGTGACATTTAAATTTACCCCCGATTGATCCTTGTTGCCATGGCACCGAAATTTGAGACAGAAATGGCTATAACTCGGCTTGTGTGTGAGATATCTGGGAGATTTTTGCGCTTGTAGGGGGGTTTTCGGGGATGGGCCATCGAATGCTGCCAATCGCATTTTACCCCGACCGATTCCCGTTGCCATGGCAACGAAATTTGGGATGGTGCTATACATATGGCGTCCTTACAAGCTGACTTTAGTTGATAATCACTAACATAGTCTAAAGCCTTCTTCGTTTGATGTTATTTTCGTATTTAATTAAGCCTACTTGCCCAATGGTTACCGATTTGGCCGAACTGCCCAAAATGTGCACCATAAAACAACAGATATAGGCCTAAGCGTATAAGGGCCTAGGTATAGGTTTAACTAATGTAAAAGTCTGGGTAATGACGATATGGTGATCTCATTATAGCTGCTTTCACTTTGGACCAAAATGCTATAGGCTTGCTGCATTGAATAGTCATTACCATAATAGGCTACTAAGGCTAAAATTGAGTGCACTAACAGCGAATGTAGGGCCAAGACGACAGTCGGATCATTCATGCTTGCAGTCATAAATGGCAAGCACACGGATAAGTTTACGTTCTTATTAGACATCATATTTGTCCCATCACTATTATCCAGCCAGCCATCTGTGCATTGTATACGCGTTCATAACTCAAGCAACAAGACATAAAATTCAAGATTGATGTAAATGTTCTCCATGGCACAGTAGCTGCTACGTACCATCTTTCAGCTTTAAAATGTCCTATGTCAGGGTTAGGGTTGTGCCGTGCAGTTGGACAGTTTGTAAGCATATGAGTGTGCGGTTAGCTGAATATTGTGTCGGCACAGGGTCATATATATTCGCTTCTCTGTTTCCATTAGCTAAATAATAACAGAAACATTTTCTGCTCCTACATGCTAATCAATAAACATTGGGCAAATAGGCCTAATACGACAAATAACATCAAATTACCAACTAAAGTCAGCTTGTAAGGACGCCATATGCGTAGCCCCATCTAAGCTTACCCAAATGATTTTTGGTGTTTTAGAGGACTGATATCATAACATCGTCCTTACACACAGATTTAAACTGGTAAGTTTTTTTTACATATATTGTATTAAATTACCGTTCTTTACCCTATGTCGGCGTACAATGTTTTGCTAAGTTGCTATCGGTGGCATATTATATGACGTCTTCATTGTTAAAATGAATTGTGGATCTAAACTATAATTATTGTCGTATGAATGTCGTGTATGCATGTCGAGTACATAAAGCAATCGTAATGCAGCTGCTCCTGTTCACGGCCAGCTGCAGACAAGCCCGATGGCGAAGCCAAGAGAATTGCCGACACATTTGTCAGGAACTGGGACACGGGTTCTTCTATTTCCACTGCATTTGCAAGTTTTTCCCCGCTGTTTGAAAGCTGAATTGGTCGTATTTCTAATGGGATCAGTGGTCAAATGCAGCTGCTTTTTTCGACGAAAAAGTGTGCTGATATAATTATACAGTTACGAAGCATGGTGACGGTGCAATATGCATCTATTAAATAAAACTGACCTGTTAGGCCTACACCAAAATTAATGTTTTCTGATCCGTGGCAAATGCTGACCCCTCTGCACTAAGTCAAAAAATTATTTGGCATAGCGTGACTTGACCCTCTTTCTACATAGTCAGGGCGAATTCCCGAAAAATGTGACTTCTAATGGCATCTTTGGGTAAAGGCTGGGAACCTAACTTTTTAACACAATTCGAACATGCTGAATACGATCATCCGGGTTCCCAAGTAAAGGCAAACTTGGAGTTTTTGACCATCTAATTTGCATAAACAAGATGGCGGCTAAATTTTCACTTTTGCGCACTGTTTTCGTAAAAGCATCTATAATTCAAGATCCATCAGTTACAGATACTTCAAATTTAGTACGTAATATTTCAAATACCACAAGAAACTCGACGCACCACAAAAAAGTCAAAGGTCAAGGTCACCTTTCGTTCCTGAGCTCAGATACAAAGTGTACTACGGCTGACCAAAAATTACGACCACGACAAATTCACGCATGCGCAGTCATGATCTTTTCCGGTCGATTATAGCTAAAATTTGCGTGACGTGTCATGTTATAACAGGAATATTTTCTGCCAATTTTTGTGAAAACAGTGCGCAAAAGTGAAAATTTAGCCGTCACCTTGTTTATGCAAATTACGGTCAAAAATTCAAGAGTGAAAGGAACGCTCAAAATGAAGATGGCAAGCTGCTCTAAGCCTAGTTCGCAGTTTGGAGCGGCCACTGTTAGCGGCTAGTCGACTGCAGTCGACTGCAGTGGCGGGATTGAGGAATGGATGCCGACGGTGTGGACAGCTGGGCGGCTACAGTGCTAATGAACGCTAACAAGCAGTTATTTATCGCTCAGGGCACTGGGGCGCGCCGCGTCCACGCCCCTGCAGGACCCGTACCAGGCCGGGGTGACGTACCGTAACACAGACCATCTGTGCGACGACCGACCAAGCACCAGGCGTCACGCAGCTGTGTCCGCCTTGACTTCTGTGTATCGAGTCGCACCGATTGACGACCGGCTGTCTGCCTGACTTCGTTGCTCTCTCGACGTTTTATTGCCTTCCTTTCCGGCATCCACGATTCGCTCGCTCATCGGACTCAAGTCCCACTGGACATTACCTCTCTTAGGTTAACCTTCTCTGTGGATCAGGCACTGCAGGACCAAACCCTTTCGGAGACAAAACTCTCCCTCACTAGGCTGCACCGCTGCAAACCACGTCCCTTACTCGGCAAACAAGCAGCGAAGTAATCAGCCAAATTTTTACGCTACCAGGTAGGACATAATCACAGTAATCATGTTGAAAAAACTAAAACTGCACATAGAATAAACAGAAGCTGGATTACACCGACTGCATATCTGCAAAACTCGTTTTATATCAAAATACAGATACTACGATACGGCATTTTGTTTCGTCAGTAGTTAGACAGGGGATTATCATCAAAGGGTTTATGATCGGGAGGACTTCTGGTGTCTCGCGTTGGATACGTTCCGCCCGTGAGTCCGTCTGTCGACGGCTCTGTGTTTATTTCCACGGCTGTTTGATCGTTTTTGGTCGGTTGGTCGTTATACGATGAGCTGGCGTGGCGATGAGATGTGACTGATGACTCGTCACTCGCTGAAACCCGTTGCTGAATGCGCGGTTGCAGGCGTCACGCGATCGCATCATGTATTCGCTTAAGTTGAGGTCCAGGTTACGTTACTGCTTGCATGTCCACGATCATTTTACCATTTAGGATGTTTTTGTGATACGTACGATATGATATGATGTCATGAATAATTTGCACTGTTGCAATCATGTAGGCCTACGCCTAAAAGTTGTGAAAAAATCTCGCAAAAACATGCTGGCATGATGAACACGTGCGTTGCGTGTAAAAGAAAACATCGGAGACATTTTATTCTGCTTGTAACCATGCACAGTCTTACAGAAATAAATGTACTAAACATAACGGCATAAACATAACGGCAACATTCAAGGAATTGCACATCGAAAACAGCAAAAACTAGAAAAGCACTCGGAGAGCGCAGACTTTCGCCAACTCCGCCAAGCATATTTCAAAGTGATCCAGAATCCAGGATACCTTTAGGATCACCCCCAAAATTGAACCCCTTGTAGTTTTTGCCATTCTCGACATGCCCTCAAAATTTCAGAAAGATCCTTCCATAACTTTTTGAGTTATCTTGCTAACACACCGACAGACAAACAAGCTCTAGCAAAAACATAACCTCCTTGGCGGAGGTAATAAATATTTGGTCGTCGATGTACGTTGAGTGAGCCGTGTGATGCTTGGCTCAGTCGGTCGGTTGGTCGTTCCGTCCAATCATTCCGATTGCCGTGTTCGTGGAGCTATAAATAGAGCGTACAAACAGACAACCATAATGAAAATGACAGAAAATACGCTTTTCGCAATAAATCTGCGTAACAAAAAACACTGTCATTAGCGCCAGTGCGCGACAGTCAACAGAATACTTCTGTTTGCCGTAATATTATATCGTAAATCGTGAGAACAGCGTCTTACAGAATTGTAGAATTATAATATTCAAATTTTCCCCCATAATTAATTTCCGAGAAAAACCTTTCACCCTATTTTTTTAAGCATTTTCTCCCAGGTTTATACGGTGTAGACGCCTCTGCTCATGGGTGCCAGTAGAAAATTTTCCAAGTAAAATCCTCTGGTGGAGTCCGGGACGGAGCCCCGGCCGAAAATGGATTTGGTGCATTTTAGCCTCACAAAACACTTCTGGTCAAGTTCTGGTGAAACGATGATTGCCCCCCAGAAGTCCTAAAACTTGCCCCCTTTGAGAAAAGTAATACACTTTGAGCGTAGTTCTCAATGGACGTAGACGCCCCTGTGTTGAGGAAAAAAGGTATATGGCTACAAATATTTTTGCGTATATTTCACCTATTTACCCAGAAGCCTACTGAGGACGAATTTGCATAGAATTTTGCATTGGAGTCGTCTCGCCGACCTAATCAATCGTGCCAAATTTTATCTTAATCAGGTTAGGGGTTTTGATTCTGCGGGGGTCGAATTTTTGGCTTTTCCATAGGAAAGAGAAGTCGCCGTTAACACATATCTTAAACTACCGTTCAGCCTGTGACTAAAATTTTATCGCAGTTCTCAGATTATCCGGACGGGGAAGCGTGGCACATGTAGCCTATCTATAATCAGCGATCGGACTATGTTTGTTCAATTGATTAGAGCGTTCAAGAATTCTTGGAAAAGACCAGCAGAGGTTTATTTTTTATATTTAAAAGCCGGGACGCAACACACTAATTTTTTGGGATAACTTGTATTTCAGAATCGATTGTTTTGAGGGACTGGTGGTATTAGTAAAATAAGTCTTAAAGTCGTTAAATTATTCTGTTTTTTATCATGATTACATAGATTGTAATTGAGCACAATTACTTGATATTTAAACGACTATAAAAATGGGCTTTACTTCTATCTTTTACATTAAGTTCACCATGTACAATTTTGTTGCGGTTTTTTTTTGTATTGCGACGGCATCATTCGATCCTGTACTTCCAGACTATAAGCAGTGAAGTAGTTTGATGACCTGCGGGTCGTCTTGTTTCGACCCTTAGCGCCGGTCTTTGAAGTGGGCGCTGCTACTCACTCGTTGGGTGGTCGAAGAATGTTACAGTAATTATGCAGAGACTTCAGAAGTGCGCTGGTCACCGGCGCGCACCTTGCGGTCTGTTTGCGATGAATCGACCGACATCTGAAGTAAGGCCCTAAGTAACTCAATAGTTCGCTAATCGTTTCAGTGCTGACTGGATGTCATTAGAAACATTGCTCGTTGATATAACGAGGAAGACTGTTTTATCACGCCTGACCGCATCTTGCCACGAGGATCAATAAACCGTAGTGTATATACCGCTTGTACACGAAGTTCGTGATTTGGGCTTAGGTCTACATTGCTTTTTAAAATTGTAGGGTACAAATAAAAAAGCTGCAAATAATATTATTTATTTAATGTGGCATAAGCGTAAGTTTTCTGCCAGCACATTCGCGCCCGGACAGACCGACAGAGTCACGGAGGTGGATGGACGGATGTTCAGTTCTTCTGTGAAGTAAACCGGACAGACGACAAACAGACGCAGGCAGACGCAGACACTGCGGGTTAGTGACTATAGGCCTACTCTGACTGCTGTATCTGAACGGGTGTAGGACATTTCCCTCTGGACATGTTTCCCCGGACGTTTTCCCCTCCAGGTTTTTGCGATACCCGGACGTTCCCCCTCCTATGCTGTTACATGAGAATCGATCGAGCGCTTGATAGTGGCATAACTTTCAGTGTCAGCATGGTGAAAGAATGCAGCAAACATTAAATATTCTTGAGTTATAGAATTCTTGTGTTATCATTAATAAGCTTACATAATACGTCAAACAAAGGGCATCTCTCAAAAAGTATTAATTCTCAACTTCTGAAGAAAAACCTGCAGACGACGACGTCAAAATGCCACTCAAAGCGCAGTGTTTGCCACAGCAAGAAAAATTCATCGGATTTTGCTTTCTTTATGTAGCTTAGCCTACGTAAAAAAATATGTGCGTTAACTGCTTCTACTCTCCTGGTTCAATCTGTATCGAGTTGAGTTTAATCGTCTCGTGGGCGCGTAGGCCTACATTCCTAATTGCTGTTAATTGTTGCGCACTCGCGCCTACTAAGACTCACTGTGTTTGAAAAATACTCAACGGCGACGAGACTTCAAAGGCGGAGTTGCTTTTGGTGTTGCAAGAAATTTCTGCTCAGGCTTGACGCTGACTCTGATAATATGTTGTTACTGGCCTAGGGGGAACGTCTTAGGCACTGGAAAAGCCGGGCGGGGGAAATGTCCGAGGGGAAAACGTCCGGGGGAACATGTCCAGGGAGGAAATGTAAGGCTCCTATTTGAACCTGCTGAGACTTCACTGTCTGGTATATACAGGTCCTTGTCGTGTCAAGCTATTCGCAATCAGCTCCGAGGTTTGAGGTTACGTTCGAGACCACGTTAATCAGTAATCATAACGCGCTTGGGCGGGGGCTGTTAAATGGCTCGCACAGGCGCAACAAATAATACAAAACAAGATAAAACAGCTTATTCCGTTGAACTGCTATATAGGCGAACTCCTGCATGCGACAGAATACAAATTAAAATCGGCAAGTTGTGCGCATTTGCTGAAAACTTGTTACATTGCAGGGGTTCGCGTGCACAATTACGTGCAAAAACAGCACTAAAACAAAATAAAACGGTTGAAAGTGGTATCCATCGTTCAGGTTTATCACAGAGTAAAACATGGCGCTAAAAACTTGCAGATAAGTTGTAATTTATTGCAGTTGTCGCACGAACTGCAATAAAACTGCTATGAAACAAAATTACACGAAGTTAACGGCTCCAGCAGTTGTTTCGTCTCGCTTTATTTTATTCCGTTGCACATGTGCGAAGGCCTTGAGCGGCTATAGTCCAGCAGGGTTGACTTAAAATGCCGGACATGAATTTGGCGGACGCGAAATTGACGGATCAAGTGTCCAGGTATAAAATTGACGGTCATGAAAATGACGGACATGAAACTGACGGACATGAAATTGGAGGACAAGATATATATCGTTTGAAAATAGATTACAGTGCAGTGTGCAACTATTTTTTAAACAACAACACAACACAAGACTTACAACAGCAAAGTAAGGTGTATAATATGCTATATCATGTATAATAAAATTGTGTTAAAATGCATAAAATATTACGAAAACATCAACCTAAAATTAGCTACGGGTGAGCAATGATAAACCTAAGTCTACTAAATATAGGCCTATCGTATATTCAGTCACTTGAAACATGTCTTACATTTTCATGTACGTCAATTTCATGCCTGGACAGTGGACATATCGATGGTCCGTCATTTTCACGTCCGTCATTTTCAGCGCCCCCATCCAGCGGCTGAAGCTGGCAGGTCGTACTCGGACACAGAATACGCTGATGGATGGCAGAGGAAGACCGCTCAGCAGGAAATTGTTAACTAGACGCCGGTGACGGGTTGCCTTTGTAACTGCACGCGATCGAAACATCTCAGACAAGAACTATTCTCATAAACGAAAATCAATGCATTCACACCGCGAGTCATAAGAACATGACACCAACCGAACACTCGCATGTCCGTATAGATATCTTTGCCGAATATTGACCGCTTGTTAATTTTTTTTTGCTTGTATATATATCAAACAGGAAGTTGCTTTATTGTACTGCATACGCGTTTTATAAAGTGTTTTATTGGTCAGAGACCAGCGGGCGTTAACTTCGAACACTTCAAGCGACTATTGAATCTGTTTGGGCGTTGCGATCTCGGCACATTTTGTGACTAATACTTCGTTTACGCGATGAAACGCTCGTCGCGCCAACTTCGTAAATGTTTGCAATGTCAATGTTAAGCCTACACCGTTTAAACGACGAGATAGCTAGCTCATCGAGAGTTCGATGAGATATAGCTTGACGAGCCAGCTCGATAAATACTTGCAATATAAACCATTCGTCAAGCTGCTTCTACTGACATTCATCAAACACAGCACACACACACGTCAAGGACTCATCAAGCCAGCTCAATGTGTGCTTGATGGATGTTCGACGAGCTGTGCCATTGGAATTTATACATTTAAACCGAAGTGAGGAGTGCTGCACGTAAACGAGATATACGTAACTGTTAAATCTCAGCCTGTCAAGTTTTTTTACTCACGTGCTTAAGTTTTACTTTCTCAGGAGTTCGTGACTGAGTCAATCGGTGTGTTGTATTATAGGTGTACCGGGCGAGTTGTATTACGTCAGAGAGGGACAGGTGAACGAGTATGCTCTGGGCTTCACTCTTCCGCTTCACACTAACGTCACTCGGCTGTTCTTTGACTGGTACGACGACTCCCCCGACAGCCAGCCGCCGGTAAAACTTTACAAGTTTACACGTACAGTCTTCCGCCTGTCTACACCGTGTCTTAATAAAAAAAACGTGCCACTTTTATTTTTTGAATAACTCCGTAAAAAATTGACCGATTTTTATAGTTTTTGGCATGCAGCATCACGAAAAAACTTGAGTTAAATAGACCTAACTGTAGTTGAGCCAACCTCACCTTATAACTGTCTTTACGCTACTTTGTGAAACGCAGAAGTCGTAGTTTGGCCGTTTACAACAATGAATTCATACATGCATCGGCTCAAAAATCACTGAGACAACAAAACCATTGAAAACCTGTTAATATTTAACATTTGTCGTGTTCATTTTAAAATCGTACGTCGACGAACTGAGATGACGCATCAACAGCGACTGAGCTGCTCTGGGTCGCGCGTTATTGGACGTGCTGTTGGCGAGTCGTGTCAACGTCCACTGCTTGCGTTCGTGCTGAAAGAAGACATTTTCAGCACATGCTTTAATAAATTAATGTGATGTAACACGAAAGACTTTCTAAGAGATAATAACTGTTCCTCGTGTTTTGAGCCGACGCATTCATTGTTGCAAACGGCCAAACTATGACGTCAAAAGTTCACAAAATAGTGTAGCAACAGTACTCGGGTGAAGTGGGCTAAACTATAACCACTTACGTCAAGTTTCTTCATAATGTTGCATGCCAAACGTTATTAAAATCGACCAATGTGTCACGGAGTTAGTTTATTCAAAAAATAAAAGTGGCACGTTTTTATTGAGACACGGTGTATGGCTATAACATTTAGCCGAAGCATTTAACGAGTTCAGATATTAGTGAGAGCAAACCTTACTGCCTGTTTTCAGTATCGGTGAACCATTGTTTCATTTTCGTTGAAAGCCAAAGTTACTAGTGAAACGTTACGGTCAGCAGACTTCGTAAGCTACTTACTACATTAATGTTGCAGCGCAACATTTTAGTCAGCAATATTAATAAATCACTTTTGTCGAGTGCGTTTGAGGTTAGGCCTGTGACGGTTCAATGTGTCCGACAAAGTCAGATTTGTCTGACGCCAAATATGTCCGACAAAATAGCCAGATATGTCCGACAAATCCAGATATGTCCGACCAAAAAGCCAGATTTGTCCGACAAATCCACGTTATGTCCAACGAAATAGCCAGATATGTCCGACACGTCCAGATGTGTCCGACCAAAAAACCAGATAGGTCCGACATATAGGGTTGTAAATATTTCGGAAATG
>Ga0209367_1014382_pt1 | contig 10027 bp, 5 predicted proteins | sample WorMetLIZISLAND2_FD_187412 | JGI IMG/M metagenome (GOLD analysis project Ga0209367, IMG submission 187412) | Marine gutless worms symbiont microbial communities from Max Planck institute for Marine Microbiology, Germany - Olavius geniculatus... ...
ACGCAAGCCTCCTCCGGATTGGAGAAGGCCCGCAGGGAGACCCAGTCACACCTGGTTACGTTCGGTGGAGGCAGACCTGAGACCTCTGAACATTGGTCTTTCTTCTGCGTGGAGAGAAGCTTCTGGGCGGGCGGACTGGCGCCGCATCGTGGACAAGGCCACGCTCTGGAAGAGTACGCCATCAGAAGAAGAAGATAGGGATGGCCAGGCTGAGTTTGCTGTGTCATTGTACGAGCCATTGTGTGACCGTTTGCGGACAGCACTGTCGGTTGGGCTTTTACTTGATTTATTTACCCTAATGGCCAGGTTGAGTTAGAGTTTGCTATGTGCTTGTAGGGGCACGTGTGAGCCAGTGTGCAGTCAGGGCTGTCAGTTTGGTCGCTGTAAACTACCGGACTTCTGCAGTTGTGATTTTGGTTACGTCGGGTTGAACTGTTCCACCGAATGTCTTTGCAATAAGCACAGTGATTGTGTCAGCGAGATACAGCTAAACCACTGCATTCTATGCCACAACAACACACGGGTTTGTTGTAGTTGTAGTTGTAGTAGTAGTAGTAGTAGTAGCAGCAGCAGCAGCAGAAGTAGCAGTAGCAGCTGTTTGAGCCATTAGTGGCGTCAATCGGTCCAACGGGGTGGACCTGTAGCCGTGCACAAGGAAAGGAAAAAAAGAACAAAATAGATGCCTAATGGCGAAATTCGTGCATGCGCAGCCACGCCTCCTTTGAAGTGATTGTAACCAAATTTTGCGTGTGGGGTCAGGTGTCGATGTGATCACTTATGGCAAGTTTTTTTGAAAATCGCTTTAAGGTATTCGGAGTCACAGGCCCCCAAATGCAATTTTTATACTTAACGCTCGTGCTGCACTGTGATAAGCAGTCATCGCAGGCCCTGCTATCCCCAGTACTGCTACTGCTACTCATTGTCATCATCATCATTGCGTATCCAGCCCAGGCCGTAGCATCACTTTGTGTCCACGGGTGATGGCCTTGCACCATAGATCAGCTGGAAGAGTGCCGGAGTCCTGGCAGATTTGCTCCAGCTAGTTGTTGCATGGATGGCCTGGTCTACGTTTCCATGAATGATGAGGTGATCGACTGAGTGATGTATCGATTACTACTACTACTGTGTCTGTAGGGTGGCCAGTGTGAGCAATGTATGGCTCTGTACGTGGGCAGTGCTCGTGATGGGGGCTCATGTCGGTCGTGTTGGGACGTCTGTAATCAACATACCGCCGTATGCCTGTCTCGACGTCAGATTCAAGCCAACCCAGATCTCATTCTGAGCAATTCTACATCTGTAAGCTTCACAGTATCGTGCTCCCTCATTCTCTCTGTCTGTTTGTCTGTGTGTCTGTTTGTCTATCTATCCATCTGACTGTCTGTCTCTCAGTCTTTATGTGATTCTTAGTGTCTCTCTCAACGTCTACAGTAATTTTGATCTTTTTCTGTATCAGTGATTTAGTATCCTAGTGCATTGTGACATTTATTGGTTATCCCACAGCGGTAGCGTCGCCAGCCAATTGCAGTCCTTCGACTTTCTCCCTTAGTATCCAGCATGCATTGCCACGATTCGTTTGTAATTAATATAAAATAGTTGGGCATTTGTTTGTAGTCCGCCCGTAAGCGATAGCTTGCGGAGCGGGCTTATGTTTTAGTGCAGATGTTTTTTATTTCTTCTTGAACGCAAGATCTCCGAGATGCATAGGCCGACCGGCGTGAAATTTTGCACGATGGTCAGTACTAGACAAGTTTTATAATGCCGGTCCAAAATTTTGGGGGGCGCACCCCAAAAAAAATTCAGGGGCCAAAAACATGCAAAATTTAGCCCGATTTCGGACGACTTCGAAGTTTGGCGGCGAATATCTCGGAAAGGGATGAAGATTTTCAAAATCAGATTTTTATTCTGTCTACCGCGATTCCTCCTGCGTTAGGCGAAACAAGTCCGGTGAAGTTTGGTCCAGTGACCTTGGAGATTTAGATGTGAAATCGTACCCCCCTAAAGCGCATTGTTCGGAAGACCATATTTCGGCCCCTAGGGGGTGCTGCGCCCCCAAATTTTTACACGCGCTAGAGAATGACCAAGTCTTACCATAACTTATGAGATGACCTACTAGAGTGAGAAGTTATTAAATTGATGTTGCTCCCTTTTCTTCCAACTTCTCAAATCCTCAGCCAGCTTTCCTAATCCACTTCTACCGCTAATCTCATCCTCTCTGGTCACTATGTTACTTTGATTATTCTTTCTGTTAATAATGTTTGGTTATTATTATTTTACTCTGAGTCTGGGGTGAACTGGGGACCTATTAGTATTTCGCTAGTTCACCCCAGAAAGTTTGTGATTTTTAAAGTAATAATGAAGTCAATTTGGAAACTTCTAATTCTTATTTCGTTTCATCACGTTACATCAATTCATGCCAAAACTCATTCAAAAATACAATACATACCAATTCATTATTTAGTCTATTGTTCCTAAAAGAGTTGTGGCGACTACGCAACGAGCTCTACTCGTCCGGTCAGTCCGCTGACAATCGCAAACGTCTGCCAACAACCGCTATCTAGGACCGCCACAGCTCTTTTATACCACAATGCTCGGCGGCTAAGTCTATTCCAATTTATTTTTAGGTGCGGCCTCCAGGCATCTCAGAGTTCCTGAGATGCCTGACGCCTACATTACTAGCGCACCCCCCACCTGGGACGGGGGCCCTCCTTACAACTTTTTTCAAAGGGGGGTCAAATTGGCTTAAAATGGAATAAATGAGCCATTATAACTTCGGAGTTAGGGGGTATAGCCCGACAAAACTTTGGCACTTGACGCAGCTCTAGGTGGGGGTGTTAACGCAAGTACAACTTTTGGGGGCACCGCCCCCCTTAAAATTTGGGAGGGCAAAAAACGTACAAAAATCGATGCGATTTACGACAACTTTCGAGTTTGAGCTCAAATATCTGTGGAACCGATGAAGATAGCGACAATATGACGGCGTTGACAAAAACGATCTTTTGGGCGTTGAACAAAAAAAATTTTGTGAAATTCGGTTCACTACGAACAAAGTTATAGGCGCTCATGTTGACCTACCCTAAGTCGACAATGCACGTTCGGCGTATGCCAATGCATTTGAGTTCGGGCCACGTGACTTTGATGCCGGGGAAATTTTACCCCACCCCTAATTTCCCCCCATTCGGACTTTGGGCGCCGGGCAGACTCACGTTGGGCTTTGCCGCAAATTTCTAGTTTTATTATAACGTAGTGTTAATTACGATACATTTGTGTTTACTTACCTTATTCACAGCATACGATTAAAATTCGTTTTGTTGCGTGGCATTCAGTTACCGATGGTAAAATGTATGATAGCATGAGTCATCGAATCATGTAGTGCCACGTCAGCAACCCGTGTCGTGTGCATGTTGCTAGGCAACGATTACACACAGTGAATGTGCGTAATAATTTTTTCAATACAGCGCAAAGTGCTTAAAATGTTATACAGTCACGTCACGTAGCTTGCAGTGCAAAAAATAGTAACCACGTTACGAAAGAAACCGTACCTCCATGCAAAGCATGCTGGGGGTTAGACGAAAAACATAAGAGACGTCGCCTTCTATAACGGAGTGGTGCTACAGTAAAGAATCTAGATATTTAATGTATAGGTCTGTGGGTTATCCTAAAAGTGATCACTCTGAACTTCAACTTGTACGTTGCTGATAAAAAAAAGTACAAATTGTTACATTCACTGGCATAGAAGTATAATTTTTAACGTTGGTATGACGATGAGAAGCTAGAATCTTAAATACATCCCTTATTAGATTTCAAACGAAGATAAACTTGTTGACTGTGCTGACATATTGTCAAATTTTTTGATGTTCTATTGCAGCAGTTGTACAGTGATGTTCCTAGCGCGGAGTCGGTGGCTGATGCTGTCTGCATCGGTTGCACTAACGGCACTCAAGGCAGCTTCTGTCACGAGTGCAGGAACGGCTACTTCCGCATGAAAAGCCAACCATTGACCGATTCTTGCCAAGTGTACGTATGGGCTGCTTTGAGATTTTTATTTTGGTATTGGGAGATTTCGCTTTTTGACTTAGACTTTCGCTGAGACTTTCGCTTAGTCTAAACTTCGGTCTAAGTACCTCCTTAAGTCAAAAAGTGAAGTGATTTTGCTGAGCCGGAATCCACTTCGACTTTTGACTTTAGCTGAGTGAAAACATGGCGACTATTTACAGTTCTATATGTACGGATAGTTTAGTAAATTAAAGCAGTCTGGTATCAAAAATAAACGCCGTAATGGCTACACAATGACGTAAAACGTTACGTAATTACGTCATTTGCATGCGCAGAACAATTAAATAAGCAAGTCCAAGTGTAACTAGTTGATTTATTTCCTGTTAGGTTTACCAGTTTTCTGCCATTTTTAATCGTTTAGTTGAACTTTGGTCTAAGTGCAGACTTTAGCGTTCAGCTCATACACTCATGATAGTCTTTATTAAAGCAATAAACAGACATACCGCTGTTAAACAAATGCGTAACATATTGATATCCTAAAAACAACTAAAACAGTCTTTGTACAATACATGGTACATAAAATTGCACTCATCAATATTAAGTGTTTTAGCTTTGGCTCAGCGAAAAGGCTCAGCGAAAGTCTAAGTCAAAAGTGAAGTCGCCCATTGCTTGCAATTTTTTTTAGAGTTTGCCCGTCATGTTTTATTGTCCTGATATGTAAACACAGCCAAAAAAATCTTATTATGAGACCGTGTAACTTCAGGCTAAAACCAGGATCAAGAACTGAATATGAAGATCGAGATTGGCAGTAGACTATTTTTAGATAGTGTGGTTTCCTGGTAATTACCTTATCAGTCTAAAACTGCTAGATGGTTAAAAAATTTTATTATGTTCAATTATTCCATTAGAAATATTAATTGGATTATTCACGATTAATCATACACTGATTAGTGACGAACAAGACATTTTTTTGCAACAGAAACAAGTCAATAATGGCACATGTGGTGTATGCTGGGTTACTGGTTTACTGACAACAGGGTCTAGAATTATACTTCATACAACTTTATTCATACATCTTCTCTTTGTTTGTGGCAAAAAATCTTCTGTACAAAAGTGTTATTGCGAAGATCCGCCACGTTTTGATCATGTCACTGCACTACCGTGTGACTGTGTGTAGGTGTGAGTGCAACGGTCACAGTGACATCTGTGATAAGGACGGCGGTGACAACTGCGACTGTAAGAACAACACGAAGTCCCCGCGCTGTGAGACCGTTGAACCTACTGATGCGCTGAATGCTGAATTCAACATCAGACCGTGCTGGAAGGCCCAGGTAAAAACTACCCACACGTGCAGTCAGCATCGCTCTGTCACAGCTCTTCAGCGGTAATGCTTGTAAGGGTGCTTGGATGGTATCCCCCTTTTTCCCATTTATGCATGTGCGAAAAGGTAACGGGCCGTGGAAAAGAATTAAACAAAACTGATGAAGAAAGAAGTGCGAACCAGGCACGTCTTTAATCAAGTAGATCAAAGTGGCAACTGACTACTAGCTGCTGCATTACGCCGGCCCGGCTGCTGTCTGGCTACCTTTAACCCTTTAGTGTACGTTAACCCATACATGCTCAACTCTCTTTCAAAGGTCTTGACTCAGCAGCGAGCTGTACTGCCGTAACTTTCTCAGCGGTTAGGTTGATACCAAATTCTGCTGTTTGGTGACAGAGGCACGTGTGTGTGAACAACTTGCCCAGGGTCGTTATCTGGCAGTGCACCAGCCAGGAATCGAACCAGCAACCTTGCAGTTGTTGTGTTTGATATGCTAAACATATAACTACCAAGCCACTGGACGTTCCAGGTACTAGTTTGAAATAGGTTGAAGGGGTGGTGGTGGTGTGTATATTTCTGAAACTTATCTCAGAGCTTGTTGCTATTGTGATGACGAGGCATGTATGGCGGGGGAGAGGGGTGATGGTGAATTCCACTAGGTTGTCATTGTCTTCGAACACAACTGTGATAACCGTGGAGTCAACAAAGTACCTTTGGCGTTCTCTTGCCAATTTTCGAAAAAAAGAGAAGTAAATGTTTACCTCTTTTCTGAACATTACCATAATAAGGATTGAGGACAGATCTCACAGCTGTGGAGCGTCACCTGCCATATGGGATCAAAGTGTTGCCTGTTTGTTTGTCTGACTTTCTGTTTTCTTTCTGTATGTTCATTGTTCTCTCTCTGTGTCCAATGTTTGATGTATGTTCAAAACTTTCTGGGCGCAGTGGCCAACGGGCACCAGTACTATTGTCAGATGACCATGGAGAGAGAACATTGTTTCCGTCCGTCTGTCAGTCTGTCTGTCCATGTGTCTGTGTGTTCATTGTTCTCTCTGTGTGTCTATACGTCTGTCTGTCTGTATGTCCAGTGTTCACTGTGTGTTGATAACTTCCTGGGTACGCCAACGAATGGACACCAGTGTTACCGACAGATGACAGTGGAGAGAGAACATTGTTTTGACCCACAGACTCAGATGAATTGTAATCCTACTCGCGATCCCAACCCACTCGGTGTGAATCGAACGGTCTTCTTTGCTGTTCAACCAAAGTACCTCAACGTCGACATTCGAATAATTCTGGACGTCACCAGAGGCGGTAACTAAGCTACGCTTTGCTCATGTTGCAACTGTTGCTAGTTTTCGGGTGCAGAGGGGGAGGGGCTGTCGACTGAGACGGTATGGACCACGAGGCTTCTCCGTGTCTGGAACCACAGCTTGGAACTCGTTGCCGACGTCCGTCCACGACCTGTCAGAATTATCTTCTTTCTGTCATCAGCTGAAGATGGAACTGTTCTGTAGAGCTTGGCGATAAGAGCATGTTCGCGATAGCTTTAGCCAGGGATGTGCACGACACCTTCTGAGCCGAGACCGAAACAAGACCGAGACGTTCAAAATTTTGTCCGAGATGAGAGGTTTAAAATCCGAGATGCGACCGAGACGAGACATTGCAGCTTCCGAGATGCTGGCTGAGACCTTGAAGCTCCCGAGACTCTCGAGAGTTTCACAAGCTTTAACGTCTCGCCGAGACGTTTTTTGTGACGTATTTGGAAACACATTGACAATGAAAAAAAATTATACGGATTAATTAAGTCGCACCGTGGTAAGCGCTTTCTATTTGTGATATTGTGGGTTTTTGGACTTTATTTTGACATTATCGCTGAACGATTAACGGCTTTCAGCATAAAGAATTGCAACTGCAGTGCTGTAGACATGAGCCATTATGCTTATCGCAATTTGCAAGCAACTGAAATTAGTAAACTACAGCTGATTGTAGCCTCATACGTCGTCTACATTTGGCTGATAGTATTCATTATGACGTCATGCGCTTTATCTTCATTGCAACTAGATCATTTTATGATGAAAAAAGACTGACATGACATAATTCTGCTTTATGATAAATAAGTAAATGAAAGACAAAAACATTGTAAATGAATATTTCTAAGCCACAAATGTCATGCTGGTTGCAGTGGTTAGTATCGCTCTAACCGCAACTACAGTACATGCACGGCACGCACCTGCACAAAACGTCTCGACGAGACGCAATGGCCCGAGACCTGAGACGAGACCTACTGGGCCGAGACCGAGACATATTGCTCTGAGACCAAGACGAGACCGAGACGAGACGTTAGTACGTATCGAGACTGTCTCGAGACCGAGACGTCTCGACCGAGACCATATCCCTGGCTCTAGCTGTTAGAACTGCGAAGAAAAATTGCCCTACTAAACTGAACTGAACTGAGGGGTAGAATTGCTACACATTTGCATCATTTGATAACGTTTTTGCAGTGACTGTAGACCCAGTTGGAAAAAAATTGCTGAAGAAGAAATGCATTTTTTGGTAATAATTGTTGTTAGCGTCAGTCGTAGTTAATGATTAATTCGTTGCTAATTTTGACAATTTGACTGTTAAAAAATTTTATCAGTATCATTTTCACTACTTTTATAGTCGTTATATTTTTGTACCTGAGGCATTGTACACTGAGATGAAAAAAGGCCCATTCACGTTTTTGTCAATGTTTCTATTGAAAATACTGCAAATCTGCGATAAAACAGATGTGTGAATAAATGAGGAAAACGTTAATTCATATGGCACATAACGTTGAGAAAACCTCTAGTTAATTATCCGTTCTCCAAGTTTGAATTTTTGCCCTAAATATCTGAGAATGGGATGGGCACTTTATGCTCATATTTTGTACTGCTCGAAAAAAATTTTCTGTGAGGAAGAAAGTTTTCCAACAGGCTAAAATTTAGAGGTAAGGTAAAGGTGCTTATCTCCCTTTCTTAGGCTTTTGAGCCCGTAGGTGGGTAAACTACTTAAGTCCGTGACGCATGGCCAGTGCGACGCCAGACCTACGGTTTACCTTTCCAGCCGCGGGGCATCACCGCCCTTTGACCGGTACCAAATTATACTGCTTGGTGACAGGCACGTGTGTGTACAACTTGCCTAAGATCATTACCCGGCAGTTTCCCGGTGCGGAGTCGAACCTGGACCCCTGAGTGACCTCAATGTTACATGTCCGGCACGTTACCATTAGACTACCAAACCGCAGGAGGGATGCCAATTGCCCAAATTCTTTCTTTTCCTTGCCATATGAATGTTTTAGTGTTTTATTGAAATGTAGGCCTGCTGTTGAGTTAGTTTAGGCATAGATGACATGAGCTTATGGCCAAAAATTATGTCGGCTAAAAACTGATGGATAGATCGTTGTTTTTGTACCCCCTGTTTCTGTGTGTTCAGATGTGGACCTGTATTTTGCACCGTTTGACAACGTGTTCACAGTAACCGTAGACCCAGTCACTGGTATACACAGCGTATCAATTGATCCCACCTACCGCTATGAGCACCAGTACGCACCCACTGACAGACCCCCACGCAGCACCGAATTTGATGTGCTGAAACATCGCGGGAGTACAATTTTCACCGAGTCAGTTAAAGTGCGGACCCGCCGTGACCTGGATAAGAATGCTACCGTTGCCCTGGAAGACGACGAAGTCACATCTAATTCTTCCTCATCCGAGCAGGCTGATAATGTGGTCTATCGGTTGATTGAAAGAACTGCGGACGAGTTTGTGACTTTTGTCTCCGTGCCTCATCCCAACACATTTCTGATTGTACGCGGTGTCCGCAACAGGTTTTGGGATTTATTTAGTTTTTGATTTTATTTCTTATTTCTAGTTATTCCAGTTTTTGACATGTAGAGTGTCTTCTGTCAATAAAATTGTACGAGGGCCATCCCAAAAGATTCCGGCCTCGACGTATTAGACAATAATATTTTCTACAATCTATACATCAGTGAAATGTACATCCTTTACAAACTATAACGAGTCGGTTGCGGATATGACGTTGTTGTAATTTATGACGTCATATAGCTCTAAACCAAAGCGATTTGGAGCGCTAACGCAAACAGCATAGAATCAGGCTCAATGTTGCATGACAATTTTCCAGTCTGTAGCTAAGTGTACCAAAGTGGAGCCCCGTGCTATCTGATTTTGTGAAAGCCCTTTCATTTTTGAATTTTTCATTCGCATATGTGAATATGCAATAGCCTACTTTTGCGCTAACTGCAAATAACAGCATTTGAGTCAATTACGACTGCAAACAAAAACGATAGGCATTCAAACAGTTTTGAGCCTCAGTATATTGGACAAAATTTTTTTATTATCTATATATCAGTAAAAGGTACCTACCTGGCGTATTTGTGTGAGCAGATTGTGCAAGTGACGTCATTGTAATTTATGACGTCATAGGGCATTAAGCTGAAATGATTTGGTACGCTAATGCAAGCAGCATTTGAATTAGACTGATTGTTGCATGAAACTTTTTCAGTCTGTAGCTGGATTTACCAAAGTGGGGCTCTTTGGCATCTGATTTTACGAAAGCCCTGACATCTACGTTTATGAATTTCTCATTTGGGTCTGTGAATATACTATAGCCTAATCTGTGGTAGCCGTAAATCAAAGCACTTTAGGCAAAATACGATGCAATGCCATTATC
>Ga0209367_1014383_pt1 | contig 10027 bp, 3 predicted proteins | sample WorMetLIZISLAND2_FD_187412 | JGI IMG/M metagenome (GOLD analysis project Ga0209367, IMG submission 187412) | Marine gutless worms symbiont microbial communities from Max Planck institute for Marine Microbiology, Germany - Olavius geniculatus... ...
ATCTGACTCATCCATGTAGTCCGTGGTCTGCCAGCGGGGCGATTCCAGTCGTGCTGTGGTATGTCTCCGGACTTGGAGTCCACTGCAAGCTTCAGGGCCTTATGTGCTGGTGTGTCGGCGGGCAAACGGCGAATATGGCCGAAAAAGGAATGACGGCGAGCGGCTATGGTACTGATTATACTTGGCAGATTCGTTCTGGTAATGTTCGCTTTGAGTTAACCGCGATTAATATGCAGTATGCGTTGTGCTTGCAGCACACCAGTAATTTTGCTTGTAAACCAATAACGCTTTAAGTGTGGTATATCGGCGTGGCGTTGTATTGCAGCGGTCGGCTTTGGCGTACTCATGATGCTATTGACGTTCGTGGCAGCCGAGCTTGGCGGAGTCCTACAGGTGAGCTTCAAACTTCAAGTCGAGTCGAGTTTTGACTGTGGACTAATGTCTAAAAAATCCTTTTAAAATTTTGTGCTTTCGGTTGCATCCGGCAAAAATGTAGGGACGGTGGGGCGGAAAATTGTTTTATTTTAAATAATATAGTTGATAAATTTTAATATTTTTTCAAAACGTTTTTAATTAATCTATTTTTATATCATGAGATGTGATGTGATGTGATGTGATGAGATGTGATGTTAACACAACAGCGCATAAAAAGGTTGCACACTAAATAGTACTCGTGAGAACTTAAGTAAAGATACTGCAGCATAACAGACTAAATGCAAACAGTTTTTTTCGGTAAAAATTAAAAAAAAACAACTAAAAACTGCAAAAAATATTTTGGGGAATCTAATTACCAATTTGGAGACGCAAGTATTTTTAGAAACGGACGGCAACCGTATGCACTTAATCTTTTAGGCCTAAGTTTTTGCTTTATATGTTACTCTATTATTTACGATATTATTTAAATTGTGGCTTATTGTACGGTCCATGTTTATTGTACGGAATTAAATCCAACCAAGTAGGTACGATAAGAGTGAACGTTATGCTTATCATTATTCCAGTGTCTGTATATTATACGTACTGGATGATGTCGGTTTATGACGCGTGCGTGCAGGCAGCGCTAACGTTATTCGGTATGATCAGCGGTCCTATCCTGGGTCTGTTCATTCTCGGCGTCGTATATCCGTGGACCAACTACAAGGTGCGTTGAAATATCGAATATCGTGTCGGGTACAATTTCTCGTTGTGTTATATTACAAGAATGTAGGTGAAAAGTGACGTAAACGTAAATAAGCAGCGCCTGATCAGTGCATGATCTCGTATGGTGATCTGCACCATCGTGTCATCGGCAAGACAATCGACTATGTGGCGTGGACGGCTACGCCCGTGTGTGAGAACTGGCAAACGAGACTTCAAACACTTGCTCTGATAATATGAACGTTACTTGATAGTTATCTGATGTGCCAGTTTGATCTGCATACTCTATATGTGACGCTGTAGGCTTACTGTATGCCATAGAAATCGCTGTCGTATTTACAAGGTACAATACCAGTACGAACATATGAAACGACATGTAGCGGGTTGTGCATTTGTGTTTGGTTCGTTTTCTGCGCTATGTTTGTGCCAAAAATTATCAAAATCTGATGAAATCTGAAAAGATATCGCAACAATACAAAGGGTGAAGTTTTTTGAGACACATCGATCGGCTATTGTGTGTGTTGCGTGTGTTTCAGGGTGCGTACGTCGGCGTAACAACTGGTCTGATACTGACGCTGTGGATCGGCATTGGCGCGCTGGTCTACAAACCTCCAATCTTGGGTCACACGCCACCAGCGATGAACACCGACGAATGCCCGTACCTCAACGGCACTGAGATGTTTACGTCTACCACTCCACGTGAACCCTTGTCTACGTCTAATAGCTCAGCCACCGTCACTAACGTCCAAGATATGTACGTCTAATCTACCCACTCCTCTGTCGTTCTAGTCTCAACATACTGCAGGGGAACTGGCGAAATTTTACTCCCCTTTAGAGCCTGCCTGTAAGCTATTTGTTCAGCATTTAGCACTAGTGGAAAACCACTCATCGATCATCCAATCACAGTGCGATAATCCTAAACGTAATTCTTCATCGAGTTGAATCGGTAGTTTCATGTTGGTCGCCAGGTGTCACGTCTAAAACACAGGCTACGCAATCGGTTTATCCACACAATGTCATGAGATAGAGACATGTTCTTTAGCGTGTAGTTTGTTGTATTAGGCTAAATGTTTTGTACACTTGTGTTGTGTTTTGTACTTGCTTGTGTTGATAGTTTTTTATTTGTGAAGCGTTACTGCCTTTTTTGGTAAGTGGAGATATTTTACTGCACTGCCTCGTCTCATTCCTCATTACCCCTGCTATCAACCTGAATCATGCACGCTGTAGGCCTATTCCATTATCGGCTGAAAACTCATCTTTTTCCCAAATCTGTCCGCCATAGTTTCTCTTTATTTTTTTACGGACAGAACTCACGGATCAGCGACCAGCTCATAGCTTAGAAGTCTTTGGTGATTGTTAACTTCGGTAAGTAAAGTGCGGCAAATTAAGCCAACTCAGCTGGCTTTTAGGCGCACAATAAATGTTTACACGCTTGTAATTTTACTCACTACTTCTGCTTGTATGTTGGTTAGACCAGGTTACGTGCCGATCTACCAGATGTCGTACATGTGGTACGCGCCGTTTGCTGTTCTTGTCACTTCTGTCACTGGCTTGCTGGTCAGCTTTCTGACAGGTAGCCTTATAATATACCACTTATACCCCGTTTACACGATGAAGCTGGCTCGACGAGCTGGCTCGACGTTTGCTTGATGTTTGCTTCGTGTAGGCTATGCTTTATGCATGCTTCATATTTGCTTAATGTTTGCTCGACGTTTGCTCGATGTCTGCTCGATGTTTGCTCGATGCTTGCTTGATCGTGTAAACGGGGTATTACACACTGCGTTCAGTTATATTCCGTTTACACGATCAAGCAATCATCAAGCAAACGTCCAGCAAACGTCGAGCCAGCTCGTCGAACCAGCTTCGTCGTGTAAACGGGGTATTACGCGTATGTTTACTGGTTAATTAGTCGGCATCGCTGTTTGACACAGCTTTGTGGGATAAAAAAGTAGGCGGGGTAGAAAGTTGCAATTTTCCATCATAGAAAATTCGCCCAAAATTGTAATCTATTATGTTGCCCCTAAATTTTCGCAAAATGGGGGTTTTCAGCCATAAGTTTTGCATTTTTGGACAAAAATTTTCGGACAAAAAAGATTTCCGACAATTTTTTAACAGCCCGAAATTAAGAAAGGAACAATTACTAGGTACTGCTGTCTGATTTCGTGTGTTCCGCTGCAGCTGGCGTCTGTGCGCGTTAGATAAGGCCTAATAATTATGCACGTATATTGAACATGACCAGCAGATAAGCTACTATGCCTATAAGCCACAGTGAACAAAAGAAAAGCGTTATTTTAGTAACACATGCACGAACATGCGTAGTTAACAAATCTTTGATTATTAAAACAGCTGAAAGCGAGAACTGTTTGGCAAACAACGTATAGAGACCAAGACCAAAGTTCGTTCATTTGTATAAATACTCTATAAACCTACTAAAAGTTGATGGTTGCGGTCATAGAAGTCGACTCAAAATCATGAATTTCAAGCAAAAGTGTATGAGTTAGGACTACGTGTTCAGCACGTCTTTAAGTTGTCAAAATTTACACAGAACGCACTACGAGGTACAGATCTTTAGTTTCGCTGTTCGTATGTATTTTAAGGCTACACGAGACCTCGTGATGTCGACCCCGAACTGCTGTGTCCTATCTTGGACGTGTTCTGCTGCTGCCTGCCAAATTCCTGCCGACAGAAACTGTCTCTCTGCTGCTACTTCGACCGACGAATGAAAAAGGTTATTACCAAGAACTAGAAAAATATGTCGACCCAGTGATGACATATTATGCGGTCGTCCGTTTAAAGCTGCGCCACCTGTTTTAACCATAGCATTAATCCACGTCTAACGTTTGCCAAACCTTACGAAATGAAAATTACTGGCACATCGGTTATTCCTGCTCTGGAGAACGTTCAAGTCAGTTTTGGTTTTCTGTGCCTTTTGGGTTCGAGTTAGGAGCCGGTACGAGACAAACAAACGAAAGGACGGACGGGCAAGTCCCGTAATGTCGCCTATTAGAACGATCAAATTAATAAAGGCAGTGAAATGTGCTTAGTCGCTACTGCTGCATATCAGTCACTGATATAATCAGTGCAGGCTATTACAGGAATAGGCCTGTAGTCAATATTCTGGTCTAAGCAGCATGATTATAGGCTTATATCGAATCTATGCCGCTACTTTTATTTTTGCAACAACTTTAGCAGCGGCAGCAATAATACTCGTATAGTAGCAGTAGACAGCAAGCACTATAGCAGTAGCATAGTGCTTTGTAAAATTGTGAGTGGATAATTGATCTCTCAGGTGAAGTCTAGCAAGCTGGCAACGGCGGCATCGACTGTGAGTGGCAGCCTGTCTAACGGCGCCGATATGTCAATGAACTTGCACAGTACCACGAAGCCACAGACAGCGACAGAGTATGCCGGCACAGTCAACGGCTTTGTCAACCTTACCACCAGCTTCGACAGCGGAATCGATGTACTAGGCTCAACTTACATCGTCTGAAACAATAGCGTTATGGCATTATGGCATTCGGCGATTGTACAAAATTGTTTTGCGCATAATCCGTTTCTTGTGATTTTTAAACGCTTGACTGTACGTAATCGTCCCAATAAGTCGTCGAAAATCAAATAATTCTCGCATATAATTATATGTATAGAATATTTTGCAGAATGACAGACATAAAGCTACTCGATAACGTAGTATTTTCTGTCTCGTCCACTTGCATAATTGTGTACAGTATTTGCTCCACTGGCGTAGCCAATTTTCTGAGTGAATGATAATTTTGCCTGCCTTTTTATCTCATCTCTCTCCTGTGCCTCTTTTCCTTCCACGTCGTTCCTTCCTTTCCTTCTTTATCCGTCCACTAAATCGAGTGGAGTCTGCAAACGATCTTAGCTCCCTGGCGTGTATGGTATAGCATGTCGGTATATTTTTGAGGTTAAAATATTACACTACGGTATAAAATGCACACAAACCATTAGCCCTGAGGAAAAACGGCAGCGCAAAAGTTCCCCGGACGCGGCGCGGTAGAAAACGATTTTGTGCCATTATATGTAAACCTAGAGTTCAAATGACAGAAATTCTTTCGGAAATCGTTTAGTCGGCTAAAATACGATTCGCACTGAAATAGTTATATTTCTCTTACCTACCTCGAAAAAAAACTTGTTAACCTATTTCCACGGTTTAAACAAGAAATTTTTGCTAATGCTCACGAGACGCGCGAAGGCCTATAGCAGTTCCTATTTAGTAGTTTAGCTAAAAATTGGGGTGTTCGCGCTCAGTTAATATACAAATACCAAATTCTCTATCTGGATCGCATAACGATAGTTCCGTGGCGCCACCTTGTAAATGATTTAGTCTTGCGTCGCAGCCCGAAATCGCCAAAAAATCAATAAAATCCCTTATTTTGGCGTTCAAGGTCTTTCAAGGTCATTGATCTCGGCGGCAATCGAAAGCCAGTGTACAACTTTTTATTAGTGATTAATAGTAACCTAAGCTCTATATGCACCGTTACTGAGATACAGCGACTTATTGGGCAAAAATCGCAAATTTTACCCAACCCCTCTCATTTAGTGCCCTCGTTCAAGGTGACCCCCTTCGAATTTATGGAAAAGCTTTACGGTTCCTGAGACTAGAGTTTTTCAAGCAGCCTACGGTGAAGATTTCGTAATCCTATCTTGCACCGTTTTTGACTGACCCACCCTTGTGACGGACAGAGAGACAGACAGACGGACAGACAGAATTGCGATGGCTAAGACGCGCTGAAAGCAGTAGCTGCTTTCGCGCGTAAAAAGCGACCTGCATGTGAAAGTCCCAAGAAGCTGTCGGTCTGTGTTCTCAATATAGGCTACGTCACTGAAATACCGTGGTAGCCTATACAGTGGCCACATAGGCAATTGTCGACCGACTATGAATCAACTTGTTGCTTGTTATCAACTCAGAGTTAGACATGGGTCGATATGGTCAATGACTGGGTCAAAAAAGAACGGTTATAGATTTCTGCTTCGCGCAGTGGATACGATTGACTAGTCATAAAGATCGGATCAAACTATACTATAGAGTCAATCTAGTACTAATGTTATGCTAAAAAATTTACGTTTGCTGGGTTTAGCCAGTTTAAAACTGAAATGCAGCATTTTCACGTTTTCGTTGCGGGACAGTCTAACATATACCCAATGCGGTACCCGGCTGCTCAAGCGACTTTCACTTCGAACTGTTACCGTGGCTGGGGTCGGGTCGTAATTTTATACTTTTCGTAGGTTGGGTCGAGTCCGGTCACCGTGACCCATGGCCAACTCGGAAGTCATCTTACCGGTGTCTTTGTTATTTTCTGGATTCACGCATTTTGTTAACGTACTACAACGTATGGTTGATTCATTGCATGGAGACGATCAGGAGTAGCCCATATAGCGTATGTGCATTAATAGTGACTTGCTGAGTTATTTGATGAATCTCTTAGTACTGGTTAAATGCTGAATTCTTTTGGAATAAAAAGCAGTAAAATGAGTTTTTCTAATCACAGCTCAGTGTCGGTATAGCGTCATATGAACAAGCAGTATTCAGTTTAGGTTATGTAGAACTGCGTCTTGTTGCGAATGAAGCATTATGTTTGCTACCTTCCGGGTGAATAAAGATATATATTATACACGTCGCACCGACACCATGCTACTTCTGCTTTTTTGCGATAAACTTATCAACGGCATAAACAGTTTTTTTTCGCGCGTTGCATCTTAAACTGAAATACGACAAAAAAAACTCCAAATAAGCCTATAGTATATAGGCCTACTGTTACAGCGCCTCATTCGACTAATTCAACTAAACGATTTCACATCACTGCATTTGTTGCAGAATCGTTTAGTTACAAAGCACGCAGTGCCGCCAAAATATGCGACCGTTCGCCTAGCTTACGTGCTCGCTCACTGCGTTGTGCAGGCCCATAATGGAGCAACTTAGCTGAAAATTATTCCCACATGTTCCCGCATGATGTAGGATAAAAGTACCAAATTTCACACAAATGTTTATTTCTACCCCGTAAGCAACATTAGATAAGGAGCCACATGATTTCCGTATTTTTTACTACTTTTAATTATCGTATAATCTCTAATACTGATTTCTGATCTTTTAAACAGAAAATTGGCACACCAGCTATTCCAGCCTGCGAAACGTTCACGCCACTTTTTGTCTTTTGTTCTTGGTCTCAAATTATAAGAGCGCATACGGGACAGACGGACGAACAGACAGACCGACGGACAGTTAGGACGGCTGCAAAATAAATATTTAGAACGGCCGCATAATAATCATCGATTGTTTAGACTGTTGTACGATGACGTATTGCCGAGACAAGTATTATACGGATGAGATGCATGAAAGAAATGGGGACGTGATCTAAGCTGCTAGCTGTCCGTTGATTTCAAAAACGCATCCTCTCTCGGATAGACACTTGAGAATACGCGCAATGTTACGACAATCGTCTGCACAACACAAAATAATATAATAGCAAATTCACACCTACGACGCCGACGCGACTCAACTGAACTCGGCTACAGTTGGCGACTGTCGCAGACTGTTGTCAATAGTTGAGTCGGGTCGCCGTTGTAGGTGTGAATTGGCCATAGCCTCATCAAACAATCTACCAATTTGCAATTAGTAACTCCATCAAGCAGTTAATCAGTAAATCAATAATTTGATCAATCACTCAGTTTGTATTAAACAGAAACTAGCTTAATAACAGTACTACTCGTAAACGCAATTTGATGTGACAGACACTACCAAATTGCGAGTTAAGCCGTTGCGTAAAATAAGCTTCGAAATGGAATCTGCTTACAACTCGTGGGACACTTTGAAAGGCTAGTTGTCAACAGATAATACACTGCATACCTATGCCACTGTGGTGCCGGCCTATCAGCTCGAGTCCCAGTCGCTCGAGCATCTCCAACAGATCTGTACGTGGATATACACCAGTCACCGACTGGAACGTCTGCCACAGGAAATACAAATTGCTAGATCAGTCAATCATATTCGACGTTTATTATACAGGTTCGACAAGCCGCAAGCTCGGATTATGCAATAAACTTAATAATTATTACATTAAAAAACAAAATAAAAATGATCTAGATATTCTGCTGCAAATGAATGAGAAACGAACTAGTCAGCACTCAAGCATGCCCCTTCTAACATGGTCACGGACCTAATGCAATTACACTTTCAATTCAAATAACCCTTTGTTCAGTAGGCTTATCGGTACTGCTCGTACTTGGTACAAAGAATAGACCTAATCACTCAATCTTTACTGAGGTTTTGTTCTTTGCAAAATGTGATTAAGAACAGCGAAAACGGAAAATAAGCTAGTTCAGTTGAAAAATAACCGAAAATTGTCACACCTTCTTTATGTTGATCCAACGCTTGAGATAGTCCGGATATTGAAACTGGAAATATTTGCTCTGCTGCGGCAACCTAGTTCCAAATCACAACTGGATACGTTAGCTTGAATTATATACGAGATTTATTTCGAATAACTTCAGCAAAAGGCAACAATAATTCAGACGTTCGTTAAGCGAAAGATTTGTTGATTTAAAACACCGTCATTTTCCAAAGATAACCTGTCAGTGTTTTGACGCAACTGCAAGCGCGTACAGCCTGCGACAGATCTCCAATCTGTTCCAATAATTCTCTAAAATTAGTACACTTTTGGGGACCTGACCTAACTTAAAAAAACAACAAGCCATTTAAACCGAACCTTAATAGTCCTTTAGCTATTCATTAAATAGGAAGGTGTGCTAGCCTAGAATTTGCTCCAGTAGACTAACAGGCATTGAGGGCCTACTGACGTCAAATTATTTGACTCCATTTCCAGTTTATTAACTAGCGTAAATAGGCCCAAATATCCGATACGTTGTTCGGCAGTTCACTAAATTTTAGTATAAACTATCGATAAGACATAGTCTACGACGCAATGAATTTTTTATTTTAGATAGGCCTTAACGATGGAAACAGAGAAAAAGTTTGATATAACGAGATGTATGGTGAATGACTGACATTTTATCCAGATCCCAGTCACCGCACGTTACGAACGCAAACTTGACACCATCTTGAAGCAGTCTTTGGTCAGCCATCCACGACTCGAACAACTGCGGACGTCAGCAAAACATTGCACAGAAAGACATAAGCATCACGAACTACGAAGATTCTAAGCTTGGAACAATAAAATGTAATCTGTAACTGTAAGCGCCACTGAAGTCTTTTTCAGCGCCACTGAAGTCTTTTTCAGCGCCACTGAAGTCTTTTTCAGCGCCACTGAAGTCTTTTTAGCACATACTGGCGCTTTACAAGTCAGATTATTATTATTATTATTATTATAAAAAACACAATTTTTACGCGCGAAAGCAGCTATGCTTTCAGCGCGTCTTAGCTATCGCAATTCTGTCCGTCTGTCTGTCCGTCTGTCTGTCCGTCTGTCTGTCTGTCCGTCTGTCTGTCACACGGATGGATCAAGCAAAAACGGTCCAAGCTAGGATCTCCAAATTTTCACCATCGGCTGCCTGGAAGACTCTAGTTTCAGGAACTGTAAAGCTTTTTCGTAAACTCAAAGGGGGTCACCCCGAACGAGGTCGCTAAATGAGAGGGGGGTGGTCAAAATTTGCGATTTTTGGCCAATGACTCGCTGTATCTCAGTAACGGTGCGAGATAAGGCCTAGGTTACTATTAATCACCAATAGGAAATCGTATACAGGCTTTCGATTGGCGCTGAATTCAGTGACCTTGGATGACCTTGAACGCCAAATGGCCGATGTGTATTAGGGTCCCGATGGGCCGAGTCCAAGTGATATGCAATTTTCGAAACTATAACTACTGAACTGGAAATGCTATAGGCTTTCGCGCGTCTCGTGAGCTTTGCTCAAATTTCTT
>Ga0209367_1014384_pt1 | contig 10026 bp, 6 predicted proteins | sample WorMetLIZISLAND2_FD_187412 | JGI IMG/M metagenome (GOLD analysis project Ga0209367, IMG submission 187412) | Marine gutless worms symbiont microbial communities from Max Planck institute for Marine Microbiology, Germany - Olavius geniculatus... ...
TTTCTCAATTACGGCCATGGCACATGCAAAATGATGTAAATGACGTTTTACGTATATTGTGCGTCATGAGTGAAGAACCTACATCATTTATGATACTCCTAAGTCTACCACCGACAGCATTCAGTTCAGAAGTAGAACGTGAACACAGAATCGTATTTTTTGAACACTGGGACTTTCCAGGATACCATAGCACCACGGATAAGTTGGGCTTAAGTTTAGCCGTAACATTGACCTACGACTTGTTTTAAGAATTAGCAGTCCTCAGGTTCCAGATGCACTGCAGACATCCAACCAAATTTGTTGCCATCATAGCCTCTCAGCTGCTATGCATCTTCATTTTGTGAGGGAATTTCTGACAACACATGATAGCAGCAGAAAACTGTCTTTTTCTTCATATCACCGACATAATGAAGTATTAACAGAACGTCCCATGTTACATATGCTTGCTACAGCACAGACGAAGCATGATTAACACTGTATGTCAATACATATTGATATATAGGAGTAGCTTGCCATTACCTGTAGAGCTTTACATGGTGTACAACTAACGGGTAGGCCAAATGATGGCACCACTTCTTTTCCAAAGCTGATTCAGAAAAATCAGTATTTAATAATGTTAAAAATACAATGACAGATTTCCACCAAATTTGATGCTGATCTGACCAATGCTGGTCTTCTCAAATTACAAGCCGTAAAACAAGGTGGCCCCGCTTTTTTGGCCTACGCTATATGTCTCATGCACAGCACACTCAAATGCTAAGTATGCACTGTTGTAAGCCTGCTGGGAAATGGCCGCAACAACTGATCAATCGATCAGTCAGCTGATCAAAAGAACGACTGGTCATCTTGGGCCAAATTTTCGAAACTTTTTCAGAAAATGTCTTTGGAAGAATTTGGGAAGATCTTCCAAAGAAGATTTTGAGAAACAGTGCACATTTTTGAAACTTCTTTGGAAGAATTATGACAATATGTAGGAAAGTACTAACCTTGTCTTACATGGAGAACGCTGTATAAAACTTCTTTAGAATTCCTAAATTATCTCACATAGGAAGATCTTTGGAAAATGTCTTAGGAGTTTCGAAAATGTGGCTCCTGAACACTGCAGTGTATGTACAACATAGAAGACAGTACATGTGCCATCAGCCAACATCAGTGTAGCCATAGTTATATATACGAAACAAAAGTAACATATCGATGTCGTATGACTTGACATATGCCGATTATAGCAATTCATGGACTATTATCCACCATTCTGGTGCTTATCAATCACAGACTCATTACTAATTGCCTTAACTAGCAAAAATTAACGCTTGTGTAAAATTAAAAAAAATCCCAATTTTATCTGAAAAGCAGCAGAGAAGTTGAGCCACACGCCGGGATAAAATATAGGCAAAGGCTTACAGTCTGACAGAGACCTCTAGCTATCCCACACTTTAGCCATTGCAAACATGCAGAAACAATAGAATACTGGAAATTACAAACTAACGGGACTTATCTTCATGTTGACTTTTATCTTTGTGCAGTCAACAGCTAATTTTAGGACACTTCTGTGCAAAAATGCACATATATGCATAGTTCTAGGTCTTGGGTGGAGATAACGATTATGACTGCACTAACTGTACTGTACAATTACTACCTTCTATTTCTGTTTGTTTCAGTTGGGCAGGGGAAGTTTACGAAGTGTTGAGCCACATTTGGCAGTTTTCACAGCCGCTAAGCAACTCCAACTGCTATATAGTGCAAGTACACCGATGGCTGTATACATAAGATTATATACACACCAATACACTATAACACTTTCCTTCACCACTAGTGAAACTATTAATTGGGGTTTGCACACGGCACTGTAAGTCCTGGAATTTAAAATTAAAATAAAATTCCCATACCGGATTTCTACCACGCTTAATTTCATCTTCAGTTTGCTGAACAAAAGTATTATATCTTGCCCAAATACATAAATATGTCCATTACGCCATGTTGTGTGATCGACAAAATTTGCCATTTTCACCGATTTTGTCATCTGATGATATCAGCCAACTGAACAACATTTTGGCCTGACAACCCTGAAGTTTCACTTTTTTGCTTGCCTGTAAAATAGTGTTGGTAAGTCTGTATAAAATGTGACCAATGAATCCATTTGGAAGAACCTAACAACTGCACATGACTCACACACCATCGTGAAGAAAATCAGTCAGCATTTCAAAATGTGAATCAAATCACTTCACATTTTAACCACACTGCCACAGCGTCTTCACAACACATACTAACTGTTCAAATTTCACAACTGCTGCAGCAGATTTCTTTGAAATGATACGGGTTCAGTACAAAGCACAGCCGACATAAGTCTAATAATTAACATGATTAAAGCGTCCTTTTCATTTGACAGAGATGCTGACGAGAACAACAAAACTAATCAAATGACAAAACCAAAAAGCGGAAACCAAACTGACCAACTGACCATCATCTAATGTACAAAAGTGACTGAAACGTTCCTCAAATGTCTCTCATGATTTCACAACTCACAGATACATGCATGTTGGCAATGGAAAAACAGTCAGTCTAATTTTTAAAAATCGTGATAATAATATAATATAATCGGTACATTAACGCATTAATTAAGGTGTTAAGGAGACAGCTCAGAATGTCAGTAATGGTACAGTAGGCAATGTCGTTTCAACAACATTGCAGGCAAACAGAGACACCATGACACACAGACTTGGCAGAGCAACAGTGACATCTAGACTAGCAGGCTCACAAGCCAGCTTGCGCACTAACAGACAAGCATATATACACAAAGCAGTAGCAGCAGATAGTGCACAGGGTGACCACTGTCTAGGCACCATCAGATTCGCAGTGACCTAAAAAAAAACTTTTTCTCCAAAACCAAGATTGCATGCAGCATCAAATGTTTCAATGTACTGATGCTACTCACTCATTAGGAATTTTAGTCAAAGAATACAGTTCTACGTGACAGAGTATGCAATGCATGCTACTCGATGCCAGTTGATGGGAACCATAATTGCATTATTCGACTCCAAGACTGGTTAACTGCTGACATAAAATCTTGAAATTCTCTAGATTTTTTGTCACCTGAGACCAAGGATTTTTTTCCTCAAGCCACCTCGACATCAAGACTTGTTTTCTGACAATAGCGCCCAACAGCTGTCGAATTTCCAGACATCTGGAGTTCCCTGGACCAGTGGTCATCCCACTTCTGACGTTGTTACTAGGCCTATAGGAAAACCACGAGCTGAAGAACCAAGAAAAAATCACAGCACACTTTAGAAACAAATTGCTAAATTCACCTTGAATTCACAGCCATACTGTGTTCATGAAATTGTCTTATCTCACTGACAAGAACATTTGTCACTTCTACCAATCACTTGTTAAGTTTCTCAGTAATCAATGGCTATTGTTCATAGCAACATGATCCAAATAAAATAAAACTAATACCAGTAGTGAAATGGCCACTTTAGATGCAATCTGTAATGACAGACATAAATAATCTAGATGGTGGTTACGACTCCATTGACAATTACGCCTCCGCCAACATGTGACAACTACAAGGCCAAAAAGTGCATTTTGGAGCATATTTCACCCCACCATGACCTTGATCCTTTACCTTTTGAGCCAAAAATGCGTCCATCCCTGCCCCAAAGTCCGCTAGCGGTGAAATTTTGGTCAAATTCTGTCAACAAACACCCAAGATATCTTGCTAACAATGTTTGTTCGGGACTCGCACACGCATGGACGCGTGAACACTCTGGAAACACTATGTTCGCAGACTAAACAGAGATTATGACATAAACCGTGAAAATCACGATCAATGCTACATAAAGCTTCCGCGAATGCATGACTTTCACATAGCCCTAGTTATTATACAGTGTCATTAATTAGTTTCAGCAAGCCAGTGGGACACTGTATGTCACTCACTGCATACAGGCTAGTGCAGACAGGGACATCATACAGGTCCAGCTGTTAGACTGGGTATAATGTACATCGTACAGACAGACGCTAGAACATAACATCGACGATGACCGTGATCGCTGTGTTGGCAAGTCAGTTCTAAGAGCAGCAGCGGGTCTTGGAGTCTGACTTGCCCATGTCAACCCCAGCCCTGCCACTGTGACCGTCCGCGTCTCGACTCGGTGTCTACATAGAGAAACAAACAAACAAGGACATTCAGACAGACGCAGACACATACACAGTACACACGCACGTAGACACATGCAGATGCACACAGACACGCAAAAAGATAAACAGACATGCAATGGTATAGACAAGGGGGCCCAGGATGCCCAGCCCCCCCAATCCTCCAGACAAAACATAAGCATACGTTTAAACTCCACTAAATTTGCCAATTTCGACAGTTTATTCTCGGGAAAATAATTAAAATTTATGCCACCAGATCTCATCTTTTGAATCTAAAATGCATCATATTCGATTTCGGTTAGGACTCCACCCCAGACCTCGCTGCAGGAGCTCCCCAGGCCCCCTAGCTGGATTTTAGTGGGTCCTATTTCTAAGGGAAGGGAGTGGAGGAGAGGGGCAAAAGAGAGAAAAAGGGAGGGGAGGGAAAAGGAAAAGCAAGGTTCATAGCAAACTGAAAGGACAAAATTCAAAGACTTTTCAAGGACTTTCAAGGACATAGAATTGCAGTTTTCAAGTACCAAAAGTATCGATAAAACAACATATCACATTCAAGCTACATCAAAATTTAGAGTGAAATATATACAAAAAAAAATATGTAATACTCAGTGGGGAGTTTTGTTAGGTAAGCAAGTGAACTATAACCAAGTAGTGGTGAAATGCTAAATTGTACAAGAATAGTTTCTTCAGACTTTCAATATGCAAAAATTTCAAAATACGGAACATTCAAATTCAAGGACTTTTCAAAGACTTTCAAAAGCCTGGAAATATTTTTCAAAATTCAAAGACTTTCAAAAACTTCTCAAGGACCCTATAAACCCTGGGAAAGGAAAGGGGAAGAGAGACGAGGCCCCTCCCAATAAAAATTTTTTGCGTATGCCACTGCAGACAGCCATTTTCGAAATTTGCTCGGTTAGCCAGTCAATGATATAGGGTTCCCAGTCTTTTACTGACAACAATCCAGGACCCCCTTGAAAATTTTTCCAGAACCTTTTCGTAGCCCATGTATGTTTAAATACAACATACTGCACCACAAATCTAAAAGAAGGGGACTGCAAGTAATCTGCAAGCAAAGCGAGCAGAAAAAATGCTTTCCATTTAAGCCTATGAAAAAATGCGGGATTTTCACAGATATTTTTCCAGGACTTTGCAGGTCCTAAAATTTTCAAGAAAAAATCCAGGACTTTCCAGGAGGCGTGGGAACCCTGACGTTAATAATGGTATGTCAGACTGGGATGACTTACAGCCAAGCACACCGATCCAACAATAAAATGCAATACCGGGTATTACAGCTGAGCCTCTACATGCATTCCAGGTTACATCTTCAATCTTTAATGATCATTATCCTGAGCATCCTTACAGGACAGGCGAAAACTATCTATATTCCCTCTGACACAATCCTCTCAAACCTTCCAACATCCTGACTGTCTAGTTCCCCAATCTCTATCGACCAATACTCAGGAACTGCGTTAATGAAAACAACAAAAACAAGCTGTAACTGATTCTAGAAATTAAAGATGAAGCACAGAGTTTCACAAAGAAAGCATGCAACAACAGAGCACAGCACACCACCAGAGAGTCAAGAAGCTACCTTGTTTAGAATGGCTTGTGTCAAGTCAAGGAAGCCTTTTTCGACGTTGATGTTCGACTTTGCAGACGTCTCAAGGAATGGGATTCCGTGCTGGCTGGCAATCTAGTGACAATGCCAACAATAACAACAATGTATCATTGATATCATTCACTGAGCAACCACAAATGGTTTCACAGGCCAGTACAGTACACAACGAGTATGAGTGAGTGAATGAGTAGTTTTATGTCCCCCGTAACAGCTAACACAATATGTCTATGTGTGAAACCGACTACAGATGGCACCGGCGGTCAAAGCCTGTCGACGTACGACCATGACCAACTATAGTCGGTTCCGGCGTCGTGCTAAAATGCAGCAGGAACGGAAACGGTTCGGTTCCAGCGGTATAAGGGTTAAAACTCTGTTAAAACCCAAACAGCAATATATTTAAAATCCTGATGACAATCGATAGACAAACAGCATGGATGGCTACCTACCTCTTCACCCTTCTGCCGTGGCACCTGACGCTTGTCCGCCATATCACATTTGTTACCAAGAATCATCTTCTCAACATCTTCGTTGGCATGCTATAACACAAACCACAGCAGCTAGAACTAGACAACTGGGCCACTGGCTTCATCACACACATTTGATTTGATTACTGGTACTTGGTTGGCAACTATGGCATAGCACTGACAGGCTGTGTTGCATGAACAACTTCCCAAAGGTTTTTACTTGATGGTGAAATCACTGGAATGGTCAAGAGTCAAAACCTTGACCTTTTGATTATTATTATTATTATTATTATGAACAAAAAGATTAGCATGGCATTTAGTCTATAATAGACTACAAGGACACGTAACAAAATTACAATAGTCAACATGTTCGGCAAACAGTAGACTAGTAGACAGCTGGAATCAGTGTCAATGCGATTGCTGGGTCTGACATGCTAGCTAATATTACACTATCAAGACACAACAGCATTTTTGGTATTTTTCTAACCCTAGTCACATGTATCTATCTGCCAACTGATAGCATACTGTTCAATGTGCTGTATATCTCTGATTCTCTGTACAATGGTTATGTTTATATAACATTATGTTTTGCCAACTGGATCTATTTCTTTCATATGGATGACACATACTAGGCATTCTCAATTTCTGGGGTATTTAAGAAGCACACTATGAAACGTTAAGACTGTCATAAGGACAGAAGTCGTTACCATGTTACCTCATCGATGTTACGTAGCCATTTGGTAATGTTGTCGAATGTTTTGGCACTCGTTATGTCGTAGACAAGCATGATACCCATAGCACCGCGGTAGTACGACGTCGTGATGGTGTGAAAGCGTTCCTGTCCGGCTGTATCCCTGAAGGTATCAGTCAACAACAGCGGACTAAATGCTAAGCTTACACATAATTTAGGTTTGGTTAAGGCTGGGCCACTTTGTTTAGTAAACTAATCCATCACCAAGCCGAATGATCATTATCTTCAAATCCATACCTATGGAACAATCAATCAACCAACACAATCTGTACGGCACCTCCTACACAGTCCTGAATAGCAGCGTTTAGAAGAAAAAAATAGAAAACGAAAATGAGTAAATCACTATCAACTAAGCACTTGTTGGTAACATGTACATGTATTAATATTATTTTTGTACTACCTTATTTAGGTTTGTAATTAAGAATTTTCATAGTGCAGACTACAGCAGTGCAGGTTCACAGCACTGTCATGATCTGAAAACTAAGTTAGTACTGGGGTAGTATAACTTGTTTAAGTAGCTTAGCTGCAGCTGCAACTACTTCTGAATGCTTCACAACCTGTTTCACCAGTGATTGAGACAGGTGGACAAGAAACAACTAAGACCAAGAATTATAGTTTTTGTATTATATGCCTATTATATGGATCATGTAGCCAACGCCACGGTTCGATTTTGAGCTGGCTCGCCGCCACAGCTGTCTCAGTTGATTCAGAGAAGACGGCTTTGACTATTTGGACATGTGGCAAGGATAGATGCGTCACCTGACATCTCCAGAGCACTCAAAACGTCAATCCGAGGCCTGCCCACAGACTGGAAGCGCCCTCCCGGAAGCCCTGGCCACACATGGCTACGTACCCTGGGAGCAGATCTCCAGCCTCATAATCTTGGTCTCAACTCGGCTTAGAAATATGCCCAGGATCAAGAACACTGGAAGCACCTCGTGAAAACCGCTACACTCCAGCTTGGGGCATGCGCTTGATGATGATGATATGGTTGATCGCATGATCACTGAAATGTTAACCTCACATAGGCCCGGCATAAAATACCTGCACCTTCCTGTTGTGCTGTGGATAAAAAAAACAAATTTGGTGTTATGTTCTGCAGGGAAAGAGTAGCTGGTGTGTAACCAATTCCAATTTTCAGCCCAAAAGGTCAAAAGTCAATGTTGGCCTGAGCAGTTAAAAGTGGATAACTGCATATGTTGGCACTGGGCTGCCAAACTATTCTAGTTACAAATTTGACTCAAAAACCTAACCACAGTCAACTTAAATAGCAGCTCAGATCTGGGAGTAGAGTGCAAGCATGCAATAAGTTGAAAACTCTGACTCACCAGATCTGTAATTTAATCCTTTTACCACCAAGCTCAATGGTCTTTATCTTGAAATCTATACCTACAGCACAAACAAATAAGCAGTCTGTTACTGAAACAAGTAAAAAGGAACACAAAATGCAACAAAAATATATAACATTTGACATTCCAGCGGATCTTAATAAAACTCTGGGTACAGTACCAGTAACCCGTGCAAAATTTTATATTGAGTATGATCGAAGCAAGCAGTCCCTACACAAAGATCAATTATGGTCATCTCGCCATTCCTGGTACTCAAAACATACACTGAAATGGTGTGGAGACACCAGGGAGGGGCACTATTGCACAGTGAACATTCAAATGACAAGCAAGTCTAGGGGCTGGCAAAAAAAACAGTTGGCTAATGCTGATTACATAGTTAAAACACAATACACTTCACTTCCCATATGATCAGCTATTAGCCATGATAATAGATCGGGTATGGCTAATTACCACAACGGGCCATAAATTGACCACAATGAATCCACAATTAGCCACAAACTGGCCACAGTGAGGACACAAGCTAACGAGAACAGACCACAATGACGAAAAAGATGAAGTAGAAGATGAATGGATGGCAGAAACAAACAACGATGTAGTCGAACACATCAAGAAGATAATGGGAAAACAAACTGACAGTGAAGGCAATGGTGAAAATGGACAGAGACGTCTCTTTTCTGTCCATTCCTCCTTGCCATCCGTGCGTCTTCTGTGTCATCTTCTGTCGTTGTGGTCCGATGTGGTCAGTTGTGATCTCATAGCGGCCCTAAGGTGATCAGTTGTGGTCAATTAGTGGCACGTTGTGGTCCGTTGCGATAATTAGCCATATCGTAATAGATCCAGTTTTTTACGAGTGCTGGTAAGCAGTTAACCGATGTTTGATTCACAGGGAACCAGACCCACTTGGGAGATTACAGCACTGCTCCATTTGCCTAGCTAGATTAATGTGAAGAAAACAGTTGCACCCTGTGCCCACAGTTGTAAAAAAATGAACAAAAACACAACATGCATCTTAATCTTCCAAAAAACAGCAAATCCATCCGGAAGTATCATACCATGCACAATATATTACCTATTGTAGAAATAAACGTCGTGTTGAATGCATCGTCAGAGAATCGAAACAGCAGGCAAGTTTTTCCAACGCCAGAATCGCCAATAAGCAGCAACTTAAACAACAGATCATATGTCTTTTTCGCCATATCAAGTCTCAATCACAAACACTCAATTAAAGATGGCCGACTTAATTTTAATCCAAAAAGCTCCAATAATAGAAAAACAAAATCAATATCAGCGTCACACAGTCATCGGCATTTATTAAAATTGCATTAAGACATCGGCTGCACTCTCCATGATAACATAATTTAACGTATTTTCAACGATAACACAAAAATCTCTCAAAACAAACGCTACAAAACTTGTATCTAAAAATAGAGTTATAAGCACTGTAAAAGTAAATAAGTAAGACAACTCCTAACGTAACGTATCGTCACAGCATACAACGTAACGAGTAACGAGTAACCGACGGACGTTTCTCGGATCTCATTCCGCACATCTCTGGTGTTTACATTTGTGGGGGGATGAAAACCACAACAAGTGCAGGACGTTGAATATTTATGAGCGCCGGGGTGGGGGAGGTCACCTGCGTGGTAGCGCGTGTTCATGAATATGTAGTAAACAGCCAGACAGAGAAGGAGCCAA
>Ga0209367_1014385_pt1 | contig 10026 bp, 5 predicted proteins | sample WorMetLIZISLAND2_FD_187412 | JGI IMG/M metagenome (GOLD analysis project Ga0209367, IMG submission 187412) | Marine gutless worms symbiont microbial communities from Max Planck institute for Marine Microbiology, Germany - Olavius geniculatus... ...
ACTCTACGCCGGGCCCGGTTAGTACTGCGATGGGTGACTGCCTGCGGGCAGGTAAACCATCTCGGTGCGAAGCCTGCCAGCTAGGACGACTCAGCCTTCTACCCTCCGTGGGACGGTAAAATGAATAATAACTTATTCACATGAGTTACGGAAGGTGGGGACCTTGGTACAGCTGACTGGGGTTGCCTAGCCGGCCGCTGTGCCAGCCTGTGTCTGCAGGCTGCACACGGTGGACGTGCAGCAGGCGTCTCTGGTTAGTGACGAAAGCGCATTAGAGGTGTGCGCATGCTCGTGATGATGCGCTATACAAATTTGTCAACCTTTACCTTTTCCTTTACCTTTGCATGGGTCTGTATGTTGGTTTGTCTCAGTGTGCATCTGTATCTTCGCATTTTCGGGTCTGGTTGATGTCTCTCCATCTTCGTCTGTGTGTAGTGGGTGAGTTGCGGCAGAAGGTGGGTGGTCTGAGGGTTGGAGCTGAGATGGTGAACTGTGGAGTGGAGAAAGACTGCGGTGACTCAGCGTTTTCGGTCCAGCTCTACTCCGGTGACCGCAATATCGACCCGCCAAAGATCTGCATCAACGGCAAATAGTACGTTCCACTGCCCTCCATTCCGTTCAGCTGCCTTGTCATTGCATTCTATCTCTGACAGTCATATTACGACAGAAAATACACAAAATGTGAAGCAATCCTTCTGTGTAAGGAGACTATCTGGCAACTTTTGACACTGTGAGGTAAAGGGGTGCTATACCCCACCACGGGTATAGCTGTGGGCGCTCATCTCGCTTCCTGTGGCAGTTGAGCACTTAAGCCGATGTCAGACAAACGACAAAATCGGCCGACTTTTGTGGGCGTGGTCTAATTGCCCGACAAAATTGGCTGACAAAATCGGTGAACCATGACACACGGCCAATATTTTCGTCTGCTACTTCGTACGTTATCGGCTAGCACAATGGCCAAATGCAGATCGCAAAATAATACTTGCATCACTTTTTTTCTGCATCTAATGAACGAAAATAATAACAAACACAATAAATAACTAAAATAAATATTCATTTTCCGTTGTAAACAATCACCATGGCAACATAAACAAGATTTGCTGTCCGATATACGAAAAGTCGGCCGACAAAATTGTCGAAGATAGAACATGGTCTATCTTGGCCGACAAATCGGGCGATTTTTGCATGACACACGACATATTTTTGTCGGCCGATTTTGTCGGCAGATAAAATGGGCTGATTTTGTTGTTCGTCTGACATCCCCTTAAGGTGAATGGACCACCGAGTCTGTGATGCGTAGTTTGACACCAGACCTATGGTTACTTTGCCAGCTGCAGAGCATCACCATCCTTTGGCTGGTATCAAACTATGCTGCTTCATGAATTGAGGCCCGTAGGTGAACAACTTGCCCAGGGTTGTTACCTGGTAGTTCTCCAGGCGAGAGTCAAACCTGCAACCTCGTGGTCACTTACGCTACACACTATTGTATTGCCACTAGACACTAAGTGAGGTGGTGGTAGTGTAAAGCGTAGATGTAAAATACGTTTTTTACGTTTTTTAAAATTTTTACCACATTTATTTTTACGTTTGTAGTGTTGTTCTATTTTTTCTATTTTTTTTTCAATTTTAAAAAACGTGCATTGAAATGCCTATCAAGAACTTTGAGAAGCACTTTTGGAACCACGGAACGAATTAATAGGTCATAGTCATGGTAGTTTACTTAGTTAGTCCAAATATAACAAATGTGTTAAAAGTTTTTTGTAGTATATTTGGCTAGTCTAGTGCTTTGGGCTTGTGACTGCACAATTAAATTGAAATTAAATAAAGTTCTCTTTATCTAGACTATAGTTCCAGGTATACTGCACCTACAGTATTAGGCATTAGGCAGGAGGTTAAACAAATTATGGCCAGCATTTTTCATTCAACGTTTTTAAACATTTTTGTTGCATTTTTTTATGTTTTTTAACGTTATTTTTATTTTCTCTGGAACGTTTTTTACATCTGTGGTGTAAAGGCCTATTGTTGTTGTTGTTGTGTTGGTGGTGCTATAGTGTGATGGCTGGTGGGCTGAATGATGCTGGTCGTGGTCTAAACATTGTCGTTGTCAGTCCACTCACTAAAGACGTCATTCGAGTCGGTCATTTCGACACTTTCGGCTCAGGTCCACTTTTCTTTATTATTGTTCCCGTCTATTTTGTCGTCCCTCAGTCTTTGTGTCTGTCCCTGTGTTTGTCGTGTGCACATCTGTTTGTACTTCTCCCATGCGTCTGCATGTCTGTACGTCTATCTGTATCTGTATCTATCAACAACTTCACTGGTTGTCCGTTCCTGAACGCGTGGAGTTCAAACTGTGCGTCTTGACGTATCATTGTCTCCACGGTCTTGGTCCGGACTACCTCTCGAGTGACTTTGTGAGCATATCCGACCTGAGTTCAAGACAAAAACTATGCTCAGCGTCTACTGCAGCTTTGGTGGTTCCAGCTACATGACATTCCACACTTGGCGATCGGGCTTTTCCTGTTATTGCTGCTAAGTTGTGGAACGCACTGCTGGATGACATCACATCTGCTACATCACTTTTAACTTTTCGACATAAACTGAAAACATTTTTATTTCGTCGATCTTATGGCGAGTGACTGTTTTGATCTGTCTGTGTTTTTGTCTTAGCGTTTTATTTTTTGGTTTTTATTTTTTAGTGTTTCTACGTGTTTTTATCGTGTTGTAACGTGTTCTTGAAGTGCAGTTTGCACTTACCACGCTAACCAGTTCGTAGTGATGATGATGATGATGATATCTCTCTCTCTGTCTGTCTGTAACAGATGTATTATGGCTAAACAGTGCAAGATAGGGCCTAGGTTACTATTAATCACTAATAGGAAGTGGCATACGCCTTTTCACATGACATAAAAATCATCGACCTTGGATGACCTTCAAGGTCAGTGACAACCAATACGGTCGGTCCCACTCTAGCGACAACTGGGCTTCTTGTTAATGTTGATGGAGGAGGACTACACGCCCTCTTCAATTCCATTGTATGCTAAATCACTACCGATAATATACCAAAGTAAACTGCTCCTGATATAGCATAGCACGTAAGCCTAATGACCCTTTAAGATCATCTAAGGTCCATGATTTTCATGTCAATTGAATGAGCTTATGCGACTTTCTATTTGTGATTAATAGTAATATCGGTCTTATCCGTTTCTGATGTAAGCCTAAGATTCGCATCGAAACAGCTGTTTCGTTAGCTTCTACAAATTAGCTTCTAGCCTACACGACGTCTAGAGTGACTTTAATCGGTGGCGTGACATGCACTGATTAAAGCAAAACTGCGCGCAACATGGATAGTCACAGCACGACCGACCACCTCTATGCTCGTGTCGTTGGCTCGAGTGCATGAGCGACATAAACGGTTTGTCAGCCACAGCTGTTAAATGTTTTCATGCCGATCGTAATAAAGACAAGGCTCATTCACAGCACATCCTATAGGCCGCATTACGTGTCTTATCCGTCTGTCTGTGTACCCGTTCGTCTCGTATTTGCTTAATTTTTTTGTTTATTTGGGAGAACGTGACGCGCGCATGGGCGGCGCTAAAAATAATTCACTAAATGATGAGCAATTTGCATGAAGTTTTTGCCAGTTGTAGCTGAATAAATACTAATTCCAAATGTTTTAACAAAATATGGCAGTTGATTAAATATTCTTTGCTAGTCGTAATGTAACACTGACATTCTAATGTGTCACTCACGGGTACAAACAGGCTAATCCCAATTGGTGCTGCCAGTTGCTACCCTGCTTCAGTGGTGAAAAATCTGGTTTGTTGGTGTCAAATATTTGAAGTTTTACAGTTGCAGCCACAAAAACGTGCAAAGCGATCGAATTTACATGTCTGTGGGGATAGTTGGTCTTTCACATGTTCGAGCAAGACAGTGCACTATCACACCGAGCTTGCAAGATGTTGAGTTTTTGGATCACAAAATGCCCGATTTCATGTTTCCATGTTGCTCAGTGCTGACACGATAAGCATTTTTCGTAAGCGAACCAGATTAAATTTACCATCGAAGCAGGTTAGCAACTGACAGCACCAGTTGAGACTAGCAAGTTTGTACCTGTGACACATTATGACGTCAGCGTTACATCACCACTAGCAACGAATATTTAACCAACTGCCATATTTTGTTCTAATATTTCGAATTAGTATTTTTTCACCTACAACTGGTAAAAATTTCATGTAAATTGCTCATAATTTGAGTAAACTATGAAAAAACAAAAGGGGTCCTTTTTATGAAACACCGTGTACATATCAACTATAGGTTTGTGACAATATCGTTGCTGTGATATAGGCCTACGCAACATTTTGCGGCTGAATTTTGTGTGATTTCCTGTTATTTTTAACTTACCGTTATCAAAAGGTTACCAGCAGACGTATCAAAATTTTTTAGCCATTCTCACACAATTATACAATAATAACGTCGAGATAAGTTGGTCCTATATGTGAAAAGTCTGGTTTATTTTGCTCTCGTAATGCCGCAGAATGCGATTGAGCTATGCTATATCGTTGAATCATGTGCAGCTTCATTAAGTATAGTTCGAGAAAATGTTGTACAACTACTGGCAACAAGGAAAACGTTTTACATTATGCAACAATATTAGCCCATAGTGTAAACTCTGATTGAGATTTAGGACTTCTTTAGCAAGCAATATTGGTGCTACTGTTACGCGTCGCACAAAAACTCGAGATTTGCTTTCTCAGGAGCTTAAGGCCGAAATAGTATAGGTGTTGATGAAAAACGTTCACGACTACGTTTTCGGGTAAACACCGGAAGCAGAGACGATCAATTCTTGTTACTGTTATTTATCGCGATCTTTAGTTGTGTGATTCATCAGACATTCAGATCCGAGGCCTCAATATAAGCGCGTTGAAGATTAGCCGTTAGTGCAGAAGACGATTCGTCAACTCGTCTTAGCTGCTAGCCGCGTCACAAACGAAGACGGAAGTGAGAACTCGACGTAACCGACACTCTACTTTGACATTTCCGGCGACACGTCGCTCGGATTTAGCCGGCAATTTGTCACTGCAGTCTGTAGAGTTCGCAATGAGCCATATACGTAGCAATGAAGCATTGCCACATATCAATCACCATCCTTATGTGGGCTACAGCCAAATAAACAAGGTCATCCAAGGTCATCCAAGGTCAATGATTTTTACGTCATTTGAAAGCCAATATGACATTTCCTATTAAGCTTAGTAATCAATAGCAACCTAAACCCTATTTCTCACCGTTTTCGAGATATGGCTAGTTATCTGTTCATTTGCTATAGCATAGCAAGGGACAGATTATAAAATCACTTGCGTCTCTCTGTCATTCTGTCAGTCTGTCTGTAAACACTCCTACGGCCGCAATTTTGATTTAATTCTGATAAAATTTTGCACAGTGATTCGGGGCCCGAAAAGTAAGATCGAGTTTGTTTTGGATAAAAATCTGATAACTTCTTTCCCTATTTTACCCCAATTTAAAAAAATTGCATTATGGCCTATGGAAACTTCAAAGCGGTAGGGCCTAAAACTCGGTCCCCGTAAAAAATAATTGTGCACTGTGTTTATCTACCCCCTATTTTCGGAATCGGGCAATCTAACGGTGTTCTTTAAATTTACCCCCTATCAACCCCTGTTGCCATAGCAACCATTCAAAAGTTGCAAAATTTTGCCTTACAGTCAATGGAGATTTCAAAGCAGTATGACTCGGTCCCCGTAAAAAATAACTGCGCGCTGTTTGCACGTCCTACCCCCTAATTTTCGGGCCCGGGCTATCCGATGGTATCATTTAAATTTTTCCCTTGCCGACCCCTGTTGCCATGGCAACAAATTTTGGGACAAAATTGACTATAACTGGGCCCCGTGGAAGATAATTGCTAGCTGTTTCTACCTACCCTCTATTTTCGGGCCCGCGCTGTCCGATGGTGTCATTAAAAATTTTTCCCTGCCGATCCCCGTTAACGAATTTCGAGACAAAATTGATTATAACTCGGCTCCTGCAAAAGCTAATTGCACACTGTTTTCACCTACCCCCTATTTTTGGGCCCGGGCTATGCAATGGTGTCATGTAAATTTCTCCCCTAAAGACTCCTGTTGTCATGGCAACCAAGCGTTTTTATTCAAAGACAAAATTGGCTGCAGGCTCAGAAGATCGTTAAACACTGAAACGCAGCTGCTAGGCTATATAGCGTGGCAATGGGACAGATACCTCGTTCCACACAATGTATTTCTAGTTTTCTATTAAATTTCCTACCTCCTTCATTCAACATTGAAAACAGGGATTGCAATCCCAAAATTCGGGAACCCAGGATGCCGGCCGTTTTCATCAATCCCGAATCCCGGGATTGGCAGTTTTCCAATCCCGTGATTTCGGAATTGCAAAAATTCGTTAAAATCGCACTTTTTTCGAGCGATAAGTGATAAAAGTAGCAATTTCAAAGGTCTAATAAATAAAATACATTGTATCCCAAAAATGTCGCACTTTTTATTGTCCATATCTTCGAATTTTCCCAAATTTTTTTCTGGCACATTCTGTAAACAATTAGCAATAAAGTGGTTATTAAACATCCCACCACATCTTAACTGTGTCGCTACACTAGCTTGTGAAATATAAATAGACGAAAAACCAACATTATCAGACAACAAGCATGTTGGTAAACGAAAAAAACTTCAAACAAAACAAGTTATTTGAGCAAAGTTCACGTGACGAGTGATGGCAGCGGTCAGCGGTTGCAGCGGTCCTGCAACCTTGGCAATCACTGTACGCGTACGACAATAAAATAACAATGCGTCTTGAAAGAGTACTCAAATTTGAGGTCTCTGCTCTTAATCAAAGCTTTGTTTCCACTGCTAAACGGCATATTACAATACCAGTATATTATTACTGCATTAAAAATTATTAAAGCGATGGAGATGTTGAAGCAGATATCAACACTCGACTGGCAAAAGCAGCAGCAGTCTTCCGACGACTTGACAACGCGTGGCGATCCAGCACGCTTAGCCTCAAGATTAAACTTGATCTCTACACCTCCCTCATTGTCTCTAGGGCTATATACGCCAGCGAGACTTGAAAGAGTACACATAGAATATGTCAGCAGCTGGACATCTTTCACCAGCTCAACTTACGGAAGATTCTGGGCATTACATGGAAGGAGCACGTGACTAACATGGAGGTGCTAAGCCGGACTGAGCAGCGAAAATTACAGGACATTGTAGCAGAGAGACGACTTCAGATGGCAGGCCATATCATCAGGATGCCACCTGGACGACCAGCCAATCACGCCATGTCATGGACCCGCTCGTGGTAGTGGCAGACGACGAGGTCGTCCAACGAAGACTTGGCGGTTTACATTTAAAGAAGACATGGTGGACCGAGGAGTCGATTGGAACAGCAAAAATAACGAACACAATAAATAACTAAAATAAATATTCATCTTTTGTTGTAAACAATCAGCATGGCAACATAAACAAAATTTGTTGTCCGATATACACAAAGTCGGCCGACAAAATCGTCGAAGATAAAACATGCTCTATCTTGGCCGACAAAATCGGGCAATTTTGTCGGCGGACAAAATCGAGCGATTTTTGCATGACACACGACAGATTTTTGTCGGGCGATTTTGTCGTTCGTGTGACATCCCCTTAAGACGCGCTTAGCACTATGTGCTGTCGCGCGTAAAAATAATCTTCATGTTATATCCTGTAGCTTGACCTCAGTGACGTCATAGGCTAGTGAGTAAACGCAGTGAATTTTGAGTTACATTGACATCTTTGAGGCTTATGACGACGTTTTTGTGTTGTTAATTTTATGACTTGCATTTGTTTACTGTCCTTTATTTCGTGGTGTGTATAAGTGTGACATTTCTGCAGTGCCGTATTTCAAATTGTCGTTGGTGACGAGTTGACGATCGCGAAAGACTCCCTCAGTCTCCCTGTACAAACGACAGCCACGCCTACGTGCCAATAGCTCGGCAGGGCGCTAAGGTTATTCAGAAATTAGCAGTTAATGAGTATATTATTAATTCAATTAGGCGTGGCTACCGTTTGTACAGAAGTCTTCTGCTAATAGATAGTTCTTGTAGTCTGCCGTTTATAATCCATATGCTGGTGTATGCTAATTGCTAGCAGTAAAATCTCCAGTGTTTAATATGTGAAAAAGCAGTGGCGGTACTGTCGGTTGAGGTGACGAGATTGAGACACAAAATGTGTCGATCCAGGAGGAGGCGTCGAGAAAGCAGTGTTTTTTTTCCATCTGTGTGGACGGATAAGTAAGCATGGTTTCTACAGTGAGGGAAAGTCAGGGAATGTAAAATTACCAGGGTGCAAAAGTTAACAAAGATGCAGAAAGAATTTTAAACTCTTGTATGCAGACTGCCTGCAACAGTTCAAATTTTTTTCTGTTTGCTTTGCTCGCAGATTATTTATACGTCCACTTTTAAATTTGTTCCACCACTGTTGTTTCTGGTCTGATTGCAAGCGATTGAAAACTGCCATTGGTATTTCGCGAGAACATATTACTCAGGGAAAATGATTTATTTTGTCCTGGAAAGTCGGGGAAAAGTTGGGGAAAATGAATTCTGCAGAGTAATAAGAACCATGAGTAGGCCAATCTGACACTGTTTACCGGACAGAAAAGCAAACTGCATGCATACTGTTTTCAGTGCATGTATGTAGAAACAGGCTTCCACTGGCCCTTTGGGCTCCTATCATTGGTTTGTAAGATCATGTTAACTTGTTAAGTAGTACAGAGATTAGCTGTTACTTCGTATATTATAGAGCTGTCAAGTTAACGTGAAACATGTTAATAAATTGATGTGCGCTAAAAAAATTAGCACACATAAATTTACTAAATTCTATGAAGGAGGAGTTCCAATATTCTATTAAACAGTGGTTATTTAACAGTCGAATGATATTTAGGTAATTAGAAATTGTTTTGTTGCCATTCCATTACTACTGTCGCATTTCTGCGATACAAGCACGACTTCGTGGGCTTCATTCTTGTCACCCTCTCGATGTAGTCCAGCTACAATATCAGGAATATTAACAATGTATTATTAATGCATTAATGCGTGTATTTAACACATGCATTAAAAATTAACACTTCAATAGCTCTAGTATATTAAGAATTACCTCATATGCTGAATGTGAAAACGCTTGCATGCATTTAAAAGATGATACATTTGCCAAGAAATAAAATTTGCTGTTATTCGTTCATATGGACATGTTTATACAGTTTTGTCCGTGGCAGTTGACGGATGGAAAGTAGCGTCGGCTTTGCATGCTTTTTATGCTTGTTAACGGAAAATAACATCGAGTGTGAGAAAAGATGTTCTTTCCACCTGAGTGGGAGCTTTAGGGGAAAGTCATAAGCTCTCCAGTGAGGTCTGGGTGGAGCCCTTGCCGAAAACTAGTTATGGTGTATTTTGAGCTACAGAAATGCATCTGGTGCATAGCAGTTCATGAAATCAATGACATTAGCTGCAGAGCTCATCCCTACCGACAATGTGTCACCAGGAACTTACAGAATGGTGTACTGCATCGTATATTAAATCAACGCTGGATTTAGCCTTTTGGTAATTCTGATGTGATCTTTGTCTTACCTGATGTTCATGTCTGATGTAAGGTTTGACGTTGTGTGAAAACCGTGGGCCATGGGTGATGGACCAGCGGAGTGTAACATCAAGGTGATCTGTCGTGTTCGGCCACTGAATGAAAGCGAGGAGAAAGCCGGCAGCAAGTTTGTGCTCAAGTTTCCAACTGACGACTCCGTGTCAATTGGGGCAAGTCAAATTTTAACTTTGAATTATTTGTTTTGATTATGCAGTAATGAAGTCCATAAGGGTTTGTAGCTAATAGATGCAGCAAAGCATGTCATGTAAATTATTTGTCACTTTTAAGTCTGTGCCTACTAGAGACCTGCGCGGGAACGCACAGTTGTTCCCATTCCCATCCCTCCTGACAATTTCATTTCCCTCACCCTTCCCTCACC
>Ga0209367_1014386_pt1 | contig 10024 bp, 5 predicted proteins | sample WorMetLIZISLAND2_FD_187412 | JGI IMG/M metagenome (GOLD analysis project Ga0209367, IMG submission 187412) | Marine gutless worms symbiont microbial communities from Max Planck institute for Marine Microbiology, Germany - Olavius geniculatus... ...
TAAAAGAGGATGAAGAAGGGGAAAAAGGGGAAAGGAAAATGGAGAAGGGGAAAGAGAAAAGGGAAGGGAAAGGAAAAGGGGAAAGAGAAGGAAAAGGAGAAGGAGAAGGGGAAGGGAAAGGGGAAGGAAAAAAAGGTGGAAGAAAAATAGCTTAATAAATGTAGGACGCACGGACGCACGGACACAAAGGTGGTTTTAATTTTATACTATGTCCAATGCTATGCATTGCATTGGACAGACAACAAGTAGAAAATTCAACTCACTTTGGGTAGGACTTGTCATAGAACGGAGCCTGAAGTATGCCAGCAGGGAAGACAATTGCGTTTTTAATCGAGTAGTAGTAAGCGTTGACCGTTTGCGGCGATATATCCCAGCTAGTAACAAATCACAACTCGTCTGTGTTAGATTCAGATTATTATAACAAAAGAGAAACGACCGACACCACATGCATTGCAACACCCTGGAGCCCCAATCGAACAAGTCCTCTCTATGCCTTTCCCACTGCCTTTCCTTTTCTTCTCATCTTCCTGTTATTCATCTTGTCCTATTACGCAACCCTCTCCTCTACTTGTTGTCTTTCCTCCTGAATCTAGGGCCTGAGGAACCGCTGTAATTAAGCTCCCCAGTAGGATCTAGGTCAAACCAACGACGCCCGGTTTGTTCACAAGTAGGCGTTCACAAGTTTTCGTCAAGTTTTGTTTACTTCTTGCGATGCAGTGTAGGCCTACCGGTACGGCGATACATAAAATTTACGTTTACACAGTTTAAAGTCAGATTAATAAAGCACACAATACTGAATACAATACAATGGCATGAACTACAGTGTTGAAACACTGAAATGTAATTAGTTAGAAATAACTTGACTGAATACGACATATTATTCGTTTAAAATCATCGTTATTGTACAGGGAGATAACAAATTATTACTGTGTAGCAACTCAATGCAACAAACCTATACTTATCCGGTGTGGTGCGTAATTTGTTCAGATTTCTCTTCCAACTGTATTTAATGCGGCGCATGTTGTTGTCGAAATATTCGTTCTCATTCACTGACAACTAAAAAACAAACGCAGTGTAAAACAACTGCAATGATAAATAAAAATAATAAAACTAACAAGTCTTTGTCTAGTAAAAAACTCCTAAATGCACCCCATGCGGTTATTTCAAGTGTATAAAAATAGAAAAATTTTATAGTTTAAAAATTAAGCTGTACAAAAATACGGCAGTAAATGACTAACATCGTCATAGAACGTACATGTATTGTAATTCCAGAAACTAGAGCACATAACAGTGGTATACAAATAAATAGCACAGACCTCTTGGTATCTTTCGTCAAGCTTTGTTGCGTTAAGTATAGAATCAGGAAATCCAATCATATCTATCACAGCTTCGGCCTGAACAACAAGAACAAAACAACGTAAGTGTTTGTTTATTTTATGATTTAAATATACCCAGTTCTCAAATTAACTAACGTAGAATAAACCACTCCTTTTCCCGGCCGGAAAGAAAAAAGCGTAGTTTTGTATTGGTAGGCCCTAGTTAGATTGAGCGTGGATTGAGTTACGGTAGATTGTTAGTTAGTAGCCTACCACAAAATGTTTGTGTGCATGTATAGGCTACGTAGGCAGTTTATTAGCGTATTTAGTTTTTTGTTGGCTTGATTGATTTCGTTGTTAATTTTTCGTCAAAACCAGTAGGCCTACAAACGATTCCCAGCGAGACAGTCTCTGAAATGACCTAGGCCTACGATGTTTTGTGTCTTCTCACTCATTCATTACATTTCACTCTTATTAAACACGCTGCGCAACTGCAAACTGACGGAGAAAATTGTTGTCTATGCAACACGTTTAACAAGAAAATAAACTTAGTCATCACATTGCAGCACGGTAGTGCTGACACTGTTGTAAGGGCGATGAACGTTAAGTATAGGAAATGGCGTTTGGGGGGGGGTCCTGTAACTCCGAAACTCCTTGACCGATTTCCATAAAACTTGACATCAGTGATCACGTCTCCCACCCGACCCCACACGCAAAATTCGGTTACAATCGATTCAAAGGGGACGTGGCTGCGCATGCGCGAAATTCGCCGTTAGGCGTTTATTTTTTTTCTTCGCACGGCTACAGACCAGCCCGTTGGACCAACCGACGCCGCTAATGGCTCAAACGAAGCGTCCTGACGCCGGACACATTCCTTATATGTTTTCGATTAAAATTTTAAAAATTTATCTTTTTTATGTCCCAATTTTTAAAAATTTGCATTACGGCCTATTGGGATTTTAAAGCGGTATAACTCGGTCCCCGTAAAAGATAATCGCGCGCTGTTTGCACCTACCCCTTATTTTCGGGGTCGCGCAATCTAACGGTGTTATTTAAATGTACCCCCTAACAACCCCTGTTGCCATAGCAACCATTTAAAAGTTGCAAAATTTTGCATTACAGCCAATGGAGAGTTCAAAGCGGTATAACTCGGTCCGCGTAAGAGATAACTGCGCGCTGTTTGCACCTACTCCCTATTTTTGGGCTCGGGCTATCCAATGGTGTCACTTAAATTTCTCCCCTGCCGACCCCTGTTGCCATGACAACGAATTTTGGGACAAAATTGACTACAACTCGCCCCCCGTGAAAGATTATTGCGCGCTGTTTGCACCTACCTCCCTATGTTCGGACCCGGGTTTTCTGATGGTGTCATTTAAATTTGTACCATGACGACCCCTGTTGCCATGGCAACTAACCGTTCTTATTCAAAGACAAAATTGGCTGCAGCAGACATTGTTACATCACACTTAATTTTTTCTTGCACCAACTTTCTTTACCCGCCCGACTAAAAAAACAGCAAAAATCAGAGCAAAAAACTTCAACAGTTCACAAAGCTATGTAAGGGCGATATGAGTCAAAACTCGAAAACAGCAAAAACGGTTTTGGGGCGATATTATCACCTGTTGAATTCCGGACTGGCCCTTAAAAGTCTAGCCATTCTAAATACTTGAAATAAAAATACAAAAACAGAAGTCGCAAGCCGAAACAATGTAGTACACCAGTCCGTGCTGACACATGGCCCTCTAATCTAGAGGGCTGTGGCTGACACCACGTATATTGCAGTGAATGCCAATGCCCATGGTAGAAAGACACGTCCAGGCATGTCTGAATTTTAATCTATCGTTCTGTCTACGTGTGTGCGCAGTGGCGTGACGTCATAGTGACTATGACGTCAGTAGGCCAGCAGCAGTTTATGCATTGCCTGTGACGTCACCAGCTGCAACGCTGGCAGCGTGCCAGTAACAGCAAATTATAGCTATCACAGTGTATCACGGTAGTGCGTAACACTGTTTAAGGGCGACTATCGCAGTCAATGGGAAACCCCCGATTTTGGTTACCCGTAGCCCTCAAACCCCTGAATCAATCGACTTAAACTTTGATTTACCGAAAACACAAAGGTAAATTACGACACAAAATACACTACGCAAAGACTGCGCGCATTTGCTGATGACATCACGAACATGATCTCCAACTGACAGGTGGTTTGTGATAGTAATGCTGAGACATTGCATTTGACACTAACTTTACCAATAGCTGCTGTCCGCGTTTTGTTGTCCATCCATTCCAGATTCGGCAGATTGTCAATGAAAGCCTTCTTTATGCTGGTGATCATCTCTTCAGCCTAAACTTACAATAAATGCATGGTTTGTTTGCTGCATTGCGCATTAAACACATTGTACTAATGTTTAAAATAAAACATTAAGCAGTATAGCATGTATGATTATTTTGCAATTGGAGTTTAACATTCAAGGTTTTTTTTCGCATTCGGACGAAGCTTAACCACAACGCTAAACACACTACGACACATTTTAAAATAAAACAAATGACACTTTTGCGATATAGAACAAAGCTCTATATCATAACAGCAAAAACAGATGTAATTTTGCATAAATTATTTACGTATACGAGTTAAGCTTACAGCCTAATTTTGTTTTTAAAAAATCTGCCTGAATGTGAGATTTTAGGGATTTAAACGTCAAGTTTCTTTGCGCAAGCTTATGTAAATACTGTACAGGTGTTATCTGCGTGCGTAATGACAGAGCATTATTTACGGAGTCCTTGCTGTCATTGTGAAACACATCACGGACGTACATTGCACCGACAGCATAGCTCACAGCATTACTCGTCTTTCTGACACAGCTGCGCCATCTTTCCACTGCTCCGGTAGCGCCTAAAATTAAACAAGAATGGTCCTGATACAAATTATGTAACTAATTGCTGTCCAGTTTCCCAAACTGCAACTTGTGCTTGTACGATTTCATACATTTTTAATCTGACCACTGACGTGCTTTAAGAACACAGATTATTTTTTAACGACGATACAAATTCTATTGTTAGCATCTCTGTTACCACAAGCTTGTAACCATAGCTTGGTGATATGCAAGTAACGTAAAATTTGCTACAGTTGTCGGAGAGTTTTTACTTTGGCAACAGCTCTACCTTCAATACACACCTGTTAACGCCTTCTTGAATAGATTCCGAGCATCTTGAAACGGCTGTGAAAGATACGACGACAACGAATTTACCAGATGCCATATCATGTAGTTGTGTAGTGTCCTTCACACGAAAAGACATTAAAAATATTTTTTCAAAGAACACATAGAGTGTGCTATGTTTACGGCGCCAGTTTCACTGTTATTTAGGCCCTAATTACTCGTCTTTCTGAGTCGCACTAAAGGAGACAAGTATTATATCTAGATTTTAAAAAACACAATACTAAATACTTAAAAAAAGTTTTTTGGTTACTACACAGAAACAGCAAAAATAATATTTCCCTACTAAGGATAAAAATTACGTCTTCCCCAAAAAAGTAATTTTAGTCTCGTCAAATTTACCTTAAAAATCTAAATTAATTTTTGTTAGACTTGCTTGAAAAAGTAAATGTAATGAGTACGACTATATCTTTGTTAAAATTGTGTTTTATTATTTAAATATTTTTTTCCTTTTTTCTAAAGTTTTACACAACTTATATGCAAAAACATTAGGCCTATTTTCCGTGTTTAAAATGATTTCAATGGAAATGCCATTAATATTTCTACTATTTCTTTAAATTTTAACTCAAGGCTCTACGTTATTAGCTTTGGAAGCTCAACGAATTTTACTTCTATTCACTCAGCATGGCAACAGTTAAAAATTTACCGATTTCCTGTTGGCTGGTGCTTAGTGATGTTGACTAGTTCTGAAATTATTTTCATAAAGTTGAACTGTTTGACGAGTACTAGCTCAGAAGAGTTAACCTGGTACTCAGTCACACTAAGCATGCTGTTAACGTAATGTGGCCAGTCGATCTGAAACAGACAAATGTGCATTATCAATATTAGCAGCAGCAACAACAGCTAGCTAAAAGTGTTATACAGTGGGCGTAAAAAGTACCCCCATTTCATTGAATAATTCCCCCGTAAGAATAACCAGTTTTCAAAGTAACTGAAACGACAAAGTTGAGAATACGTTACATGCTACAAATAAAAATACAAAAAGCGTCTGTTGAAACTTACATTGTTTGTGTATAGTATAACTAGTCAAAATAGTAACATTAATAATGCTGATAATAGTTATTAAAATAATAATAGTTTAACAATGAAAAAGCAGTATGTCTAAGTGGTCAGCAAATGTTAGTTATAGAAATAAATGACACAACGTTGGAAAAATACACTTGTCAAAATACAGCTCAATACACAATACAATAATCCAATACAATAAAGTTAAATTAGACCAAACTCACAAACGGAGATAAAGCCTGAAGTTCTGCGAGTGATAATTTGTGGTATAACTTCTCATCGTCGCGCCGATCTTCCTCGGCTACAGTGATCTGCACATTTATGCAAATCAGTCACACTGGACACCAATACAGCAGCAACACACAGCACCAAACGGTCAAAGTAAGAAAACTGCAGATGTTCTAGCCCTGCCTCTTGCTGCACGACAACCACCAGTCGACCATAGACACTACTTGACGCTGACGACTTCCGAGCGGCGCTGTTGGCATCATTTCTGTGTCAGCAAGATACGTCGTCAGCGCTCGACGTCGATGACCTGTCTCAGCTCTACGACGGCACCATCACGTCGGTACTGGACGATATTCTACCACAGCGCACGGTACGATATCACTATCGTCCATCAGACCCATGATTCGATGATGAATGTCGCCATGCCAAACGTTCGTCGTTTTGAGCGTGCAGCTCGGACGGCCGCTCCTGCCGACGCTGCTGTTGCACACGCAGCCTGGACAGCTGAACGGCGCGTTTATCGCAACTTACGGCGCCACTAGCGTGAATCATTCTGGACTGAGAAAGTGTGCAGCGAGAAATCATGTCCATCTGAGCTGTGGCGGTCTGTTAACGAGCTCATGGGTCGCGGATCCAGTCCGGCCAGTTCGACCATTGCTGCCGTTGATTTTCACCGGTTCACGGACGACATAGTCGCCGGTGTGCGTGCGTCGACGAACGGGGCAGCGCCGCCACAGTACACAACTGCACCGCCGAGTTGCTCGCTGCACCAGTTCAATCAGCTGACCACTGAAGACGTTGTCGCTGCTGTCCGCCAGCTGCCCGACAAGCAGTCTGCGACTGACCGGATACTGACGCGCTTGCTGAGTGAATATTGGCCAAGCTTGAACAGAACGTTTTGATTTGATTTGATTATCTTCTGCTGCTTGCTTGTTGGCTTGTTTGTTGATTTTTTTCTTTTTGCATTATTTTATAATTTGTATGCTGTCATTTGACCAAATAAAGCTAAATACACCGTGTCTCATAAACAGCCCCGTCGGGAGCTACAGCAGGGCCCAGGAAAACATTCTTGCGGGGCCGCTCAAACATTTTCACGGGCCCATATGGAAGAGATTTTTTTTTTGAATTTTTCTTTTTAAAATGGTATACTCTGGCGTGCTTTATATTTCTGGGCGACGGCGGGGCTTCCAAACGTCGCAAGGCCCGCGGTAGCTTACCCCCTTTACCCCACCCTCTCGACCTTCCTGCTCAAAAACCAAGCCACTTTAATTTTTTAATAGCTAAGTGAAACGTCGTCCGATTTTAATAATATCTATAGTGCAAGATCGCGAAGAAACTCGACGTAAATGCATAATTTTGCCCACCTTACTTTAATACCGTCGCTTCACTACCTTTTAAAATGCAGAAGTCGCAGTTTGACCGTTTACAACAATGAATTTATACTTATGGCACCAGGCAACCTCACGTTGGGCTCTGCCCCAACTTTCTAGTTTATGTTGTTTTTGTATGCTGCTGCTGCTTCTTCTTCTTTTTTTCTTTTTTTCTAATTTCTGCGTTTTTATCACGTGCTTTTTACGCACGAAAGCAGAATGCTTCGCGCGTCTTTGCCATCGTCTGGGCGTCTGTCTGTCTGTCCGTCTGTCCGTCTGTCCGTCTGTCTGTCACACTTGTGAGCTGTATCAAAACGGTGCAAGCTAGGATCACAAAATCTTCACTGTGGGCTGCCCCAAGGTCTCTAGTTTATCGTGACAAGATTTCGTGCCACTGGGTGCAGGGGGTCCCCTCGAACGAGGGCGTCGAAGAGGGGTACCCCCCTAAAAAGACGTCATTTTGCCGTTATTGGCTCGAATAATATGAAAACGGTTGCAGATAGGTACATACATGTCGCTTATCATAACAAGCACTGGTGACAGGCTTTTTGGATTTACCAACATCGATGACCTTGAACGACCTTGAACCCCTCAAAAAGAGGTTTTTAGTTAATTTTTTGTAATTTTTGGATGCAGCGCACATTTCAACACCGAATTGCGACGAATTGACTGGAGACAGACTCAGACAACCTGCGTATGAAATTTTCAGCATTCAACGTAGATTTCAGCAGTCCAAGTCCCGACCCCCTAGGTTCAAGGAGGCCGGCGCAGGCGGGCGTCAAAGACAGCTACCCCCCTAAAAAGTGGTTATTTTACCGCTATTATCGCGTGTAGCGTGAACCTGATTGCAGATAGGCACAGACATGCTGCTTATCATAACAAGCACTGGTGACAGGCTTTTTAAATTTATCAACATCGATGACCTTGAATGATCTTGAACCCTAAAAATATTGATTCAACGTGATTTTTTGGCGATTTTTGGCTGCAAAAGAGCGAATTACGACAAAATGGATAGAGATAGACTAAGATTACCTGCGAACAGGAACTGCTATAGGCTTTCGCGCGTCTCGTGAGCTTTGCTCAAATTACTTGTCTGATGGTAATTAAAGTGAGCTTGTCGAAGGACGGCTACGCTAGAATGGTTTGATATCATCAATCACAGAATCAAACTGGGCAGAGACTATTATTGTAATTTGCTATTGTAACAATTTTTGCTGTGCGTCATACATCAGTGTTTCTAGTAAGTTTATTTTTCAACAACGCACCATTTGCTACAGCTGAGCACATTAGTTTTCTAACAATACTATTTCCTAAGGTAGTATTGCGACACATTTATGATGGCTGAGATTTTTTCTTTTAATGATTACTTTATTGCAAATCTCTTGCCATATGTGCCAGTGAAAAAACATGATAGGCCTAACGGTCCGTATGCATACTAAAACTGATTAAATAACATTAGCCTAGGAAGTTGACAAATTCATCAAAATACAACCTTTGTAACTACCATACATGCACCTTCCCGCATTCTCATGCTTGACTATCATAAACTTGCAGATTTGATTTAGTTTCATGTTTAAATATTTTTTGCTACTTTTTATGGCATTAAGTGAAATTTAAAAACAGAGTTACTTCACAAGGTAAAGCAATAAAACAAAACAGGTGTCGTGGATGATTTTTATATGGCTGGTGTTCTAACAAAGTAGGCCTATAGTAGCTTTGTGCCAAAAATTATAAATATAGCTTCGGGCACTATAGTACCCCTAAAGAAGGCCGAATAACTCGAAAACTAGAGATAACATATATTCACTTTTTTCGCTAAAAAGACTGCGAAAAGATAGCACATTCCAAAAATGCCACTTCGGAAGAAATCTTTCCTTTTCGGAGAATGGCGTCTGCCCAAGAAGAGCTGACGTGCTTGTTTCACTTATTTTCGGGTTTTTAGGACAAGAAATCTTTGGCCCTAAAACCTGACAGTGCGGGACTTCTGGAAAGTGCGGCTTCAAGTGCGAGTCTGGTGATTTTTCTTGACCTCCTTAGTAATCCTCTCAAACCGTAAAATTTTACAGCCTTGTGCTAAGGGGTTAAAGCTATTTTGTTCAGCCAGTATTTTCTGTAAATCCTTAATTCTGTCAGAGACACTTTAACTCTGTTGAATTCCGTAGTGTTAGAGATATGAAATTATTTCTCAGTATTTTGTAGAGGCTTTAACTGTGTTAAGCTAAACGTTAGGCTTAAATGTTTTTTGTTCAGCTCACACTTGCTTGAGTTGAAAACGGTAGGCTAGTTTTGCACGTCTGTGAATACGCAAAGCCTCAACGAGCTTGTCAAAGAGGCACAGAAAAAAAAACGACAAAGTAAGTCGTTGTTGTTGGTCCGCCTACCAAGAAAATAGATTAGGCGTAATGGGATTAGGCGAAATAAGACGACACCCCAAATTTTGCATGTGGGGTCGGATGGGCGATGTGATCACTGATGTCAAGTTTTATGGAAATCGCCGTTAAGGGGTTTCGGAGTTAAGGATCCCCCACCAAACGCCATTTCCTGTACTTAACGTTCATCGCCCTTACAACAGCTGTGATAAATATTTTGTACAACATCATTATTTCAAAATGACGTTTTATAATATGCTTTTATGCTTATTTCGTTTAACATCATTTTTTTCAGCATCATAATTGAGATTGCTATAATATCTGCAAAAACATTCAGTGTTGGAAATAGCATTTTGTATTGAAGCCATTCGCAAGGTGACAGTGCTAGAAACGACCAAACGATAAATCTGCAATAAATCAACTCGGCATTTCGCCGTCATGTGGTCGTCATCGACCAATCAGATGCCAGTTTACAAAGATTGCCGAGTTACCTAGGGTTTAAAGACAGTAGGACCGAACCCCCC
>Ga0209367_1014387_pt1 | contig 10024 bp, 7 predicted proteins | sample WorMetLIZISLAND2_FD_187412 | JGI IMG/M metagenome (GOLD analysis project Ga0209367, IMG submission 187412) | Marine gutless worms symbiont microbial communities from Max Planck institute for Marine Microbiology, Germany - Olavius geniculatus... ...
GGTTGATGCCCGTTGGGGAAGAGGAAGGTTGCTTTCTGGCGCTGAGGGGGATTGGCGTCCGGGCAGAGGCTTCCGGTAGACCAGAACTGGCCAGTGACAGGACTGCAGCAAGCAGAAGACACACACGACGACACAGCAACACAGTGCAGTGTTGTGTGTCCCCAGGTGACGCTGCAGTCGACATTCTCGTGGGTCCGTCGCCGCCACCGCCGACAGTGTGCTTTACTACAACGAACGACCTGTCTCTCCTCGCACGCACGCCCGCGGGACTTAGTCTGCGGTTGATGGACACAGTCCACGGTCCTGTGACAGAGTTCACAATCCATAAATTCAGTCCACGGAACCGAAACACCGTTCACGATTAGAGGAACACAGTCTATGCTTCTCGGACTCCGTCCTTGGTCCATGGACACAGTAAGTGCACGGTTATGGGACACAGTTCACGTCACTGGGACCCAATCCACGCTCCTCGTGGACTTTGTCCATGGTCCCGCGACTCAGTCCACGCTGCTGGAACACAGTCTGCAGCTTTCGAGCACAGTCCATGGTCGTGTGATTCAATCCACACAGTTCAAGGATTCCGTCTAGATCACTGGAACTCTGCTCACAATCCTAGGCCTCAGTTGACGCCGCTGAGATGCAGTCGATGGTCCTGGAAGCACAGTTCGAGGTTCATAAAACGATCTGTGACTGTTCTCGCACGCACGCCCGTGGGACCGAGTGCGCGGTCTATGGAGTTGGTCCACCATCCACGTACTTACTTCATAACCCGTTTACACGATCAAGCTGGCTCGACAATCTGGCTATATGTTAGCTGGACGAGCCAGCTCGATGTTTGCTCGATCGTGTAAACGGGGTATTACGCCCGTGGGACTGAGTGCGCCGTCTATGCGGCTTGGCTGGCTCGTAGAACGTTGACCGTGAAGGAACGCAGCTCGCGCTGGCCAATTCGTCGTCCGCCCGCCACTCCATTTTATTCCAGGCTCCCTGTCCGTGTGTCCGGCTCGCCTGTCCACTAGGCCTACTCGAAACTTATCAGTTTGTTGTCTGCATTGCGCCGCGCGCATTCCAATGACCACCCAACGACAGACCAGCTTTGTAAATAAGTAAAATAAGCCGCCCGTTCACTTTTCGTCAACGTATGCGAGCTGCTGAAATCACTTTATGACGACTTGTTTTCGCTTTTTTTATTTTTCTGTTTTTTTCTTTCTTTCTTATAAATTATTCTCCTTTTTTCTTTTCTCTTTGCTTTTAATTTAGCAACTGCATCTCCAGGAAGATAGCCTTAGTCCAGTTAACATGACCGCCAAAAAGTTTTCGGTAATACATGCTATAGTTTATCCTAAAACATAGCGCTATCTGTCACGTGCGCAGCGAAACATCTGACGTCGAGATAAATAATTGGCCCATTCTGCGGTTGCTGAGAAAAAAATCTGTAGGAATCAAACGCAACGTTTGCGAGGGCGTCGTCGTTACAAACTTTTGCCGTAGATGAGGGCGGTCAAGCGACTAAGTCGCGGATGCTGCCAATGCGCCCTGCGTTTAGGCCTTTAGTCTTTGTTTTGTACGGTTTTGCGCGTATTATTTATCCCTTAACTCACCCAAAATCCAGTGTCCATAATGCAAAATGTGCAAAGGAAATCAAATTTCAAACAAAATTTTGACCAGCTCGTACATCGTGTAAATTATTTTTTTCCGGTTTATGATTAAAAATGTGGTCAAATCCGTGATAAAAGCGCTAACGATCTTTGTAAGTAAATAAGTAAATTTATGTAGAACAAGCGTCGACGAAAATCTGAAAAATCTGTAGACGAAAGTCTGAAGAATCTGAAGCGTGTGTTTCCGTTCTGCCATATTTTCTGTTGTTTCTTGGCCATTATAATTATAGTAATAAATGATTTATAGAGTTATATTCGGTGAAAATAATTGTGGAATTGTTATTGCAATATAATGAAAATTAATAATCACAATAAACTGCCGATTTTAACTGACAGCAGGAAACGGATAGACCGTGCAACTTTAAAAAAAAAATTAAAAAAATGTTAGTAGTGGTTGTTATTGACGATGATGATACTACTTACAGTAACTACAATAATGGCCTACAAGTTTAATTAGTCATAATTAACTGCCATTATTTTTATATATGAGCAGCGGTACATTCTTCTGTTAGAAGTAAGCGCGGACTGTAGATCACATTTGAATATTATTTGTTAATCTATGTTCTATACATGAACTGCGGTCGTCGACCGGCTAAGCCTGCTGCTGCTGCTGCTGCAAAATTGATGATTTTTATTTAGTTCTAGCTGGGAGGATGCGAACGCGTCAGCACGCCTTGGGACATCCACGTCTCTGTTCCATTATGTGAAGTAAATTTGCGGACAACAAAGTTCACTCAATTTTCTCTTCCTATCAGCAACGTGAGCCAGACTTTTAAAATACTAATATACATGTAATAATATTTCTGAGACCAACACCAAGATCTAGACTTTTTTTCTGAAATCACGACCAAGACCACGCAGGACTTTGGTTTGTGTTCTCGAGGCGCTTTTAGACCTAGGTTTTCACCTTTTTCAAGACCAAGGCTAATTTTTTTGAAGTCACGACCAAGACCTCGAGTCCACGACTAGCCTATATCACTGTATGCATACAGTTGTTACTTTCTTTTCATTAGACGGTGTCGCTTTGTTTACTACGCCTTGGGACATCCACGTCTTGGTCGTTAGAGTCCCGACCAGCGCTGAGCATCGGGCGTGTATAGGCGACTCCAACTACATGGGGCGCGTTGACAACATAGGCCGCGACTTTATTGGGGGGGCGGGGCAAAAAGCTTGTGGGGTCAACGCCCTCGCAACGTTTTTTAATCGTTATCGAGTGCAAAATGAGCAAATTTTGTATCTCGGCGTCAGATGCGCAACTGATGCATACGCGTATTGCACAGTTTTCAGCTTCAGACTGTACGGAAAATTTTTGCGGTCATTTTTACTGGCCCGTTTGTGGAAGCTAAGGTTTATGATAATCCTTCCGCGAACACTGTAGCTGGATTCAGAGGGAGGGCGGAGAAGAGAACAAAAGGATAGAAACGGGAGAAAAACAAAAAAGTAAAAAATAAAGAAGGAAAGGTCGCCTTTAGGGTCTACCCCACGTACTTTGATTACAAAAAGTGCAGCGCCTACGTTTGGTAGGTTGTTGCTGAGTCGGTCTGGAAGTGCGCGCAAGTCGGAATGGCTTCCTAAACATGGATCGATTGCCGACAACGACGACAGTGCTTTTAGTGCTTGCCGTGGCTACAGTACATCCGAGCTTTCTAGTTGGCGCCGCTGATCAGCTGACGTCTGGACTGCACGACACGACACACGGACCATCGGTTCATCCTCAAGGTACATAATAAAAACTAGAAGGCGCTCGTAAGAGTGCATATCTCCGCCAAGTGAAGTAATTTAAACATTACAACAACAACTACTAGTACTACTACAGGATGGTCCAAAAACGGCACAAAGTGGCACGTTTCTATGTATCGTGGTGTCGAGGGTAATACTGTTTTTGCATAGTTCAATTGCCAGCGGCAATAACAAAGAATATTTAACTGCTGTATTCAAACACTGACCTTAGTCACGTAAAGAATTGCTTTTGGAACATTTTGCTGAAAACCAAATGACTCTACGACGTACAATTGCAAACTTATGGTGTCAGAAACTTTGTGCCGTTTTTTGGACCACCCTGTACATTGTGACCATGCGTCTATCTGGCACCGTTATGGAGATAAACTTATGGCACCTCAAAGTACATGTACATAAACATACAAACACAGAGACGGACACACGAAACGACGGACAGATCGACCAATTTCATAATCTCCTCCAATGTTCACTACGTTCACATACGCTCTCATAGCAAGACAATGTACGGTGGCGTTTTGGGTGACGCAAGCTGAGAGGGCAGATTCCGAGGAAAATACACTTTTCGACAAACAGCTGTAGATTTCCAACAAAGGGATATATTGTGGCTCAAAATTTTAACTTTGACATTATCAAAACTGGGGACTCTGAGCTCCAAATTTTAGATTTTTTCATAGGCCAAATGTAAAAAGGCAATTGCTTCTCCTTGCCCTTACCCGTTTTTGCCACGACAGCACTGACAACGTGAGCCAAATTTTGCTTCCATATACATCGTGTCCGAAAAGAACATCCCGGACATCTTCGATTGTAACTTAAAGAAGGATCATCAGATTTTAATAATTTTGACGCCAATATTTCTGACGTAACTGGCGATCAAACAACTGTACAATTTTCCACCTCACCCAATGTTTGCTTCTGCACTATCTGGGGAAACAAAATCAACGAAATATTGCATTTTGTCCTATTTCGCCTCTTCGGGTTTTCCCAAGTACTACAGAAGCGGACATTTAAAGAGGTGGAAACTAAAACGGTCACTTGATAACAAGTAGTGTTAAAAATGTTTGCACCAAAAATTATTAAAATCTGTTAATCTTTCTTCAAGTCACAATCGATAATGTTGGGGATGTTTTTTGAGGTATTTTCTACATTTCAACTCATATTTCATTGGATCTGTTTTTCTCAGGTAGTGCAGAAACAGACGTCAGGTGAGGTGGAATATTGAGCAATCATTTGATAGCTAGTTGTGCCAAAATATTTGTACCAAAAATTATTTAAAATGGATATCCTTTCTCTAAGTGACAATCGATAATGTTTGAAATGTTTTTTTTCGGACACGGTGTATATTCGTGCGTTTATCTAGACCACACGCCGTGATATAGCTCGATGCTTGGGCGTAAGAAAGTAAGGAGGTAAACCACCAGATCATGCAGAGACGCAAAGTGATAATAGTTACAACAATAGCTATAGGAACACTCGGAATCCGAAGGAGAATTGTACTATCCTAGTGTCGGATAACACAATTCTCCGCCGCAACATTTTTACAAGTTATTTGTTATATATTTTTAGAATTAGTTCGGATCGTTACCATAACCTAATCGTTTGTTAGTTTATCTGCATGGTTCAGGCTGCATTATTTCCCCACGTCAAAAATTCATCAAAATCTTTCTCGGTTCGTTGAGTAATACGTGGTTTATCAAAGTTGTCTCAGTTCTCAAAGGTTAACCAATGGCAGTCACAGCTATACTGCAGTGCGAAAGAGATAGGCCTACTGTCACACAGACATGGATTAAACTGTAGTTGCGGACGCTGCATGCGACTGCTGCAGTCATAAAGCGTTCATCTGCATCCCATGCATGCTAACTATCGACCCACCGGTTGACAATAGCATTCAACCGACAAATAGGGCCTATATTTCACGCTTATATGTTATCTCAACTATAGTATAGGATAGCTTATACGCCATTGTTAGGGGCGTCCACTCCATTGACATATGGAGGCAAATGCCTCCTGGAAAAAGTTTGGGAAAGTAAAAAATAGAAAATTGGAGAATATTTTTGGCGGCAAATTGCCTAGAAACGCATGGCACAGCATGCGACAGTTTTGCGTACAACAGCTGCAATCCTTTTCTTGCTTGATTTGTTTGCAGATTACTTGTAGGCCCCTACTTTCAAAGCCGTATTTAAGAGGGAAAGGGTTAGCGGGTTCAATCTTTCTTCCGGAATTGTAGGCCTAAAAGTTAATGTGACAATTCTGCGTACAACAGTTAGAAAAATTTTTTCTGCTTGCTTTGCTTGCAGATTGTTTGTACCTCCACTTTTAAATTTGTTCCGCAGCCTATCGTGGTATTTAAACTGCATGCAATAATTTCGTCAGTTGATTGTGAGAAAATAATTAAAGTTGTTGCCACCAGATGCCATATTTCAAGTCTAAAATGCACTAAATTCGATCTCGTCTAAAACTTTGCTGCCCCATACACTGCTGGCGGAGCTTACAGCGCTCCCCAAACCCCCAGTTAGATTTGAGGGGTCCTATTTTTAAAAGAAGAAAAGGGAAAGGGAAAAAAGAAAGGGAAGGAAAAAGGGACGAAAAAAGGAAAATGTAAGGAAAAAGGAAAAGAGAGGAAAAGGTCAAATCCTCCGAGCAAATATTTTGGCTACGCTCTTGTCTACTGTTAAAGTAGGTGCCACGCCACCCTTGTTTGCCTATATTGCTTAAACTGCGCTAAATTTGATCAGTTAATTTTACGAAAAATAATTAAATTTGTTGTCACCAGGTGTTATATTTTGAAGATTAAAATCTATCCAATTCGATTTCGGCTGGAGCTCCGCCTCAGACCCCGCTGGGGCTTACAGCGCTCTCCTAGACCCCTTAACTGAATTAAGCGGGCCTATTTCTAAGGGTAGGAAATGGGAAAGGGAAGAAGAGAAGGAAAAAGAACAGAAGAACAAAAAGGGAGGAAAAAGAAGAAGAAAAAGAAAGGGAGATTGGAGAGGACAGAAAAGGAGAGAAAGGGAAAAGAGGGAGGGGGAAGAAGGAAAGAAAAGGGCATCCGAGTGGGGAGGAAAATTGCCCCATGGTGCAGAGGGGGGGAGTGGACGCCCCTGGCCATTGTACAATATTCAGTGTTTCATGGCAGCCGTTCCCTTGAACCAGAAGTTTCAAAGCCCGACCGAAAATCAGCTCACCCGAATATTATATAGGATCCGGGCTTAGACCTGGGATTAGGATTCGCCTTCTGGACGTGCTGCCGTTTCAGTTTTCGGCTTTTAACAGTAAAGCACGCATCCGCATTGATGCTTGACATTAGCAGCCGTCTCTGGGTAAAATTAGCGCAACAGCAACAAGTACCGTTTGCGATTCAGATATAGATATATTATAGATACTGCAAAGTGAATGTCACGTTTTACAGAGAACACCGTTAAACCCTCACTGTGACCGAGAGCTTTAACTCTTACGTTTTTCCTAACGTAACGTCTGAAATTTGGGAACTTGGGCACCCCTTCTCTTATTTTGCTTTCCAATCGCACTCTACTGGCTATAGACATTTAATGGATATGTTTTTTGAGTATCAGTGTACGTATAAGCGTACTCTAAGAGGCGTTCGCGGCGATGACGCGCTGATATACGTACGTAGGCCTACATATGAAATTGCATACTTACTTATTTCGCGATTTTTGCCACAGTTTTTATTTTTGAATGAATCAATTTTTATGAATAAAGCAATTTCACTATATAAAAAACAGGAAACACAAAAACAACACATTTGTTAATTAAGCAAGTAAAGTTTTACTTTGTATAGCGCTTACTCAAAAAAATCTCTTTTATTTTCACTATCCCACAATATAGTATGTCTTTGACAAAGAAAAAAATTTTTTCTCAATAACGGATCTCCTATTTGGCAAGAAGGGTCAGCAAAGATTTCACCCCATTCTTCGTCGTTTAACATGCATCAGCGCTCCGAGCCCTCGCTTGCTACGCTTGCTTCTCGGCGAGGGAATTCTGGCGAATTTTAGCACCGCTTTATACCAGCTTTATGTGAGCATGAACAATTCGTTAATTACCGGGTGCGCGTTAAAAGCGAGACATACGATGTACGTGCCTTATACCGAGTTCGTTCAACAAAGTCAAGGGCAATCGTTTCCAAATCATTTCCAACTGTTTGATACGCACAAAGCATGCATTTTGTGCTCTGTTTTGTCCCAACCTGTATTAAGTTGTACAATGTAGAATGTGTAATAATTATGAATAAGCTGATACAAAAGAGCCTAGCGAATGCAAACTTTATCTCAAAGCCAAATGTAAACTTGTTCATTCTGACCGCACTCTTTGCGATAGCTTTGTCGATGTTCTCACTATACTTGAATTCTCGATAGGTCGTCGTTGCTTAGCGGGAATTTACGTGTCAATTAGTCGGCCAGTTTAGCGCTTTACTTCGTACTGCCACTCAATCTGGTTAGGACGCTGGACTCGCGATCGCTAGGTTGTTGGTTCGGCTCCCGGTCGTAACGTGAATGGACGACTGTTTGCAAACAAGTAAATTATCTCGGTATATCCAACACCAAGGCCAACTCAGCCTTTTATCTCTTCTGGATATGTACATTGTAAGTCGAGTACCGACCTGTCTAGCTAGGATTATGGCGGGGCACGTTCACCTGTGTCGAATGGGAGGTAACACTGTGTGATTCTATATAGCAGGTGACGCTCTGTAGCTCTGACGTGAGTTTTCATAAAAGAGTTATGCCGTCTAACTCTTTGATTTTAACCTGCGTGAAGAAAGGATAGGACTAAAAAGTGGCAAATAAATGAAAAGAAAAAAACAGAGATGACGGAATGTTTAAGCCCCAGATTTCATAATTCAGCACTGCGTGTTTATCATTCGGTATCCAGTACGGAGATACGTAGTTGAAGGGTTAAGCGTGAGCAGCGTCGCGGGCCTAGAGTGATTTGAATTGTTCGAGGGATTGTAACTGTTGTTGTCGTACCGCGGCCACGAAATCTTATTAGTCAGAACACGTTGACGTGAGCTGGGCTGAGCAGATGTCGAGCAACGACGACGACAACAACACCAGCACTTGTAGTACTTGCCCTGAGACGATAACAAGACTTGTAGTTGTTGCCAGAAAACAACTACGACGAAACGTGTAGTAGTAGTTGAGCGACAAGAACATTCATTCTTTATTATTTGGCGACAACAACAAAACTTGTAGCAGTTATTCACGACAACAACGACAACATTTTTTAGTAGTTGCTCCGGGACAACAAGAGCAACTTTTGTAGCAGTCGTCTGCGACGACAATACGTGCAAATAAGGTGAGCAGATGCTGAGCAACTACGACGACAACAACAACACTTGTAGTAGTAGTGAGGGCGGCGTGGCGAGATAAACGTATTTCGCTCGTGTTATGATTGATTATACGCAGCGGGACGGACAGACAGACAGACACTGGCATTTTCATTTCAACCTTTCGCGCGTTAACTAGAACTGGGACTGCCAGCACATGCCATTACTTGGACAATATTCATTCCACGCTTTCGTTTTGAATTAGGCCGCTACGCTGCCGAAGGCTGCTGGCGTGTCATAATAAGTTCATTCGGTAACTACAGAAGACTCGTTACGACGCATTTTACAAAGAAAAGTGATTTTTGATCAACCAATCAATCTTTATGTTTTCCGTCGTGACATTCGAACAAGCGTAGAACAACATGTTGCATATGGGAAGGACAGTGAAGCAGCATTTAATAAAAGCAGTTCTACAAGTACTTATAACGAACAAAAACAAAAAGCCGTGCTGTCGTAAGAAAGTGCGATGCGGCAGATGTACTGCCTACATTTACCCGCTCATAGCATTCACTTTTCTTAATTTTTGTTTTTACGCATTTCTCTGGGAAAGCACTAACGGGAGTAAGCTTCCTTCGGATAAGTTACAAGCTGCAATATAGTCTATAAAATAAGTTAACTTTTCTGACTGATCTCTATTGCTTGGACTTAGTTTACTGACGAAACATGAAGTGCCATTTGACGTTAGATTGAGGTTAGTATTAAAAGTGAGAATAGAAAGGATTACGACCCTAAAATTAAAAGTTGAATAATTTGTCTAGAATTTTTTTATTATCGCAACGATGTTGGCGTTTGTAAAACAAACGTCGCTTTATAGCATAATTATGACGTTTTCTTGTGTTGGTGTTTTATGGCATATCCAGCAAGATTAAAATGTTTCACTGTAGAGGCAACTCTGCTTTCTTTGAATGCATTGGTAAATGGGTAGCAATTCTTTCATTTATCTTGTCAGCGAATTCATTTAGAACTTAACAGGATACGGGCTATATCACTCCGTAAATACACTACAAATCGTCTTAGTGTGGTTTTGCTTTTTTGTACCAAGCCATTTAGTAAGCGGGAGAGTAGTAAGCTGTTTAAATCGTCCGGTCCGGTCGTAAAAAAATTTCACCGAGTGAGTGAGTACAGGACCAGCAGCCAATGTCGTCTCAGTACGTCTACACGGCACCAGGGGGCGACAAAGATGTCGCCGCGGTGATTTATTTCAATCTTTGGCGACATTGGCCGAAAGCGCGCGTCGCTGACAGAAATCTACGACGATGGCCAGACGCAAACGCGCATCGACTATACA
>Ga0209367_1014389_pt1 | contig 10023 bp, 5 predicted proteins | sample WorMetLIZISLAND2_FD_187412 | JGI IMG/M metagenome (GOLD analysis project Ga0209367, IMG submission 187412) | Marine gutless worms symbiont microbial communities from Max Planck institute for Marine Microbiology, Germany - Olavius geniculatus... ...
TGGCCTCAACTCGGCTTGGAGATGCGCCCAGGATCGAGAACACTGGAAGCACCTCGTGGAAACCGCTACGCTCCAGCTCGGGGCATGCGCTTGATGATCATAATCAGATGTGAGTATAACAAGTTTACCTTGGTAACAAATAACAACTAAATAAAATTAAAATATCATACAAGTAACTCACAAGCAGCACTCAACTGCTATATAGTTTATTTCATTGCACTTTGATCAAAATTCATTTAAGATAACATCAAATATGCACAGAAGTGTGCTTTACTAAGCAAAAAATTAAAATATGTAAAACTTCTAATTCCAAGTATTTACAAATATTATAAAAACCACTGCATATCAAAGTTCTTACTGTTTTAATAGCAAGCATAGACATGCAAAATGTGCTATTTCAATAAAAAAACAATTTAAAATAAACAAATATTACAAAAAAGCTGCTTATCACATTTCTTATAACAAGCACAGAAACACAATCACAAGTATGCGTCAGTTGTCATTGGTCTTGGCTAGGAATAGCATAGTAGTATTCGGTATATACTATGAGTTCTTGCAGTGTCGTGACAAGCGCATCACGCCAACACCACGAGAAACCTATACCAACCAATAGGCTACTAGTAGGCTGGTACCCAATATAGCTGTGATATATGGTGCAGGCTTAAATAGTGCAATTGAAGCAGGTCTGCCGAGAGCCCCTTGTAGCCTTATAGCACAAAGCAGACGACCTTGAACGACTCTGAATGAGAACTGTATGCTAATTGATAAATACCGTTTTAACGCCGGTGTGTGGCACGGCATTCGGAAACAACTGCATAAGAACAAACTAAGACAAGAAAACAGAACAAAAACTATGCAAAAAAATTGCTGGGCTGCAATTACTCAGTCATCAAATTCAGTGCACTAATCACAGCATTACCCTGTACGCTAAGGATTATGGTAAAAATGAATCAGTGTATCTCATATTGTTGTCAACGTGCAGATGGCCTAGTTACGCCTCATGGTAGTAGCACTGGGGTAAATCTGACGACCCCCAGTCATACCCAACCTACCAAGAGTCTGCGTCTGAGTGCGGCTGCCTGGCTTAAACTCAGAATTACCAACACCACTGCCAAAACTCCTGCTACTTCCATCGTGGCTTGTCGCAATCTGGAACGGTTCGAACTTCACCGGCGCTGCACACAAATACACAACAAAGATTAAGGGGTTAAGGCGTTTATAGTTGACGGAGTGTCACCTGCCACATGGGATCATGCAACGTTACCTGCCACATGACACAGGAAACACACCGAGCCTTAGCCCCAGCCAGGCAAACCGGCACTTGATTTACATATTCTCAGATGCAGCACCAATAGATACTAATGCATTCTTAGGGTCACGATACTGCCATAGTGTGGTGAAAGAACTTTGGAAACGTGCTAAAAATACTACTTGCTTAGTGTTTTTGCTGCTGCTGCCGCTGCTGCTAATAACAATAAGATGAACCTGGTTTTTCGGTGCCAGTTGAAGCTTTGCTCACATACTCAGTAATGTCCTTGTTAGCATTGACAGATTGCAGCGATGTACACACAGCTTCACAATGCTGAAACCATTGCAAATGTAATGCACCACACTAGACAAGAAAACCCAGCTGTCGCTAGGGTAGGGAAGAAGCACTACACCTGCACAGTTCCTGCTGCAGAGCTGACCTTCAAGGTCATCCAAGGTCGATGATTTTCATCTCATGTGAAAGGGCATATGCGATTTTCTATTAGTGATCTATAGCAACCTTGGCCCTATCTCGAACCAATTAACCACAATAGCACGTACCAACCTTTAAGGTCATCCAAGGTCAATGATCTTCATCTCAACGCACATTTTTTCTACCCCTTCATTCAACCCCAAATATGAACATCTTTCCCTTTAACTGTATCCCCCAAATTTTGCAAGCAGAAAGCCTCAACAAAGGGCTGATTATTTGTGTGGAAAGTTTCCCCTAAGACCTACCGTTAGCCACAACACATCCGTGACAAACAGACAGACAGATGGATGACAATGGTAACATGGACGCCTACAGCAAAGCTGTAGCACGTCAGTAAACTTATACACACAACTGAAGCAGCTTCATTTATTAGTCCTACTGAAATCTATTATCATGAAATATTCACTTTGTTACAACAAACAATGCAAGTACACTCTACTTCTGTATATTCCAGGTGCTTAAGCAATGCACTAAAGTGATCACTAGGCATCATAAACTGAAACTGTGTCGCAAACTACTATGTAAACAAGAACTGGAATTAAGCAAAAACAAAATATAATTGCACAATCAATACACACATATAATATACTGTAAAAATAGGTAGAACAAAGTTAACCTTAACAAACAAGAATTTACAGCCTGCTGATTAACTGATTTTTGGCCCGATTGATTTTTTTCCGAATATATATTGAGTGGGCTCATTATTATACACTAACGTCAACAGCAGCAGTCACCTCATGGTTTTTAATGCAAGTTGAGGACAAAATATTACACATGTGCCACATCTCCTCATGCAACTTTCTGTATCTCTCAACATCTTGTTCTTCACACAACTGAAAGACACACACGCAAACAGGTCAGACGTACACCTAAAAAGTACATTTTCATTTTATTTCGATGTTCTGCGCCTAGCACTCTCCTGAGCTTTGACGCAGCTGGTTGGGTTGGGCATCCGGACTGGAAAAAGCCCTGCGAGTGAGCAAGTAGGGTTTAACGTCCCACCCGACACATTGTAGGTCATTTCGAGGACGGCCTTTACAGGCAAAATGCACATACATACACATAATAATCAAACAGAAAGTTTAACCTTTACAGAAAAACCTAATATGAAATGTAAAACACAGGAATGACCTAAACCTAGAATTGTAACAACTTGCCATTATTATTGTGCGTACGAAAAAGTAATGGCAGTTCTAATAATCTTTCCTGTTATCCTCCAGACAGCCATCAATCTCATAATGCTGTCTATTGGAGGACTGGGACACCTGCCACAGATATGTCCTTGGCATGTTGTGACAACCATGTTATACCAAAGGAAGTTAGCGGTGCCATGGGTTAAAAAGACAGGGCAGCAGGAAGTCGAAATTTTCTGACAAAAAGCTGTAAAATTTTCGAGAGAACAAAATTTTAATTTTGCCCTGAATCTAAAGGCAGATTTCCAGCGGCAAATTTTGTAACTGGAAAAAAATTTCCCAACAAAAGGACAATCTGCCAACATAGTAAAATTTAGGCGAGAGCACCCACACATTATGACACCACTGCTCAAGGTCTTTGCCGCATGCTGCCCTAAGTAAAGACTGAGAAGAATTATAACTAAGAACTACTTTCATTTTTCATGCTATGACGCCATTATTTTGATGACAAAATGAACATCAAGCATGTAAAATATACTGCTTTAGCAATTCTCAAAACTCAGATTTAGGGCATATCAAATCTGAAATCCGAAACAAACAACCAAACAATAATTGAGCATATGAGCATTTTCCATACTGCAGCTATCAGTGAATCTGTTCATTGCACAATGTTTTACACAAACTAATGCTGTTCTTAAAAGCAAAAGTCTGATTCTATGATAATACTGTATGCAGTGTTTTTGCAACCACTGTTATGATAGAACTTTATTTAGGTACTTTTTACACTTTATGCATGCAGTTACGCAGAAGTGAAACTTTGCAGACAATACAGAGTGCAATAACCAGAGTTAAGAAACCCAAGTTTCTTTAAGAAGTCCACCTTAATGGATTTCATTGGATTTAGAGTTTTTTGGTCTTTTTAAAAAGACCAACTTAAACCTTAGCTGAAAAATCTGTCGGTCGATTCAACTATGTTTCACTTGCTTTCCAGTTTACAAAGTATCCCCAAACTGCAAATTCATAGGTTGAGATGTTTCAAATATTTAACCGTAATGAAATATTTTCTTATTAGAGGAACAGAAAACGAAAATTGGATCAACCTTGGGTAAGCTTTTGGGTGGGTTTTTAGTGGGTTTTTCAGGCATGTTCACCAAATAAAACCCACTTGGTTTTTGGGTACCTGCCCAGGTGTCTCAGCCCCGGCACTAAAAGCTCACCTTGCCATACTGCGTCATTTCATGTTCCCATTTGTCACGCTCAATGTCCAGAGTGGTCACCGCATCACGATACTGACTCTCTGGCAAACAGTATACATATACCCACTTTGACATATACCTATGTGATAGTAATAGTAACACCTATGACAATGTTTACGGTGCTGTCACTGTAACAGTGAACTGCCACTGCGAGAGTTCACCCGGTTCATTTGGCCAGAGCAGCACGAACGCCAGGCGGCTGCCAACCTTTGGACCAGACCGATCGACTTCAGCCTGTAGGCAGCTAATGTACCAGTGTTACTCATCATCACCATTCAACGAGTATCAGCCTGAACCATTTTACCATCCCCATAGAGGATAAAAGGCTGAGTCAAGCTAGCTGGCTGGCTTTGTACCATGATGGTATACCTGCCTGCAGACAGTTGCCCATCCAGGTACTAACCGGGCTTGCCGTAAAATAACTTTATTGATTCGACTTAACATGTTACCGCCACGCTATGCCACCAATGATACACATGCACTCAAAGGTGTGATAAGAGACTGTAATTGGGCACTGGGGCAGGTATGTGGGGAATCCACACTTTTCAAAAATGGAATGCATTTTCCATTATTTTTTACGAAAATCCATGTAAAATAAAACATTTTTAAATAAAAGTTTTTGTAGCTCAAAATACAAAAATACAAATTTACACTAATTTTCAATGTATTAAAATAATTTTATAGCTTTTTCTACATATTAGTTTTAAGCAAAGTGCAAAACATCCGGCTCCAAGCATCCCTTTATTTCCATATTTGTTTCTTTTTGGATTACCTCTGGAACCATAAAAATCTGGTTACATTCTGTATCAAATATCGTAGTTTTCATTTTAATTTATGCATCTTGCTGAACTTCAGTAAAAAATTCACTGTCACTATACGGAATTTCACTTTCCACAGCACTGCAGATGCTTAGTACCATCTAGTACTCAGCTGAAAACATCAATAATACCAGCCGTTATCCTTACTGTTTTCATCATTACTATTTTTACCTGCATCCGAAGCAGCTTTCTTTGCCTTGTTGGCTTCCTTAACCATCTACAAAGTTTCAAAATTTGTCGCTAGCCACACTCAATAATTCTAATCTAAATATTGTCTGCTTCTTAGAACACACAGTGTTCATGGAAACACTGCAACAGTTACTGTACATATTGTTATATCCATGAAAGTTGTCAAATATAAACAATGATTGCAGATAATTTTGTGATGAGTAAAAAAATTAGAATAAATGTATTAGGTACAGTACATCAATATAGTACACAGTGTTCACTAAACACGATACACAATTTTCAAAGTACATACACTAGAAGCTATTAAAATAAATAATGAGAGTGATGTACTTGACATACTGCATAGCACCCTTAAGTTCTATCATAAAACAACAGTTTTGATTCTCTATCTTTAACAAACAGTGGTCTCTGACAAAAAAATGCCATTGTGATATGAAATGTGAAATTCAAAGAACAAATATTCATCCGGAAACAGCTAAGACACAAACGCATTTTGTAGAAAAAACCAAACAGCACAAAATACAAAACACACTCCATTTTAATGCCATTTGCCTGCCAGATAAAGCAAGACTCGACAGAAGCCCTAGCATTTCACAGTCCAATGGTCCCTTAACACTCCGTCTACACGATCAAGCAAACATCGAGCTGGCTTGTTCAGCTAACTAGAGCCAGCTCGTCGAGCCAGCTTCATTGTGTAAACGGGGTATAACTGAGCATCCTATTGTGATGAGCCAAAACTTTCTCTTTATAAACAACAAGGTGGCTTGGTAGGATAATGGTACGGTATAGGACTTACGATGTGAGGTCAAAGGTCATTACCAAATGGTTACTACTTGGATGGGTGACTGTGTGCGGACAGGTATACAATCCAGGTAGGTAATCAATATATGCCGTCACCAAGGTAAACTCAGCCTGCCATCCTTCTGGGGTTGGTAAATTGGGGTTAATGCCTGGGGTTAAGGCAGGGAATGTTCACCCGTGTCAGGTGGCAGGTAAAATTGTGTGATCCCATATGGCAGATGATACTCCGTAGCTCTGCGATGGTTTCCTATGAGAAGCTATGCATCACCTTTAACAAATAAAAACAAATGCAAACAATAAATAGAAGAGACAACGACAATACAAAAGTGAATAGTAAGACGATGATATCAACGCACATTTTCCCATTTCCGTGGCGTGTACATGCTCTTCACGGGAAGAGCATCTTTCAGAGTCATGTCCCACGTGTCTGACTGCTGCGACCGCTCATAGTACTTCCGCTTTGCCTGTCACACGACCACAGAGAGAGAGATAGGATGACACAGACAGATAGTAAGTAAAGTAAGTAAGTAAGTAAATGATTTATAAAGCACCAAAGTCTCAGAAAGAATCAGTAGGAACCAGTAGGAGCAAGACTGAGAAACAGAACCAGAAATCTGAGCTAAAGCTCATGAAACGTGCAAGAGCCTGCAGCAGTTCCTGTTTGCAGGTAAACTCAAACCGATGCTAAACTCAAAGTCGTTTGGTCTATCTCCACCAGTTTCATCACAATTCACTCTTTTGCAGCAAACATTGCAAAAAATCACTAAAACCCTTGTTTTAGGGGTTCAAAGTCATTCAAGGTCATCGTTGTTAGTAGAGTTAAAAAGCACGTCATTAGTGCTTGTTATGATAAACAACATGTTTGTGCCTATCTGCAACCGTTTTCACATTAGACAAGTCAATAACAGAAAAATAACCACCTTTTAGGGGGTACCCCTCTTTGACACCCGCTTGCGCAGACATTTTTGAACGTAGGGGGTCGGGACTTGGACTGCTATAATCTATATTTAATGGCAAAAATTTGATTTTTAGGTTGTCTTGGTCTATCTCCAGCCATTTCAGCGCAATTAACTCTTAAAATGTGCATCGCAGACCGAAATCGTGAAAAATTTACTAAAACCCCTTATTTTAGGGGTTCAAGGGCATTCAAGGTCATCAGTGTTGACATTCCTAAGAAGCTCATCGTGAGTGCTTGTTATGTTAAGCAGCATGTCTGTGCCTATCTGCAACCATTTTCACGCTAGATGAGCCAATACTGGTAAAAACGTCTTCTTTAAGGTGGGGTGCCCCTCTTTCGCCCCCTCGTTCGTGAGATCCCTCTTAACCCTGTGGCATCAAATTCTATCACAAAATACTAGAGACTCCAAGCTATCATATGGTGAAAACCAGAAGTCTCTATCTCACCTAGGTTCAACAGTCTCAACAACCAAACAGATTTGTCTTTAGAAAACACTTGAACTATTGAAAGTCAATGCCAGTTAGTGCTTGACTCAAATAAACTGAACTCCCTGTCCTCCAACAGACAGCATTGCGAGACTGATGACTATCTGAAAGATAACAGGAAAGATTATTAGAACTGCCATTAGTCTTACATAGCAAAATTATAATGGCAAGTTCTTACAATGTTAGGCTTATGTTGTTTCTGTGGTTTGTGTTTCATATTCAAGTTTTCTGTAAAGGTTAAACTTACTGTTTTATTATTGTGTGTATATATGTGCATTTTGCCTGGAAAGGCCATCCCCAAAATGATCTATACTGTGTCAAGTGGGACGTTAAACCCTACTCACTCACTGAAAGGCTGTTCCAAATTTTCAGGCCTAAGCCACAAATACATGTTTCTGAAGTTAGTGCAGCTTTTCATAATACACAAAAGTCATTGAAATCAGCCTGTGAATGAGTCGTATAATGCTATGACAAAAAAACTAATGCTGAGATGATAATCATCAGAAACTAATCAGCATCAATGCAGTCATGTTAAGTTGCAATTCTTGTGCTGATTACGAACTCAAAAAAGCATGAGAATATTTTTTGACACACCTACACAGTATGTCACTTTCTACTGATAATCTTACGGAAAAAAATACAGAAAAAGAATAATTACATCAATAGCTTTGGTGTAAGCTTGTTGTTTGCTGGAAATTGTTTTCTTCAGCACATCTTCTACCTGACAGACATACAATATCTCATTCAATAAGTACAACAGAATGACATCAAAATCATTCATACACCTTCAACAGTTTTATTCTGCCAAAACTTAAAATGAGAACACAAACTAAAACAAAAAATTTGAGCTAATGCTCACGAGACGCGCGAAAGCATATAGCAGTTCCGATTCAGTAGTTTAGCTAAAAATTGGGGTGTTCACGCTAAGTTAATATACAAATACCAAATTCTCTATCTAAATTGCATAACGATAGTTCCATGGCGCCATGGTTCCTGAAACTAGAGTCTTCCAGGCAGCCAATGGTGAAGATTTGGTGATCCTATCTTGCACTGTTTTTGATTGATCCAACTGTGTGACAAACAGATAGACAAACAGACAGATGGACAGACAGAATTGCGTTGGCTAAGATGCGCTGAAAGCAGTAGCTGCTTTTGTGCATAAAAAATTGCAGCTGTTTTATTTAAGTTAAAACTAAATGAACACATGTGAAAAAACAGGTGGCAAAAGCAATCACAGCAGAACATATTAAACACCTTTGTGCGGTTTTTCTTCTGCACTTCCATGAAATCTGCAAAAGACTGCACATGTTCTCCGAGCTCTTTGCCCGCTGCTAAGTGTTCCTGACACATCTTTTCAGTTGCCGTCTTCAGCTCATCAGCACTTGCACGCAATGTCCTAGCAACAGCCGCAACAACCAAATATAGGGTGCGGCAAAAAAGTAGCCTCCTATAGTTTTTCGCTGTATTCCATTTGGAATTCTAATTGGAAGTTTTAAGGATTTATTACCTAAAATGTTCTACATATTGTAGTCGGTGGCTTGATTCTGAAACTTACCCTCTCTCTATTTTTGAAACCTACATGTGTATTTTTGGAACTTACAATACAACTGCCAAGTGAAATGTGATTCTGTTGAAAAACGATGAAGTTACAGACTTTCCGCCCACTGATTTTTCAGTATTAAAAATGTTTAAGCTACAGCACCAATTCAATAAACATCGTTGAAACAACCCAGTTAACTAATGATCATATTAAGTACCTGAATTTCACTGTCACTGCAAATGTTCAAAGTGTTCAACATAAGCCTTAAGTCGCTTTGAAAATTTTTTAACAACTTTGTTCATTGGTACCTGTGGCAGGTTGCCCAAGACAACCTGAAGCACTTCCTTGAGTTTGGCAATTGTTTTTGGCTTTGTTTAAAGCTCGTGGTAAAAGAGCGATAATTTGGTGATGATTTATAAACAAAATGAATTACTGTTTATCAAAAAGTTACTGTGGCATCATTAGCAGTCACTTGGTAACCAGTTTTTGAATATTAAATAGCATTTTCAACTTGAACATTTTCAATGCTAAAAATTGGTAGGTGGCCATGTTAAAAAATCTATAATCTATAATGTTTTATTTTACATATAATCATCTATCCTATGATCACTATCTTCAAGCTATGCTCAATGCTCAATCGTGCTAAAAATGTTTTGGGCATGCTTGCATCAAATATTAGACAGAACAATTTAAAAAACGTTTTCTGTCTTCCGCACAGTCCTGTGGTTTTACTCCGTATCAGACCTTCAGCAGAATATGAACAAAATGCAACAAAGAGTATGCAAAGTTGTTCTACTTATCACTAATACAAGCAGCAACTAATAATAACGTGTTTGCTTACTAACCCAATCTCGGAAGAAAATTCAACAGTCTTGTTTAGCTTCTCAATACTTCGTGCATACTCGTCTTCAATATGTGCTCTGCAAATCCAAATTGCACATCGATTTTCAAAACTCTTTCACTGGCACATTCATCAGACAATTTGCAATAACACAATTATTACATATCACACTACACAGTAAATGCATTTCTACACTACCTTGTGAAATATCAATGAAATATGCATACATAACGCTAATAACAAACAAACATTTTGGTAAAA
>Ga0209367_1014390_pt1 | contig 10023 bp, 3 predicted proteins | sample WorMetLIZISLAND2_FD_187412 | JGI IMG/M metagenome (GOLD analysis project Ga0209367, IMG submission 187412) | Marine gutless worms symbiont microbial communities from Max Planck institute for Marine Microbiology, Germany - Olavius geniculatus... ...
TGCGGGGAAAGGGGAAAATAGAAGGAAGTAAAAAATAGGGGGAGTTTTGTTAAAGGTGTAGTTTGTCCAGTTAAAAATAAGGGAAAATAAAATAATAGGGGGAAGTTTTGTTTAAAATGTAGATTGAAAAATAGGGGGAGTAAAATAGGGGAAAAGTTTTGTTGGGGAGAAATGAAAAATAGAGAAAAATAAAAATAGAGGAAAGTTTTGTTAAGGGTGTAGTTTGCCCAGTAAAAATAGGGGGAAAATTTTGATGTACAACCTTATCAAAACCCCCTCCCTATTTTTCACTGGGCGCAAGCTGCGCCCACCAGGTATAGGGATAGAAGCCACTCTACCGGTACATGACACCTGTTTTGGCTCAAGCACTTTCTTTCAGAACATGACCAAATATATTACATAACGCCGCAAGAACATGCTGCAAAAAGTTCGGGTAAAGCAGGATTGCCGGCTCACGTGACTGTCACGTGACTGGTGCGTCACGCATTCTGGAGCCGAGCACGACGAGCAGTAACCGGATCCAGCAACAGGTGGACGATAGACTGGACGGCGCGTCGCCAGGCAACCATCTTGCAGCCAGGTGCGTGCTTGGTCCAGTAGCACCTGCGTGACTCATCAATCCACGGCAGACAGCAATCGTCGACGCCGACTGCAGCGTTTTATGATGCAAATATGCCTAACGTCCGCACAGTACAGACTGACACCGTCAGTTACCGGCCGCCGCCCATTAGACTTGAGTGCAACGCCATAAACCGGTGCTCGACCTAGACCTAATGAACACTTAACGTAGCTCACCGTCTTTTACAACCGAAAGTCGCTTCAGTAACCAGACAATTTTGACACTTTGGTTCGTGTATAGACCTAATTGGTTGTCATCATATCGCAGTGATGTACAAATTGTATAATTATTTCATCACTGTTGTTGTTGGATGACTGCCAGTCTGCAGACAACTAAACTATCTCGGTGTATAACCAACACCAAGGTCAACTCAGCCTTCCATCCCTCCAGGACAAAAAAAATTGAGTACCTGATTGTTTGTCTGTGATTAAAGCGGAGAGCGCACGCCTGTAGCGTTGGGTTGCAGTTTAAGACTGCGTGATCCCACATGGAAGGTGACGCTTTATAGCTCTGCGATGGTGTTCTCATTAATGATGAAACTATACACTCCCAATCTTTTACACTTTCTGTACTAAATTTTCCGTTAAATGTCAAATAACCTTCCCCTCGATCGTCCCGTTTTGTTGTCTTATTATCATGTATTGTTTTGTATTGTATTGCACTTTGTTGCCGGGAATTTCTGTATTAGGCCTATATTGTATATTGTGGACTTTATCTAGTACACGTAACTGTATTGCACATTTTTGAATTATATACGTCGTAATTATTCTGTACTGCATATATTAACGCTGTAACACAGTGTTATCTGTTGGTAATTTCGCTATTGAAAGAACAAAACTGGCTTATTTCTTGCTGAAAATATGTGTCAAACAGGGTCAAGTGTAAGTGCTTCTGTAAGCCTAGGCAGGCTGGATGCAGGCTGTTTACACGGACAGCAGTTTCATGGAAGTGCACCGGGGTACTTGGGACCATTCGTTCTTGTTGCCGATCTGCCCGGCCGACAAACATTACGCTCTGTTCGTCTGCTGGTGCCACCTGTCAGACATTCAACAGTCAGTAACCACCGACCGGGCTTTCAAGGTTGCCGGACCCCGTGCCTGGAACACACAACTGGAGGACATGTCGACATCTCCGTCACTTTCGACCTTATACCAACGTCATAAAACCTGGCTCGTCAGAAAACCACACCCAGACATCACCATCTAAACCTAGACCTATCAATTATTATTTTGGCCGACTGTACTTAGGCCTACGGTCGCGCCTATAGTAGAAGGCTGTGTCTGTCTGTCTGTCTGTAACGCATGTATTCTGGCTAAAGGGTATGTCGTAGGAAGTCGGCGATGGTATGGTTGCATTGGGCGAAGACAAGTTCCTATAGACTGTAAACAATAACCATGTCGCCATATCTAGCGGTTTGAACGGAATTTTTAACGCAACATTTACTTGTGTTGTTTTTAACATTGAAATTAACAATTATCGAAGTTCTAATATCAAACAAAAGAGTCGTGTCGTCAGTACGTGATCACGTTCAAAAAAATAACGTTAAATAGTACTTGATGTCTGGCACATTCAAGTCCGTTGACACTGACAGTTAAGCAATTAACATGCATAAATGTTGTAATTACTATTTTTAACTTCAAGTTGTACAAGTAATTTGAGAAAAGCTCAGTGTTGAAATGTGCACTGCATCCAAAAATTAAAAAAAATTCATTGAAAACCCCTTTCTGCGGGTTCAAAGTCGTTCAAGGTCATTGATGTTGATAAATGTAAAAAGCCTGTCACCAGTGCTTGTTATGATAAGCAGCATGTCTGTATCTATCTGCAGCCATTTTCACCATATACGAGCCAATAACGGCAAAATAACGTCTTTTCATGGGGTACCCCTCTTTGACGCCCTCTTTCGAGGGGAACCTCCGCACCCAGGGGCACGAAATTTTGTCCCGAAAAACTAAAGACGTTGAGGCAACCCACAGTGAAGATTTCGTGATTCTAGGTGTCGCCGTTTTGATACAGTGCCAGGGTGTGACGGACGGACGGACGGACGGACAGACGCCCAGGCCCCAGGCCATATCTAATACGCGCGAAACATTCTGCTATCGCGCGCAAAAATCACACAAACATCTGCTATCACAGAAAACTGTGGCAGTGTCAACAACTTTATCGACTCCACGAAAAAAACGCTGGACAAAATTCATGTGCAGCATCATTCACTGCAAATTACTAGTGCAATTAAACAGAACTGTAGATAAGCTATCAGTGACTTGGCGTTATGACGTGGCATCGATGTAACTAGCGATGGCGCGGTTCAAGTCCATCTGAGCGAGTTCAATGTACTGACGACAGACTTCGACGTCAGTGCACTGCGTGACATCTCTGAACTCTTGTATCAGCTGCGCCATCACTTCCGACACTGGATCAATGTCAGCTGATGACGATGAAGCACCAGCAGTACCACCTGGCAACAACGTACAGTAGCTGGTTTTAGATACGGGCGCAACTACCCAGAGATGACGCCGCAGTGTCTTGGCAGTGTCACTCGGCAGTGTGTTATTAAACCGTGCCCTGGCAACGGGAAGAGCGCGGTCAACAGACGAGGATCTGCCACATCACAGGAACGACCAACGCCGATAATAAAGTAATGGTATTCTCTGCTGTCAATACAATTACACGAATACTTCAAAGAAGTGAGAAGCTAATGCTTATTCAAAAAGTTATGAACGAATTTCAAGAAATTGTGCACAGTGTCTTTTGAAACCTAAAAAAACAAGAATCACTTTGTTAGAATGATCGAAAGCCGATGACTCGCACTATTCTGCGCCAATTTTTACACCCACAATGCACACAGATATTCAGTGAAAGAGCATAATGCTCAGTCTTTTTTTGCAATAAACCTAAATATGCAATTCTGTCACGGTATGGCAATGAGAAACAAGACACTCAAGCAGACATCTACAGGGTGGGCCAAAAATAAGCTATTGCACTTTGTCCATATCTTCGCTAAATATTGACGAATTTTCACAATTCTTTCACTGGTGGACTCTGTAACAAATTTGCTATGTCGCTACACTTCCTTGTAAAACATAAATATCGAAAAACGTACAATATCTACAGATGGACAGAAGGTCTAATGGTAAATTTTTGAAGTAAATAACTCAGATGTTAAAATATGAATTATAGTAAATGTCAAAAATAGTGCAGGATATATTAAACATTTTTCAAATAATTTGAACGATTTTACTGTGCAGTAATTTTTAATGTACAGCAATGCTGGTTGGTGGCTGCAATCTTGATAGTTAACTGCATGAGCATACAGAGCAATGTGTATCAATTGTGCGACCATACAAGTTGTGCACTATTTTTTGAAACCCGAAAACTTACTCTGTAGCTACACCTAAATTTTTTTGACATTCACTAAAACTTATATTTAACATTCTACTTGAACACTTTAAAATTTACCACTCGACCTTATTACCATCTGTAGATACATGTATTGTACGTTTTTCGATATTTATATTTTACAAGGTAGTGTAGCGAAATAATAAGTGTGATGTGCATGCCATCAAGTAGCAAATTTCTTCCAGAGTCTACTGGTAAAAAATTGTAAAAATTGGTCAATATTTAGCGAAGATATGGAAAAAGTACAATAGCTTACTTTTTTGGCCCACACTGTATGTGGAGGTCTGGGCTATTTGGGTTAATCAGATGCAGCACATTGTTATTGCACATTGTTATTCAGACAAACACCTTCACATATTTGCACAGATAATCAGATAATAAACTTCACATAATTGCATCTGGATAATTACCATCAGCTACGGCATGAGATCCATACGTTTGAAAATACGCTTCCGTCAACGAAGCCAGTTTATCATCAGGCAGTTTTCCTTTCATATTTATCTACAAAAACACAAAAAACACTGCTAAAAGTAGATGCTAATAGGAAACCTATTAGCGACCTATCTTCCTTTGTATCTGCCAGTTACAGCCAGTGGCGTAGCCAGGATCTGGATGTAGAGAGGGGGGGCACATGGAAATGGGGTATGAGAGGGTGTCCCGTCGCCACCGGGAAACGGGTCTGGGGAAGAGGCTGTGCCTGATCCGCAGAAAATTTTCTGCGTTATAAGGCGTTATGGTGCATTTTTGACACTATTTTGAGTAACTGAGTAGGCTTCTAAAGGGAGGGGGGCTCGTGCTCCCAGCGCCTCCCCCCCTATGGCTGCGGCAGTAATTACAGCAAGCAGTATAACAGTGCTAATTACTGTTATTCAATTCAGACAAACTACCGACCGACGACGCAAAGAAGAAATTTCTGTATCTGAGCCAAACACTGCAAGTAGCTTTGATAATAATTGTACACATAAGAACGTTAGAAATAAAGACAACGCATAACTGAAGACTAACTAGATTTCTAAGAGCTGCTAGCTGCGGTGAAGAATAAGCTTCAGATGACAATATTCTTGGTAGCGCTGAAGACGCAGCTGTTGTTGATGCAGTTGTTGATGATGCTGTTGCTATGGTAGCAGCTGCAGCAGATGCAGTAGCACCCTCATTATCCACAAATGAAACAGTATCTACAGACGCAGTATTACCACAATATAAATATATAATTCTCATTAGCACATATCCGGAGGCTCATAAGAATGTTGCATACATGTTTTAAATAAGAAAGCATCAGAGAAACATACAAGCTAGAATTCCTCACATCTACTGCTAAAAGGAAAGATCCACTTCCCAAATAACCCACACGATGTGTCTTGATGAACATTTAAAGATTACGTCGCAAGTCAGTCAGTTTTAAGTCTTGAGCCTAGAAAAACAGGTAACCAATTAATGCTAGCGTGAGTTAAAAGCTGATAAACTAAGACCCATATACGATACAAAACCTTTCATATGCCACTATAAAGTGCCACAATGGCATCGTTGCAGAGCAATTACCAACTACAGGGTGCAGCAGAAAAAAGTAGCCCCCTAAAGTTTTTCGCCGTTATTTTCAGCAACCGTTTACAGGTTTATTTATGGAAACGTTGTACATCTAACTGCCAAGTGAAATATGATTCTGTTGAAAAATGACAAAATTATAGGCTTCTGAACATGACCAATTCAAATCTTGCGCGGTGCACTGCCAGGCAACAACCTTGGACAACTTGTTCACACACGTACCTCTGGAACCAGACAGTATAATTTGGTACCGGTCAAAGGGCGGTGACGCTCTCTGGCTGCAGAAGGTAACCGTGGGCCTGGTGGAAAGTACTGGCAGCCTACTTCCAGGTTTATGACTATGTCACCTGTGGGCTGACTGCCTAGTGACCGGGATCAGCTCCGGCCCCTACGCCTGTTACTGAGTATTGGATACCTTTACCTTTTACCTTTGAATCTTGGACGACGAGTCCCACTCATGCACACCCGCAACGCATACACTACACAGTGCTTCATCAACTGACTGCCACACAAACCCGGCTGAGTTGTGACCGGCTTTGCTCGCAGGACGTCGCTGTCTAACTCCGCCGGTGACGAGCGTCCCGAGCTAGCAGCAGACGCCGAACTGCCGCTTTGCGATCCATCATCACTGTCATCACAAGGCTGACGCAGTCCACTTTCAGCGTAGCTCACCAGCTCGGACCTTTGATCATCACTCGATCCACGCCGCGATCCAGTCGCACTGGGTTGACTTCGGCGTACATTCACCACCGAGTCCGCTGGCGGCGTTGAGTAGAATACGATGTATTCAATCAGTGCCAGACGCTTGTCATATATCACGTACTCGTCGTGATCTCGAGGTCGACCCTATACAACCCAAGCACCACTCCATTCACAAACGCGAATCCATCACGGTCCGATGGTTAGAAAAGTTAGAGGCAGAAATTTGCGATTATCTGACCAACACCGACAACTGCAAATCTCCGATTAGTCTACGTGTGCTCAAAATTTTAACTTTGTCCCTAAATTTTCCCAAAATGGAGAATTTTCAGCCAAAATTTTGTACTTCTGGATGAAATAACCGTACCCGCCTGTACCTTCCCCCAGTCTCGGAAAATGGGGGGATTTGTACCACCCACTTTCTGTGGTAGCGCCGCCCCTGTCTATGAAATGGAGTTCTTGGGAAAAAAGCAGTGAGCCCTCCCCTCCCCACCAGTGAGAACATCCGAAGGAGCCCAAGCTAGCAACGATGTGCATTTTAGCGTCACAAAACGCCTTCAGTGGAAAAATAATCCAATATTTTATGCAAACTGATACTCACTCACCTAAGTTAAACAGGAAGGTGCTTCTGCAGAAATTTTCTCTGGCCCTTTCTGTGCACATAATTTCCAAGTCAAAAACAATCTACCTTAGCAAAAATTCATTAGTAACTGCATGAACAAAAAAGGTCGAGTTTTGATAAAATGCCAGAAAAATTATAGCAATAGCAATTACTGCGTAGATTATCTGTTTTAGAGTTTATACCTTAACAGAGTCGTAGTAAACTCTTTTGCCATCTTTCACTGTTTTCAGAGGCTCTTTCTGCAGCTTACGATCCTCTCCTCCAGCAGGATATTCCTGCAACATTGACAACATATCAATGAATGTGACTGGAAAAAAAAATACACATAACAGAAAAATATGATGTAAAAATACGATGATAGGGCTAGTTCAATAATGTTGTAAATACAAAGCATCCACATAATGCAATTAACACGTGCCATGGCATACAAAGGTAAACTCAAATGTGTAAAACTGTGTCTCTTGTGTTAAAGTTTCATATTGTTATTTTCTGGCTGGTTATGTTACAAACTGATTTCTGCACTTTTTTCTTTTCTTTTGGACACAGTTATAATCTCATCAGTGATTACTTATTCAGAAAAAACAGTCAAAATTGTTTTTGTTGGAACTTCTTCAAATTTTCACCAACTTTAATAATTTTAGGCACAAAGATGGCCAAGACGACAGAATAATGTAAGATGTACTCATTTACCACCTCACCTAATTTATGTCAATGCACTACCATGTGAAACACAGATGCTCCAAATTGTTACATTACGCTGTGGTTATTTGTATCGGATTGCTTACCTTTGCATCATCAGTTCGACAGAGGGTGCCACGTGGGTTAATAATTTTGTGGTATTAAATATTTTATGTTAAAAACAGCAGACAACCAAATAGCTGACTGATGAGCTTAAAACACGTCTAATCGATAACTGAATGCCGCTGGATCAGTCGATCGTTGATTCCGCTATCGGCCAGTGGCGTTGCATCTAAGTATGTAGGGCCCAATTTGCACATAAATTCTGATGATCTGCAAGCATTCACATTGAGATTTATTTTGTGCTTGATTAAGTCGTCACAGCGTTTACTTGGAAAAAACCTCAGCGTTATGCAACAATTGGGAACATCTATGTTTCACATAGTAATGCATCGACATGAATTTAATGAGATGGAAAATAAGTGCACCTCGCATAATTTCATCGTCTTGGCCATATTCTTGCCAAAAATTATCAAATTTAGTAAAAATTTGACAAAGTTATGACGATAACAATTTTGACTGTTTTTTTCTGAGACATGGTCTAGTTTTATGGGTGGTCAGCGTTGATGAGCGTTTGCTTTTCTAGCAGCCCGCCTTCAGTGTATATTATTGTATTTCACTATTGTTGATGTGTCTGGCAAATAAATACTTTCTCTCTCTCTGTAACAAAAAAGCTGTAGCGACAAAATGGCATAAAATGAAAACAGCACAAATGATTGAACAAGTAAATAAACAAATCCATGTTTACCTTAACATCGCCCAAGATGACTTTACATCTCAGCAGATACGGTTCATTCTTACACTGACGAGAATATTTACAACATTTCTGAGGATTGTCACTACACAGAAAAAAAATGTCACACAAATACAGGCAATTACATGTAGTGCACTTTGTACAATCTGTTCTACAGTTCATATATTAAACCAACATCAACAACATCGTATCATATGCAACCACATTTGTTGTTATAACAAGCTTATCAAACACTAGTTATACAAATAAATTCAAATAATCATGAAAATATCTGTACTGGTTGTGGATTCCGGAAAATGGCACTGTCTGTTGACATGACAGAAAGTAAACCCAAGCACACACATCTACACCATTTTAATAACCAATGAGTGGCTGCCCTTTGGTTCTTACAATTTGCCACTGGTCCCTCTCCTGTGCATCCCCTCAAACAAGCCAATAAACTGAACTTGTTTCACAGAAGACTGAATAAAGTGGTCTACACATCACATTATTCAACCATTACTGACAAATAGGAAAAGATATAACAAACTACTTATTAGAAATCAACAATAAACATTATATAAGTACTTAATGGATAAAAATAATAGTCAACGAATTCAACCTACATTCACAACACAGACCGGGACTGAACTCATATGTTATTATGTCAGAGATTTTAACAAAAATAAAGACAAAAATTTCCTCCAGTTCTCAGACTGAATAAATTTAACAACTGCAAACGGTTTCCAAAACGTAAACCAAAAAAACAGAAAAAATCACTGCCTGATAACTTGCCTGAAGTAGATTCCTCGACCAAATCTGCCGCTTCTGCTCAGTCTCTCGTCCAAACCTTCGTCACATATCTGATCGAATGGAGCCGTCGTCCCATGGTAGAGATAATGAATGTTGAGTGCAAATCCTAACAAATGTGCCGCATAAGCTAAGAACTCACACAGCAACTTGATATGGTCCAGAAAATAGTGCAGTTTGTTTTAGTTTGTACAATCTGTATTTTCCAGTTAATATATTAAACCAACGTTAACATTATATAAGTACTTAATGGATAAAAATAATAGTCAATGAATTCAACCTACGGGGTGGGCCAAAAAAACCGAACCTGTTTCAGCGTTGATAACACAGCGATGGTTAGCGGTAGAAAGATGTGTGATACGTCAAAAGTTTCGGAATGCTCTAAAAAATAAACGACAAATTTGCATAGTGAAGCATTTAAATATTCTTTGCATAATTTGCATAAATATTTGTCACCCCCGAAATTCTGCCAAATTTGACTGTAACAAATGGATTTAACATGGGCATTTGAACTTTTATAACTTTGATGGAAAGGTGTGTAATATGCCAAAAGTTTCAAAATTGTGTACAGAAAAAGTGTACAACTTTCATGTCTCAGCATTTAAATATTCTTTGCCTGATTTACACAAATCTGTCCCACCCCTAAAATCATGCTAAATTGACAAAAACATGCATTTGAGTTGATTTTTATTCAGCACACAGTGAATTATTAACAATCATTAACACATACGTTGAGTTTCAAACCTTCTACCACCATAACTGAACTTTCCCATTGTACTCCACCTAACTATACCTTAGTAAACTTTCCTCGGTCATCATCTGGCAATACTTCAGCTATCGGCGGTGGCACTGGCTTCCTTATCC
>Ga0209367_1014391_pt1 | contig 10021 bp, 8 predicted proteins | sample WorMetLIZISLAND2_FD_187412 | JGI IMG/M metagenome (GOLD analysis project Ga0209367, IMG submission 187412) | Marine gutless worms symbiont microbial communities from Max Planck institute for Marine Microbiology, Germany - Olavius geniculatus... ...
AGGCTTTTTAAATTTATCAACATCGATGACCTTGAATGACCTTGAACCCTAAAAATATTGATTTAACGTGATTTTTTGGCGATTTTTGGCTGCAAAAGAGTGAATTACAACGAAATGGATGGAGATAAACTACGATTACCTGCGAACAGGAACTGCTGTAGGCTTTCGCGCGTGTCGTGAGCTTTGCTCAAATTACTTGTCATAATCAACCACACGTAAAAATGTATGCCTAGTTATCTATTAATTAATTTATTTAGTCATTACTTTTTATCATTATATGGGCGGTTGTTTGTGGTCTATAGACTTTTCCGTTCGGTTCATCTGTCGCAACATGTGACTCTATATTTAAACGTTTCGCTTGTTCAGCAAATCAACTAAAGACGTATTTGTGCATAGGCCTACACATCATAATATTATTACCTGTGTGTGACGTCAGCGCAGTTGCGGCGTGCCTCTTCAATGCCACAGATGTCTGTATCATGTCGTTTGTTGGCCACCTTCGGTCGGATCCGCTTGCAGCCGTTGTGCAGCGAGTAGACGAAAAACAGAATCCCGATGGCGACCATGTACAAAACGCTGACAATCCGTTCCGGTTTCCTCCAGGTTTGCGTTTCCGGCGACTGCTGAGTTACGTCTGCGGCGCCATCCTGCTGGTGCTGCGGCGGCTGAGTCAGCTGCAGCAGCCACAGAACGACCAGACTGATGAGTCTTAGAGCGACGACCAGCGCCGCTTTGCCAGCCGTCGTGAAACACGTGTCCATCTGGATGCTGTCGTGGATGCCGGTCTTGCACCAGCGCGTCGAGTGCTCGCAGTTGTGCTCGAAAATGTCGTACTTGCGTTGGCGGAAGACCTTCTTAGCTCGTAGCAGGACGTAGTCGTTGGTGTAGCAATCGTCGTAGACCACGCGAAACAGCGCTCCCGCACGACACGATGTACACCTGCAAGTTCAACATGCGCACGATTGAAACACACAGGCAAATATCTTGAAAAAAAATAAGTGAGTTTTTATTGGGTAAACCCACCTAAAACTGAACCGGACGTAATTCAATCCGTCTCTAACAGGTGGCTGCGAAAACCTAATTAGTTTGTCCTAGTCCCATATGTACGCTAACTATCAATATCTATTTGACAAACTTACTAATCCTTGGTCAAGCGACCACAGAGCTGAAAATGTGTTACCCTCTTCTACATAATTCTATAAAAAAATCTGTTAAAAACGTCCTGAGTTATCTCTTACACGCAAACGAACAGACAGACACAAAAATATAACTTCCATTATCAGCGAAGATAACAAGACGGTAACAGTGATGTACTACACGGACTTGTCGTAAGAGAGTGTCGTCTCGACGACGGCAGCGAATGGACCGTCGTCACTGAGCGTATATTCGTACACTGTGATCGCTTTGCCGGTCAAATCCTGGCGCATGATGACCGCGTGGTGCCAGATGAGGTAGGGTCTGTGCCATGAGATGTGGTCGCCTGGGCGCAGACTGGACGGGTCCTCGACAGACTCGTAGCGGCAGCCGGAATCACGACACACCGTCGACAACGTCTTCCTGCATCTCAGGCACCGCACCTTCGCAGCAATCAATGCAAATCAATTCAACTGTACTGTGTAACATTACGCGTCTTGCCGTTCGTCTTGTCTGCGTGCCTGTCCGTTATAATACCGAGACATGGACTCTTGAAGTGACATCAGTGCAAAACCTAAAGTTACTTAAAATGGCTTATCTTAGGAAAATAGAAGGATTGACCAAAAAGATACGATGAAGAATACAATAATCAGAGAAATGTTGGGTTGGGCTCAAAATATAATAGCCAGAACACGGTAAAAGCGTCTCCAATATTTTGGACACGTCGTTTGAATGGAGCAAATAAGATACTTCAAACTGGCATTAGAAGGTTACGTGCATGTAAAAAGCAATAAAGGAAGACCAAAACAAAAATGGCTGATTGCAATAAAAGAGGACGTAAAATCACTCAACATGACAATCTAGGAAAGCACAAGACCGAGCAACCTAAAGAAGGATCCAGAAGAAGCCGCCGTTGCGTGCCTCTCAAGCATCGCCAAGGCAATAAGTCAAGTAGGCCTAAGTCGGACGTTTTAGGGAGGCTTTTCAAATGTAAGCCAGGCAAACTCACTCAAAGTTTTGAACTGAACTGAACTGAACCGAACTTGTTTTAAGCTTGTCATATGTGCTTTTATATGAGCCTGGTACGTGTTGATCGTTTTACAGTTTGTTGCTGCAAACTTTTACTGGTAAACTGTTTCATTTTATCGAACAAAAAATGCAGGATTGACTATGAACAGGCGACGACAAAGCGGTAACAATTATTAGTGTGTGTTTGTTTAAGAAAAGTTAAAGTCTGTGTGTACCTCATTATGCAAACCCATCACAGTACTACGGATCGTCACATGCCATACGGGATCACACACTGTTACCTGCCACCCGTCACAGGTTAACGCGCGCCGCTTTAACCCCAGCCATAAAAGCCGGTACTCGAATTGTCTACCCCGGAAGGATGAAAGGCTGAGTTGACACTGTTTGCGTTGTATCAAACCTCGGTGATGAAGCCCATGTCGTCGAGCTCGGTGACAGTCAGTGCTCGGGGGTCGTCCTTGCCGCAGTGTAGACAGAGCGCGCCGTCGATGTTGTGACGACGCAATAGCGTCAACGTCGCACTAAGCACCACGGCGATCTCATCGGCACTCAGCTGCACGCTTGTGACGCCACTCAGCACCTCGCGGTAACTGCTCTCCATATCATAACAGGCTAACGGCGTCCCTTCACTCTACGTGCAGTCACAGAATTGTTACCTGCAATGCAAACAAATTGCGATTCGTGTAAACATTGTGAAATCACTAAACTTAATGAATCCGAGCCCTTCCCAGATAGGCTCTCAAGTCCCAACTATTAACAATAAATTTTCTGCTTGAAAATAATGGGCTTAATACAGTAACTTGTTTCTGTTTCGATAGAGAGATCTCGTAATTAACACTTGTTTTCAATTAGGCCCCTAGTAGATTTCACCTACCAGATACAGAAACATCCGCATTATAGTCTTGCAAACGCGTTAACATGTCACTTGAATCGTCTGTTGCAAATAGGCCTACATCAATTGCGACAGCCTATAGCCTATAGACCTTTGAATTAGCGCCAATAGGTTGACAATAATAATAGCAAACGATGACGTTAGACAAAATTACTAATAATACTGACGTTATCAGTACATTAAGCCTAATCATCGCCGCACAGTATTAGGTGTAAGCCGACTGACAGGCTTTGTGGATGAAGACTTCCAGATGCAAATACTTAACCCATCACCGGTTAAATTAAATCGATCTCTTAAGATCTTACATGATGAGTAGCAAATACTCTCATTACATTAATGCTGTCTAAAACGATCAGGCTAAAATGCTGCAAAAATCCCTAGTTAAACGTGCACGAGCGTGTATTGCATCCCGGCTAGTGGCAGCTGCTGCAGCTGAATCCGTTGCTGCCAACGCTTAATCGATAGCTCTGGCTGGCACTGTACTGTGCTTTTAAATTTAGTCCGACCACGCCCATTTCGCAGAGTGCCCGTAACATAACGGTCGCTAGCAGATAAGCACAATCGTGCAAAGTCGTTAGTTACTTGCGTTCATGCAACATCCTGTCACCAGCTACTGTAGTAGTACTCCAACAAAACATTTCATTAGGCCTACCTTCCACGGGTTGACCGAAAATGACTGACATGAAAATGACGGACCATCACAATAGCAAGACTTTTCCACTTCACAAGGTAATGTAGCAACAGTATTAAAGTGAAGTTGGCAAAATTATTGTTGTTTACGTCAAGTTTCTTCTTAATGATGAGTTCAAAAATTATTAAAATTGGCTAATGTTTTACGGAGCTTTCGAAAAATAATATTGGCTTGGTTTTTTGAGACACAGTGTAGCCTATATCGGCCCCATCGGTGGCGATCAACTAATTGTTTTGTCGCGCAAGGTCGCTATCGGCTTATTTCCTTTAAGGTAGCGTGAATCTCAAAGGTGGTTGGCAAACATCATACGAAACAGGAATACAGAACCGTACGTTATATTACCACTCGACGTTTTAAAACTTTTTAGTGTAAAAAGAATAATACCCTAAAACATTTCGTAGGCATAATAACTTGAGTGCCAAACTGTTGCTAGCATAGGCGAACTGATTTGGGCGTGGTTAGTGGTTACATCTGTATGAACTGACAGTAAGTGCCAAGGCAAAATACTGATATGGCCTACTTCTGCAATTTAACGTAGCGTTGTAATTTGTAACTACGGCTCAAGGCTCGTTATTTAATGGTTGACTTAACAAGTTAACACCGTGACTGATATTAGGATATTACTGATATGATAGTCCAGTAAGCATACGAAATAATACTTAACGTACCTTCACCGCGAACAGCAGGTTTTCGTAACAGAGCTAATATAACGCCGTGACGCCAACAGCAGCGACTCTTAACTACGTAGCATAGGCCTAGGCATAGACCTACAGTAGACTATAGGCCCTATTGCTACGCAGTCTATTGTATTGTATACAGAGCACTGGCGAGTTCATTATGCAGGCCTACTGTATACAGTACTCAAGAACTGCAGCTGGTTGGTCCATAAACTGGTCGAGAAGGTGGTTGGTGCAGCCATTAGGCCGTGTGCTATACAGTGCTGCTATGTCAACATTATGGGTATATGCGGCCGTCCCATAGTTTTATACCTAGGCCGCATTGCACGTCTCGCCTGTCTGTCTGTCCGTCGTATACGGACATACCGCGATTACTCCTGCTCTGGAAAACGTTCAGACAAATTGTGCTTTTTTCTGCTCCTTTCACTTTTCGAATTATGGGCCTCTTTACGAGACGGACGGACGGACGGACAGACGGACGGACGAATGGGTGAGACCCATAATGCAACTTGTTAGGACGGCCGCGCAACAATGAAAGCTACTAATTGTGGGAAAAACAGCCTTCGGTGTTCAGTTGAAGTAAGCCAAGGCAGATGTGCAACATGCAGTGGCCGAATCATATCTAGCCGCTATAAAGACAAAACTCCACCACTTCACTTTGTGTAGATTTGTTGTACAACAAGCCATGTAGCTACAACAAATCCACAGCTGACTTAACAACAAGTCTACGACAAGTCTAAATATTGGAGTTTATACTTGTGTTTTCACTTCAGATACAGCGAGACACTGGTCTGTGGTAGGCCTACTCTGCGGAATATTCGTCGTTCTCCGTCGCTGCTAAGGCTGACAAGAGTTTAAAAAGGTTATGTGGGTGCTGATGGTTAGGCTTAGGGTTGAGTTTACAGGACTGCTGACGCTGACGCGTACCGTCTCAGCGTGTCTGGGTTCAGTGGCGATGCCCGTGACGCAATCGCAGCACCAGTCCATCCAGAGTCGTCAACGGCATGAAGTTCAGCACCCCAGACCGAGACAATGGCAACAACAGCGGCCCGCTCAACGGCGGCGTCGCTGGTTGGTGGTTCAACAACTGCTCAAGGTCGATCCTCAACCTCGAAGCGAATGCCGTGTGGAACGCCGTCACTGACGCATTTGTCTATGATGTCGTGTCCAGCAGCATGCTGGTGAAGCTCGTCGACTAATGCCCGAACTACACTTGCTTCAATTTGTTGTGCAGCGCGTCAAGAGACAAGCTGTAGGCATAATTATGCACGACAAATCTAAATTTTACAGCAAATTCGCAAAACAAGTTGTGCAAAACAAGTCGAAGGCTTGCAACATAGCACAACATCTCGACATGTCAAGATGTTGTACCGCTTGTGGCATGACTTGTTTTTAAGCAAATTTACAACAAGTCAAATTATGTCTGTATAAGTTAAGTTTGGGTATTATGCTGGTCTGTGAACGAAGTTTTCGAAGCAGAATTTTCAACGTTGAACAGATTCCTTAAATTTGGCAGCAGATAAATCGCTATCACCAAGCGGCTATTTGTGGGTGACTCTCTAGCTATATTGGTACTATTTTATGTGACACTGTGCAAAACGTCAGTGTGCGCTTTATCTACTAATGATAAAAGGTAGGCCTATGTAAGTAGGCTTAAGTAATCAGTTTACTGAACACGCCGGTCGGTCGGTCCTCAATATTACACTGATCTCATATACTCCTCTTCGCTACGTTTGGAACGTAGCGCACAAGGAGTAAAAAAGACAACAGTGTAGTCTATAGTAGCTGAGTGGTGGTCCACGAAATAGATTTCTGGTCTTGTCTGTAACACCGCACCGGAATCAGGCCTAGTCAAAAACTAATAAAAATCAATAGTTGAGATCGCTATCTGCATGTCAAGTGCAGGCCGCTGCGTAGCAGCATGGCGCGCTGAAAAGCAAGCGCAGACAGACAGACTCTATTTCTGTAGTGGCATCGGGCATGCAGGGGTGGAGGGCGGCTGCGCTGTGGCCAGTCAGCAAGAAGGCGCCTAGTCGCCGGTCCGCCTTTCACTTTCTACGCAGCACCTCGGCAGCAGCAGCATTAGAGCTGCGCAGACCGTGTAATCTGCTGTCAGAACACTGTCATGCAGTGCCTAGCTGTCCGGTTCAACGGCTTTTTGTGTGTCACCTAACGATATTGTTTTTGAACAAAAAACGAAAACAAAGATTGAAAAAAATACTGTGTGCAAAGCAGATTTCGGATGGTAAGCTAGAACACGAAACTTACGGTTAAGGCCAATATTAGTATTATCTGCATTATCTGCTTGTCTCAGTGCACGAATTTGCAATACGTAAACTAAATTTATTTCAAGTGTCTGCCTCTCATTAATTTTATATTATAAGCCCGTAAAATACTAGATTTACACTAAATTTGGTATATTGTATTTCTTAGGAATTTCGCAGATAATCGATCATTTTAATGAAATTACACGAAATATATTTGATATTCAGCTTGAGGTTACTCAACAGATAACTAAAACAGATGACTTAGTCTTATGGAAAAATCACTCATTTTAGAAGAATTCAACGGCAAAATCACCCATAATTTGCTCTATCTAAAATATGCAGCCGTCTGCCCCTACTTTCTTAACGCACGACGCTGTTGCATCGCGCAGTGTGTTCACTACGACACTAGGGCGCTGCTGTTTTTCCTGTCAAATAAGTAAGCAAGCAAGTAGGTAAGTTTTATTATTCATACAGTGATTAAAGCTATCTATCACTGGCCTCATCTCTAACCAAACAGTACGGATGTAGTTCACTGGCCGTGCAGGAGTGCAGCAGTTGCTGCTGCGCCGATAAGCCGCGTCAGCAGCAGCTGCTGCTGCAGCAACTGGGAAAGTTTGCTCTGCCTCTCGCTGAACGTCTTTCAGTGTACGTGCGCTGTTCATTGAGACTTTGATGTTACTGCACGAATCGGAGCTTCGTTGAAACCGGCAATCTCACATAGTTTACTGCGGTAAGTTTAAACGAATACAACGAGTTTACATAACCTAATACGACGCATAAAACAGCTACTTTATTTCACGCAGACTGATCAAATTAAAACAGCCAGGGAGGCACTGTGTATAGCATCTTATAATGCAGTGATGCAGATTACAAAGACATAAGAGATTATTGATATTACCCTTTTTTCGCAACTGCAGATACGATAGAAGGCTAAAAGAAAAAGGCATATGGCCACCAACATTTTGTTTCGGCTTCAAATATGAACTGTTTATGACGTAGAAATTCAAAGTCATTAAATTAGTAGCACAAGTATATGCACGCTGCCCGTGGCAAAAAATAACTAAGCTAACGAAAACGTACTAAATATAAAACCATTTTGTGCAGAAAATTCGCAGAAAAATGTTATTTAACAGAACAAAGCTCAAATTGCACTAAGCCTGCTTTCGATTATTTTGTTGTGCAAAAAAGCTGTATAACAGGTTTAACATGTGAAGATGCTATGGATTACTTGTAGTCTTTGGATCTGTTATGGATTTGTGATACAGCAAATCCAGACAAATCGAAGTAGGTTAGTTGTTTGTATGTGCACGGTGTGCAAATGTTTTTTTTCACAGCAGCAAGACGATTAGTCGATCGAAATGGACGAAAAGTCGGACAAACCGGAAAAGAGCGTGGAGTCATTGCAGCAGGAACAGGAGAATTGCGAGAAACTGTCATCCGAGTAGGAATTATACAGTATAACTTAGGCGCAATTTGAAGTCTAAACGAAACAGATTATAAAATCTAACATTGTAAAATATTGAGTGAAGTAACAAGCGTTAGCACAAATTTATGGAAATGTTGATCATGGACGCGTGATACATATATAAGTTGGTTTTATATCTTTTCAAAGGGCATCTGTTACACAGAAAACAGCACATTGTAAAACTTTCGTAATTTTAGTTTGACCCATTTTAATAGAATCGCACAGTGTGACAGACGGACGGACGTTACTGCAGTAACTAAGACGCGCTAAGCACTACGTGCTATCGCGCGTAAAAATTAATGGTTTCCTCTGTCAACAGCAAATTATGCTGATTCGCACATGTTCCTCGGTGTCGAATTCCAAGAAAATCAAAGTTACATCGGATGTTGTATTCAATTAAGAAGTAGAATGTAAAGATATGTGTACGACTATAGTTTATAGAAGAATGCTGAAATGTTCGCAATTACTGCAGGTGCGACGAACTGTCTACGGTAGCCGATGAGATCTGCGACGGAATGACGTCAGCAGGCGTCGCCGACCAATCACAATTGTCCTCATCGGATGTCACCATGGCAACGCCCGACGTTACCACGGCAACGACTGATGCTACCATGGCAACAACAGACGCTCTTCCTCCCACCCCGTCTGGCGTGGAAGAAGTGGAAAGCCATCATGAAGTGATACCGACTAGTGCGCCGGGTAATGTATTGGATGTGAACGGAACGGTGATCACAGCGGAAGAGATGAACATTGCCGAGCTGAAAGTGAGAATTGCTTGTCAGGAGAAGGCGAACCAGGCGCTGCGCATGGAGCTTAAGTGCGCCGAACTTCAGGTAATGCAAACAACTGCATTTGTCTTACCTTCTATATCTGGGAAGTATAGAAAATTAATTTGGAAAAATCAGTGCAATAATGCAATATTTAGAATAGCGTTACAACAACAATAGTGCAAGATCACTGCAGCATTGTAACTGTCAGTATGTTCTAAAGCTGACTGTATTTTACAACGGGCGTTCAGTTTATGATGGTTGGTGTATTTAAAGTTTACCTCTGGCTTTGCTGTCGGTGGTGAAAAATGACTAGTCTTTTACGTAGCTTACAGTGAAGGTTTCGTGATACTAGCTTGCGAAGTTTGACACATGACAGCAGTGTGTCAGACACAGGCGTTTCCATTGCTAAGACAGGGCACTTGCATAGCAAGCCTCAAGCGATGATCACGCCCTGTAAAAATCGGTTAATATTTGATGAAGTTAATTTTTACTGCACCGTGCAGTATGCATACAATCTACAGTGAATGATTGACGCTGTTCCAGGTAGAGGCGAAGGAGAAGATAGACGCCAAGAAAACGCGGTTAGTGGAGCTTCTGGACGCCAAGTTGGCCCAGGTCGAGAAGAAGAACCTGCAACTAGTCGAGATGATGGAACAGATGGTGAAAGAGAAAGAGACACACTCACGACGCATGACTGAAGCCACCAAGAACTTGGAGGAGCTTGGCCGCAAGCTGGCCGACAGCGAGAAAGAGAAGACACAACTACTCTCGATGAACACTCAGCTAAAGACCATGCTCGAAAATATGGAGGGTAAGCAGTGAACGTTGTGACAAACAGGACATGGGCCCTTTAAAATTTGAGCTGTCAAAAAAATGTCAGAATATTTTTTGTCAGAAAATTTTCGCCCAAGCACAAAATTTTTAACTCAAACCATGCGCACATATGCTAACAGTTGGAACATGGAATGTTCACCATGTGGGCACCAGGCAAACTTGAACTGCTGGAGAATGAGATGGAAAGATATCGCTTCGATATACTAGGATTGGCTGAAATGCGATGGACTGCATCAGGAGAGATGCATGGCTGTAAGGTTAT
>Ga0209367_1014394_pt1 | contig 10020 bp, 8 predicted proteins | sample WorMetLIZISLAND2_FD_187412 | JGI IMG/M metagenome (GOLD analysis project Ga0209367, IMG submission 187412) | Marine gutless worms symbiont microbial communities from Max Planck institute for Marine Microbiology, Germany - Olavius geniculatus... ...
GGCTCTGCTTGTCCGAGATGCCGTTCAAGTGCTACTCTGTACGCATTACTAATTCCTTCATCACTGAGTCTAGCAATGTCCCTTCGCTTTCTGAATTGTGCTTTGTGCTTCTTCAGCTTATCGTACAACCTTTAATTCTGCAACAAGTCATTAACAAATCAAAACAAGTGGGGCTTGGGTCTAAGTTGCAAGGCGAAGACTGCATGCCAAAAATGATTAAAATCGGGCCGCCAATGTTTGTTTCATGGAGTTATTCAAAAAAACTAGAAATACGTTCTGTGGAACGAGGTATCTGTCCCATTGCCACGCTATATAGTCTAGTAGCTGCGTTTCAGCATTTGACGCTTTTGTGAGCCTGTAGCCAATTTTGTTTTTAAAACGGTTGGTTGCCATGACAACAGGGTCTTCAGGGAAGAAATTTACATGACACCATTGCATAGCCCGGACCCGAAAATAGGGAATAGGTGAAAACAGCGTGCAATTTATCTATTGCCGGTTGCGGGAGCGTAGTTATAGTCAATTTTGTCCCAAAATTTTTTAAATTGGGGTACAATAGGGGAAATTGGCGAAAAGGAGTAGCAGAACTTAGTTACGACAGAACTTTTTTTAGCAACAGAGTAGTAAACCTATGGAATAACCTGCCAGAAGAAGTTGTTATGGCTCCATCTGTTAGTGCTTTAAAGCTCGATTTGATAGATACTACGCAGACAATAGATACAGTGTGGTTTGGTAAAAGAAAGGACATGTCAACATGAAGATCGGTCAATAGGCATTTTGCCTAAAGCACCGAATGATGATGATGATGATGATGGAAGGAGTTATCATCTTATATAAGGAGTTATATCTTACTTTTCGGGCCCCAAATCACAGTGCAAAAGTTAATCAAAATCGAATCAAAATTGCGGCCGTAGGAGTGTTTACAGACAGACTGATAGACTGACGGAATGACAAACAGACGCAAGTGATTTTATGATCTGTCCCTTGCTATGCTATAGCAATCGGACAGATAATAAAAGTGGCTTTTTTAGATACGGTGTACGACAAGTCGAAGCAAGTGTAGTTTGAGCGGCTGAAGTGACTGTTGCAGGTTTTCGAAACTTGTTTCGTTGTGGTCACGGTCAGTTAGATCACAGCGTCATCTACGGACCTACTAACGTGCACGTGCTGACGGTGGCACCGGGTGCCGGCGTCGCGGCTGCAGATGCTGCCAGTCAACAGATCTGTCGTTCGGCATCCAGCCGTAGCTTCACCTTCAGCACCAAGCTTTGAACGACGAGTCGCAACCACAAAGCAGTGAGAAGAGAACCGCTTGACTCACAAAAACGCTGTAATTTCTGCAGCCCTCTTAGACAACGTCTCATGTGTACCAATCGCCAGGGGCACAGCCGCAGACGGTGGTCAAAGGGCTCCCTATCAGATTACAGGGTGGGCCATAATGGCACGTATCCTGACATTTATAAAGAAGACTAGCAGACAACACAATTACGTTTTAACCTCATCAAATATTAACCGATTTTTAAAATCCTTTTACTGACAAAATTAGATGAAAATTTGTAATGATACTATTTTTATAGATCCCACCACACTCAAATGTGTCGCTGCACTACCTTGTGAAATATCAGCGTTTCACTGATCGCGCCATTGGTCAGTGACGTCGTCGGCTTGAGTGCGTCGTCTTGCAGCAAGACGGACACATTGAACAATTTGATGTAACAACTGCAGAATGTGGCCGTTACTTTAGACAAGAGCTGAGACCATAAACAGTGTTTATGGTCTCAGCTCTTGTCTAAAGTAACGGCCACATTCTGCAGTTACACGTTTTGTGTTGTTAATTTCTTAGCATGTGTTTTTACAGAAGTTGTCTTGTTTTCAATTGTTTCTTTTAAGACACTGATTTTTCACAAGGTAAAGTAGAGCATTGGTATTATAATTTTAAAAAATCAGTATGAATTACAAGCAGGTTGTGGCGTATGCTATTTTTACTAAGCACTCTCTCCGCTTTCGGCTTTTCATGACAACATACGAGCTGCTCTTTCTTAAAAACAGCCTGGCTGCGCCACTCACCATTGTCATTCTTCAGACATCACTTATCGCATGTTCCGTTATCCATCACAACACACTGATCTCTTTTGATACATGTAGTAATGAGCCGACACTACTGTTACACAGTTAAATGACAGCGGCAACATGAGTAACTTTCTGCGGTACGCGGGCATGCGTGCGACCTTGATGGTCTTGTTTCGCGGATATAACTGTCCACGATTCTTGTAGCTTCGTCGTTGCATGAATCGTAGAAAACTTTTTACCGACGCCAGTGTATGCCCGTGTCAATTTCCGTGAACATTAGGCTGTCGCCAGCTAAAGACGCAACTATACTGACGTTTATAAATGAAACTAGCAGACAACACAGTTAAGTCAGAAGAACAAAGGACAGACGACAGACTTAACTAAGATAAAAAGACAATAAACTCACAACAGTAAGCATCAGACATCATTGACAACAAAGTTTAATTCGCTGGAAACTGCAGAACAAGTAATGACAGGGCTTAATAGTTCCAATAACAATAATAACATTAAGCTGAATAACTTGCAGCTTACCGCGCAGAGTAGGCCTACTGTACGAAGGAACCTAGCGGAATCTCAGGACAAGAAACTCAGCTGTTGCACAACAACTGCCGGATTCTTCGTACACTTTGAAAACTTTTAAAAGTTAATTCTAGATGACAGTTTACAGCGAAAGTCTGTTTAACGGTCGTATAAGCTTGATCGTCTTCTTTAGGAGCCAGTATCGGTCAACTGCTGTGAGCAAAGTTCGGCGCTCAGTCACATTTCGACAGAGTTAGGCGACGTTCACACTTCGCTGACGACTAAGTTGTTAATTAAAAGTCTTCTTGTTATTTGATCCTAGACATAAAGCTTTATTTTGCTTGACATCTTTTCATATTTTGGCCCTTACTAGGTGAAAAGCGATGTTTATCAGCTTTGGCGCTAATGAAAATAGCACGTAGAATAAAAAAATAGTTAACGTTTTTAATTTTAACATAAGTTTAGCCGTTTTACGAGATAAATATGATCCCCGCACTTTTTGAATTAAAATTACCTTTGCATAAGCTGACACAAGCGGTTTTATTGCCTGGTAAATATGCTCATTGATATTAGATATTATTATTATTATTATTATTTTTTACCCTCGGTACTCCGTTCTTTTTCTTTTTATTATTATTTTAGTACCCCCGGTAGTAAAGATCCCGTGGGTTAAAAACTAAACGTTAAAAACTACTGGGATGACCAGAGATCTGATGTGTCGCTTGTACAACAAGAAATTTCAGCAAAGCTCACGAAACGCGCGAAAGCCTATAGCATTTCCACTTCAGTAGTTATAGTTTCGAAAATCGCATATCATTTGGACTCGGCCCATCGGGACCATAATACACATCGGCCATAGGCGCGTGTGGCGCCGCCTTGTGAATGATATGAAAACGCCAAAAAATCCATAAAACCCCCTATTTTGGCGTTCAAGGTCATCCAAGGTCATTGAATTCGGCGCCAATCGAAAGCCAGTGTACGATTTCCTATTAATGATTAATAGTAACCTAGGCCTTATCTCGCACCGTTACTGAGATACAGCGAGTTATTGGCCGAAAATCGCAAATTTTGACCACCCCCTCTCATTTAGCGCCCTCGTTCGGGGTGACCCCCTTCGAATTTATGGAAAAGCTTTACGGTTCCTGAAACTAGAGTCTTCCAGGCAGCCGACGGTAAAGATTTGGTGATCCTAGCTTGGACCGTTTTTGCCTGATCCACCCGTGTGACGGACGGATAGACGGACAGACAGAATTGCGATGGCTAAGACGCGCTGAAAGCAGTAGCTGCTTTCGCGCATAAAAACTGTCACGAACAAGAATGGCATTAAAGCGCTGGCATCAGGGCCGACAGCCGCTGAAACAACAATACGCCCTCGCGAGCCTCACTGGAGACGGCTGAAGTTCTGCGGCCCAAATCCTCCACAAAACGAATGGCTGACTCGTTGATAGGACCCAGAGTTTCCAGCGCAACAGTCTGAAACATAAAAAAGGCTGAAATATCATCATATTTTGAAATTTTCCTTGCTGCTGCTAATTCGGCCGCCGCTCCAGCTGTGGTGGCAGACTGATAAATGTACGAGTCGGCCAGCGTAGATGTGACTGTAGCGTCCTATGCCAGAGCCTTTCCTGCCTGCCATGGAATCAAGGTGATGACGTCAGGCCTTCGAATGTCGCCTAGAAAGAGACCGGACGGTTCCTTGGGAACAGGAGATGTTCCAAAATTCTTTTACTGGTACACTCTCTATACAGTTGGCAATAAAGCGATTATTAAGTATCCTACCACATCTTGACTGCGTCGCTGCACTACCTTGTAAAGCACAAATTGTCAAAAATCACTAAAATCACAGTAATACATATGCAAAAATTAGTTTTAAAAACAATTTTTACTAATTTGCATATAGAAAACTAGAGAAAGCACTGGGAGAGCGCAGGTACCTCCGCCAAGGCAAAGCTATTCGCCAGGCAGCGTCACCATCTTCGCTTTGCCAGCGGTTCGCTTATGCCCCTTTTAACGCAGTGGTAACGAAAATTTCAAACTAATCCAGAATCCAGGATTCTTTACGGATCACCTTTAAAATTGAATCACTTGTAGCTTATGCCATCCCCGACATACCCGCAAAATTTCAGAAAGATCTGTCCATAACTTTTTGAGTCATCCTTTTGACACACAAACAAACAAACAAACAAACTCCGGCAAAAACATTACCTCCTTGGCGGAGGTAATAAAGAATGTTCAACTCTAGACACATTTCTTGTATTTTAAACAAAAAGAGACAACATGATTGTAAATAATAATTTTTAATGCAGTGAAAATACACCTATAATGTAACCTGCCATTTAGCAATAAAGACAAGGCTCTGATTAAAAACTTATATTAGTTCCAAAAATACAGTTCTCGAAGAATTCTGTCAAAATTTTTAAAGATGGCTGAAGTGTCTTTCATTTTTCAACACGCTTTTTACCTGTTATTTTTAGTTTTTTTGCATTTACGTTTTACAAGATAGTGTAGCAACGCAGTAAAGGTGTGGTAGGATACTCAATAATCGCTTTATTGCCAACTGTATAGAAAGTGTGCCAGTGAAAAAATTTTGAAAATTGGTTAATAATCGGCAAAGATATGGACAATACCAAGTGCAACGTTTTTTGAGACACAGCGTAGGACGGATCTTGAAAGAGTCAAAAGCATCATCTTTCTTATAAAAGAAGCAAAACAATCGCCACTGTAAAATAATCAGCATCGCAAAAATTGCCGCAACTGGCGGCTACATACAGTTGCACTTTTTACGGCGCTGCTGTATACATACGAGGGTCGTTCGATAAATAAGCGTCATTCTGTGAGTTTTTTTAAATATTAAAAATCCGAAATATATGTTTTGTAGGAAATTTAATTATGAGTAGCAGCTGTAAGTTTTATGACGATGACGTCATTGTGACGTCATTTATAAACATTAAATACGGCGACGTTGACACTAAAATCGTCCCGTAACGAACAGCGTGCCGTTATTGTATTTTTGTGGGCAAAAATAAATTCAAATCAGATTCACTCGGAGATGCATCCAGTATATGGTGACAAGTGCTTTACGAACCGAACAGTTCACGTTTGGTGTAAAAAATGCTAGATTGGCAGAAATTTGTATCATATACCGAAGTGCAATCAGTCGTTCTGCACAGGCATGGACAGCAACCAGCATCGTTCTTTGCATAAGGCATGCAGAAGTTTGCTGACAGATAAAACAAATGTTTGAGCGAGATCGGACGATATGTTAAAAAATGAAATATTAGTTTTTAGCATTCAAAAAGATGGCGTTAACTTGTTGAGTTTATTTATTGTTTTCCTTCTTATGCTGTTTATCACTTGCGAGATATGATAGATTACTGGTGGGGAAAATAATATACGTGTAAACTGTGTTCTGTAAAGAGATGACGTCACAATAATAATGTCATCGTCAAACAAATTTCTACACGTGTTCAGAATAAAATTCCCCACAAGACTTACATTTCAGATTTTTTTAGATTTGGAAAATTAACAAAATGACGTTGTTTTGTAATTTATTTATCGAACGACCCTGGTAGTAATCTACGGCAGGTGGTTTACTGCTCATGAACTGCAGTACGGTGGCCGACAGTGGCTAATGCGGCGGCGATCAGTGGTTCTAAGTTAAACCGAACCGTTGCGAAATTCTGCTTATTCATTCAGACTGGTCGTCACCATCACTGCGATGCGGTCTCGACTGTCGCCGTTGGTCGGCGGACGCTCGTTGTCACATGACCAGGTCAGCGCTGCCGGTGATAGAGCGATGTCGACGGTAGTAGTAGCAGCAGCGGTGCTGCGTCTGCAGGCGCTGCAGCCGAATCCGCGTCTCAGAGCATCACCCAGCATGCCGCTCAGTCGACGTCTGAAGTAATGGTTGCCAGCCGCGTTTACGAAGAACGTCGAGGAGCAGCGACTGTATAGGACGACCAGCAACAGACGCTGTGTCATGTACGTGCCCACTCCGACTGGACCCGAGTGACCACCGGCTAGCAGCACGATCAGCTGGTGGACATGGGCAGGTAGACCGAAGACCACGAACGTCACTGACGCACACAGCTGAGCGATGGCCGTCGACCGGATGTACTTTCTCTCGGAGTCAAGTTCGACTTCATGCGGCGTGGCTGCGGCTTGGTACGACCGATGCGCAGTGCGGAGGAGATAGACGAGCGACGCGAGACTCGAACTGATGATGAGGACGCATGGAATGACGACGTTGAACACCGTGTCGATATGACTGATTACCTGTGTCAAATATTACACAGAAACGCGTGGCCATACAACACTCGGAGCCTTGTAGAGACCGAGACTTACATACTTAGAATTACAAAAACGACGCTACGCAAGTTCTGTAAATTAACTGCTTTGATGTCAACGCATCCACTGTTTGTCATCAAAATTCTGCAGTAAATAACGAATGCGTTTCGTCATCAGCAAAAGCATGTATCTTTTTTCTTCTGTGGTTATTTCCTGCTGTTACTCTGTTCTATCTTTTACATCATTTTCCAGCAGCCTCGAGCTTCTGTCTGTTTCTTCAATAATTTATAACATGTTCCATCACTCACGTTGCTTAATATTTGTGGCCGTTATGCTCTATCGCATACCGATTATTCTTTCTTTTAATATGTCTCGTAGCAAGCAGCACAGCATGGTGGGAGCAAAACCACCCATCCGTATTTTCGCCGTTTAATCGTATTGATCATACATCAGATTTCCTTGACTCTATGCAGTACTTCACAAAGCCTCTATGCCTGGAGGAAAAATCTAAACCTAGCGTTATATTTGTGTGAGTCTGGTATCTCGTTTTTTTTTATTTTTTGACATTTTAGATTAAATGAGTGGTGGTTTGGCTTAGTTGGTAACGTCGTTTGTTGCATCAACGAAGTTAATCAACGCCAAGCCCGGTCAGTACTTGGATGGGTGACCGTCGGCAGGCGGGTAAGCCGTCCCAGTACGTAACCAGCCACTCAGGTCATCTCAGCCTGGCCATTCTTCCGTGGGTAGACGCAATGAGTACAGCAAAAGCTGGGACGTAAACAGGCACACCGCGCGATGCACTAGCCCCGTATACGTGGTCTCGCTGTGTAAAAAACTGGTGTCTGGCTAAAGGTTAAGAAAACGAAAAAATTAGCGTTGCCCTATGTGTTTTAAGGCTCGGTAAGAACTTTATATTTTACGTTAAATTAAACGAGGTAGCCCCACGTACGCTATACTTGTCTCAGTGTTAGTTGTAATTATTTATACCATTAGTTGACCGATATCAGACGAAAAATCCCAATTTACAGCACGACATATTATGGCAATATAATTCGGAAACGTTGCATTTAAAGGGTTAATGTGTTCTGAAGTCTCAATTGATGTAGTTTCATACGGATGCATTGAAGCACTGATCGACGTATCACTAGCCTGATTCAGTCACACCGCGTTGAATGCGAGACGCGAATCGCGATGCCACTAATTGGGCGTTCGTCGCTTCATTTCGACTTTTTATCACATAATGAAAATGGCGATGACTTTAAAACGGAGTAAGAAATTCAAAAGGCCACAGTTAAAAATTATTCGTGTTTTTGGGGAATCTCGATAACTAGATCAGAAACGGCTAAACGGATCAGAATAGATTATGATTTACTTCGGGAAACCATCAATCATCTTTCAGCTGATAGAAAGAGTCCGGGTTTGCCAAATAAGGTTATTTTCTTATCAACGTGCTCAATGTGTGTAAACCATTTTTTATTCATCGTCATTTGCTGTTTGTTATTTTCTGTATAAGCATTTTCATCAAATGACATCAACAGGTCTACCGCTGATGAATTTGTTGATAACATGTTTATCCCACTTGATTGCTGTTTTAGACGTAGATGACATTCGCCATCGCGCACATCTTGCCAAACGTATTTACGTATTTGCGTCTTGTCTTGCAAAGCTACCGGTATTATAAACTTCGGTCTAAACATCGTTAAAAATAATAGCACCCAGTTTGCATAAAACTGTTGGTTTTTTGCTGTACTTTGAAAATTCGTCATATTAATGTTCGATAACTGTTTTTCTCCAATAGTACTCGTACAATATATATATTTGTCTGTCCTTCTAGCAGTCTGTCTGTTTGTTTCCCCGCGGTATCTGTACGTTTGTTAACGTTTTCTTCCGCAGTTTCATGAATAAAGAGAAAAGTAAGTATTGAGACCTGCATCATGTCGTAGTAGTCGTGGAGGACGGTGCACAGAGGTCCGACGTACGTCTCTGCGACATCAATGAGGATGCTGATGTTGAGGTAGACGGGCAGAGCGAACCAGAGCAGGCCGACAGTGACGAAGCGAGCGCGGGTACAGCTGCTGAACGACGTTCGTCCTCCGCGGTGCAACACAGCGACACGGTCCAGTGCAGCGCAGACGGTCAGCCAGACTGACAAGAACGACGCCACCAGACTCACGTACGTCACCGCCTCAGCACATAATAGCACAGTCACAGCGCTCTTTTCTCTTTGTTCGCTCATCGTTTTCATTTCCGTCTGCGGTAGCGACGGCAGTATTGTTTTCAGCTAGGTTGTTTCTATAAACCACTGCACTTAGTTTGATAAAATCTTGCACAAACATGTACCTCGACAACTTTAAGAAACCTATTAGATTTCAAGGTCATAATAAGTCAAAGGTTAAGATCACATGGGTTTATATTTAGGATTTTTCGCCATTGCGAGATAGGACAAATGGTTCGTAGGGGGATTATAAAGGCCGCTGTGCTACGGATGACCGTTAGATGAGAAGCCTGTAACTAGTTTTTGATATGATATGACTATACGATATTCGAGTTGTAATCATTGTGAATAATCGTTCTTGAAGCGCTGCCAGTAAATGCTGCTACCACCTATGACTAATCACGCGGTGCAAGCTTTGAGAGCAAGCACGCACGCAGCAGGGACTCACCTGGCACCAGCCCGACGTCGTGTAGACAGGTATATCGACGGTGTCCAGCCAGACGAGAAACAAGCACAGAAGAAAGATGGAGTCGGCGACTGCGCGTGACGACAGGTACGTGTCATACGAGTCGTCAGCACACAACGACGATCTGCTGCTGCTGCTTTAACATCTTTTATCTATACGTCATTGTACACTTTTTTGGCGAGGTGTAGTGATAAACTAACATAATGATGGTGCATCGTTCTTTCGTTACTTCCTACGTTTGCAGCACATAAAAACCGTGTGCTGTTTAAGCAACTTTTACTTTTATTTCCGTAATTGTACACGCCCTTGAGTTTTGACAAAGTGCATTAGTGAACGAAGATGACGATGATGGTGTATCATTCTTTGATTATTTGCGCTACGTTAGCAGCACACAACGACGATGACGAAGTCACGCGATCTTCCGCCGAGCCGGTGGCGTCAACGCCGTGTTCGTTATAATTAGCGA
>Ga0209367_1014395_pt1 | contig 10019 bp, 7 predicted proteins | sample WorMetLIZISLAND2_FD_187412 | JGI IMG/M metagenome (GOLD analysis project Ga0209367, IMG submission 187412) | Marine gutless worms symbiont microbial communities from Max Planck institute for Marine Microbiology, Germany - Olavius geniculatus... ...
AAAAGAAAGGGAAGAGAAAGAGGAAGGGTAAAGAAAGGGGAAGGTGGAACGAAGAGAGCTTAGAAAAAGTTGGTCGCACGGACGGACGCACGGACACTCAGGTGATTTTATACTCTGTCCAATGCTATGCACTGCACTGGACAGACAACAAGTCAGCTTTACGCAACAATTTGGAGCATGTGTGTTTTAATTAAGTGAGGTGGATAATAAGTAAACCTTACATAATTCTAATGTCCTAGTTATCTGTATGTTAAAAATTATCAAATTTGGTGCAGATTTGACAAAGTTCTGACAACAACAAGTTGGGTCATTTTTGGCACACCCTGAGATTGATCATTATAACGTGTGCAACTGCAAAAGTCGCCGTCCGAATTTCACTAGGCCTACATGCGGTGGAGAAAAAGAGCTGGCGGAAATTTTTCCATCTAAAACTCAGGTTTCAGCTTATTCAGTACCCTCTGGTAAACTCAGCCCGCCGTAAGCTGCATGAACCCACGACACCGGTATAGGCTTGCGTTCCGTGCGTTTGCTGTGAAACCCGTTTGGGAAATCCTTTAGAATTAGTCCCCCTACGAAACAGCAGCCGCGTCACAGCCGTTTTAGGTAGTAGCTTATACGCAATAACACGGATAACGGTACTTGATGGATATGGGTATTTTTAATGAGTTAAATTCTCATTCCGAACAACTTAAAACTGTCTTGCGGCTAACAAAGTGACAACACTATAGCCTGCAACAAAACAGCCGAGCGACATTTTAAACTTAACAGAACTTGGAACACGCGTACTGTATAATAATTTTACTAGTCTGAACAGTGTGCCTATATCCTAGTCTTACTCTATAGGAAAGTGTAAACTTGCCTGTGTCGAGCGATCCGTAGAAATGATACGAGCTGATAATAGTACTGCGACTCAGCATTATGGCGCATGCTGCACTCGTCTCTCGGCTGTTGTTATTTCTTTCTTCCGCCGAATGCTGCCGTCTGCAAAAGTAATTTCCAGCACGCGAAGAGATGATGATGTTTTCTCCGGAACGCTGCGGGCAGCGCAATAATGCAGCCGGAACGCCGACGTCAGTACATCACCGAGAATGCGACCGACCAGCCGACGGACAGACAAACTCACGGACGTATAGGAGCGCCGGGCGCTGCGTGCGTAAGTCTTATACGGCGGCCGAGGCTCAAACAAGCGAGATGCCCTGATCGCGGCGTTTCAGTCGCGGCAAGTAAGGTAGTCTCCCGTAGTCACCAGCGCTCTGTCATATCTACGTGACTGCACAATGTGGGATCGCAGGTGCTCATCTCCGTACGTTTCAGTCGCCGGTAATCATTATCAATCGCTCTGTAAGGTTGTTCCGTAACGACGACGGCGGAGCTACTGAAGACGACGAAGAAGGGGATTGGCTCTGAGCGGACGATCACGATCGAGTTATAGAAATGTTATCGACACCGTCAGACAGTCGCTGTGCAATGGCTACAACGTGCCGCTTGCTGAACAACAGACGGACGGACGGACAAGCGAACGGATAGAATGACCAACGGCCCGAGTGAGCGCTCGTGCATTGAGCGTGAGCGCTGGATGCACCAACACAATGAACGACCACACGCTACGCTGTGCCACCGTCCAGATTGCGGGACGATTCGTGCTGTCCCTTCGATGGTTGTACTCGGACGATTCATGCACTGGACGCTGGGAGGACAGAACTGCCGCAAGTGCTGTTTGATTGGTTAATTCTTGCTGGCGATATTTATGACTAGACGTGCAAAGTAGTAGCTAAGCTTGCGCAGACAGCGTTATAACTCATTGGTGACGTATTTGTCGAGAACAAAATCGTATACATAGTCTAGGCCTACAACTGGCGATTATTTTCTGCTTTTGCCTATTACGCGCAAGGCGCGTCATTGAATCGAACTGAATCGAACTGTATACAGCATTAAATTGGATGCACGGTTCGTTTAAATACCACTACCGAGTGTAGGACAAAACGGAGCCTAAGGGTTGCTAAAAGTTTCTTCAGCCCAGTAAAAACTTATGCAACATTGTACAAGAAGCCCGACTGCCAGACAATTTTTTGGTAGTATTGGTACATTTTAAAAGCTAAAACGGTAAACTTTTCGTCACTTTCACAATGCCAAATTTTTATTTTTAGTTTTTACTATTTAGTATGGATCAGGATTCAGGGCTGAAAAATTAGTTTAATAAAACCTAGGATTTTATGTTTCTGAAAACATTTTTAAAAACTCCAAAATCCAATTTTTAAGATTTCAGGGTTGTCTTGTTTGTTGCAAAATTTATTACATATCATATGAAAGTATTTATTCACCATTTTATTATATTATATTTTATTTCATATTTATTTAATTTTTGATTACTTTATTTTGCTACAAAAACAGTGTGATTATGTGACGGACAGGGTGTACAAGATGTTTTTCTTGGGTCGTAATTTTGTGTACGGTGTTCATTAGACAATAAACCAAAAAAAACCTTAACAACCTTTAAAAACTTTTCAAAAACTAACAACTTGAAAATTTGAGAACCTGGGTTTTTTCTTTCCTGGTTTCGGTGCATAAAATAGCGACTTGCACAAAGGCTGAACCCAGTGAACCGGACGCGGCGAGATGCAAATATAACGTGGGTGCATTCTGTGGTTGCAGAAGGAATCGAACGTCTGTGCGGGTGGGTGTCGCCCCGGGCTTTCAGCCGGAGGGTGGAATCAGAGGCTGTAATTATTGCAGATGTCGAAATGTGTCGACGACTTGCGGACTGATAGCTGGCCAGTGGCCGATGATGGTCCCTGAGCGTACACAAGATGTGTGCACTGCAGTAAATCGTGCTGCAGCAACAGCAACAGCAAGTTCTGTCTCAGACATTCGCAGTGGCAGTTTAGCCCCGGGCCGGCTGGGGGAGGGGGGGTTGTGCCCCCCAGTTTCGTAGCCATTCATGATTTTTGCAAAAATAACACAAATATCTGATTTTTTGCGTTTGCAAATTTTAAAAAAGTGGGCAAATTTGCAGTTTCCATTGAACATCCAAAAACCAAAAATGCTTTAGCTTCAGGGTGGCTTCGCCCCATGACCCTCTGAGGCTCTGACTAGGGGCTCTGCCTTTGAACCCCGCTGGGAAGCTTTACCCCCAGACCCCCGTTATACGTTCGCGTACTGCGATCCCCACCGGGGGCCGCCCCCAGGTATTGCGGGTTAGAACCGCCACGGGACATGCGGTTATTGCAGAACTTTTTCCCGGTGACTAAAAATGCATGAAAAGAAAATGCAGCAACGGAAAATACGGCACAAGTGCTCAAGCTAACTGCCATGTCTTTGAAATCTAACTCACTATAATGCGGCACGTCTTTCTTCCGCATTTTCAGCGTTCAACTTGCTTTTCGCATCGTGATCTGTTTCCTTGGTAAATTACGGAATCTGCAGGTCTGGCTTAACTCTGAGCAGGTTATTGAACCTCCTGCCGTTCCATCTGAGAACTGCGTGTAACATAACATTACTGTCTGATGAAAACTCTGGAAAATGTCGATAAAAGCAAGTGTCTGCTTTAATTAAGGCGCTATAGCAGAGCGACGTCACTGAACTGAACTGAACTGACATGGTTTAGTTTTCGGCGAACTGACCAAGGGGCAAACCAAGCAGTAATGTATTACAGTAAGCACTGTCTAACAGCTTTGATGACTACGTGACTGCGCGAACGTACGCGTCAACCAACAATCAATGGGCTCGCCCTGTTCACCCATTGGTCAGTTTGTCGAAAACTAAACCGCTTCAGTTTAGTTCAGTTTAGTTACGTCGCTCTGTAGGCGCTTTTAGGCTGACGTTAAAAAACCAAGAAATATTATTTTGAAACTAGTGAAATTTTACGTGACCTTAAGTAAATGCTTACGAGTAACTTTTATTATGACCAAATGACTTTGTCCAAATTTATAGTACACATAATTCTACCGCATGCTAGAAGCAACGTTTCGACCAACAACAGCACAAAGGAAGTGTCTCCTTGACTCCTAATAAAGACGAAACTAATGGACAACCCGAAATACCGACGCGGCCGGCGAACCGGAAAGTCAAAGATCTCTAGCTTCAACGGCAAATCATTATTGGGTTTTCGGCCACTACAAGCTCGAGGTGTGAGTGCTTGAGCAACTGCGACAACGACTGGCTTAGTGCCGGGAATACCAGAGTCGTTTTATCTTCTAAACGATTCCCAGTGTCAGAAAAAACAGAGCGTACAGAGTGACGTAACTGAACTGAAGTGATATGGTTTAGTTTTTGACAAACTGACCAATAGGCAAACAGTAATGCATTACAGTAAACACTGTCTAACCGCGTCGGTGTCTAAGTGACTTACGGCACGTACGCGTAAACCAATGACCAATGGGCTCGCATTCAGTTCAGTTCAGTTACGGCGTTCTGCACGCGCTTTAAATGTGCCAGTTCATTACAGGGGACAAAGTAGGCCTAAAGCAGTAGACGATTAGGCCTACTAGAACTAGAGCGCAACCAGTGCGCTAATATTTTAGCAAAAAAAAATTTCGCGGCGCTGATCACATTTCGTAACGCCGTGGGAAATTTCAGACTGTATAGGTTTACATTTTCGACTGACTGAAATAATGTATTGTCCAAACACATCTCGAGCTGGGACCACCCGCCTTGGGCGACAGTCGATGATTGGAGCTGCAAGCTTGGAGACTGAATAGATGATAACTGTTGTGTTGGCACATCTTCTTCGTCCCAAGCGACACTCAACGCGATACATTTTGGTATTTTCTTCTGCCCTGCATACTGGGGTGGATCGGTTGACTACTTCAGGGACAAGGCCGGATTTGAACTTTGTTCGGTAAAAGGTGAGGCTCTGAGCCTTTGACGTATTTTTTTCGACCGTGAAATAAATAAGTAAGCAATCTCGTAAAGTTTGTCTGTCTGTCTGTCTGACACACGGGTGATTCAGTCAAAAACGGTGCAAGCTAGGATCACCAAATATTCACCGTCTTCTGTCCGGAAGACTCTAGTTTCAGGAACCGTAAAGCTTGTCCATAAATTCGAAGGGGGTCACCCCGAACAAGGGTGCTAAATGAGAGGGGGTGGGAAAAATTTGTGATTTTTAGCCAATAAGTCGCTGTATCTCCAAAACTGTGCGAGATATGGCCTAGGTTACTATTAATCACTAATAGGAAGTCGTACACTGGCTCTCGATTGCCACCGAATTCAATGACCTTGGATGACCGTGAACGCAAAATAGGGTTTTTAATGGATTTTTTGGCGATTTCGGGCTGCGACACAAGTCTATAGCATTCGCAAGGTGGCGCCAAGCAACTATCTTGTTATGCGATAAAAGATTTTGGTATTTGGATATTAACTTAGCGTGAACACCCCAATTTTTAGCTAAACTACTGAACAGGAACTGCTATACATTAGGCTTTCGGGCGTCTCGTGAGCATTAGCTCAAATTTCTTGTAGGAATACGGCGTACAGAGTCCTCCTCCTCTTTTCACGTGCGGCATCAACTGAAATTGTAAATGTTACAACACTCTACTGCCATATGACTTTCTTTAGTCTGTAAGGCGGCTAAGGCCCCTCGTTGTGAGGCCCCTGTTCATCGGAACATGCTGAACATGTCTACATCCGCCTCTGTTCAGCGTCAGCGGAATAAAAGGCACTCTGATGGGAGTGTTATGGCAACTCGCTTTAATTTAATTTCCGGGTGTCATGCCCCTCTCTCTCTGTTTTCCATGCAAGCTATGCAGGTACCAAGTCGTAGTAATGATGGCAATAACGTTTGAAGTAGCATACTGTGCCATACTCATTTCGGTGAGCGAGCGACTCATCATCGTCTGACCCGTGGAGTGACACAAATATCGAACTGTCCGCTCCAAGAACCGACTACAGTGCAGGCAAGTCATTGCATTGCGCCGACTCCCCGGAGTCACATCAGCGCTCGACCGTCGCACGGGTCACGAAATCATTAGCACTACACAACGACAGTATTATCTCTCCTCGATCGATCCCAGATTTATTTATTTTCACTTGAAAATAACAGTAACTGCATCATAAAGAGATTGTTCGTACATATGTAGTTTTACGTGTGATGCACTGCTATTATATTTCAGACCTATATTGTATTATTCTCTCCTCGGAGATTTATAAAAGGCTTTGATATGAATGACGATCGGATGGATGTCTGCCTGTGTTTTACTCACTCGACGGAACAATAACCTAAACGGAATTACTGCAGTTAACTGCGGGCGCATCCGTGAAATTGCGGTCGTTGTCAAGTAAATGGTCTGATGTTCATTTACCAGATCAATCAGCAATCAGCGACATAACACCGAGTTTTATCTTTAGTTTTCACAACTCTGTTTTCCGTCTTATAGGACTCGACCATTAACGCAGATTCAGGATTGTCTGTTAATTGCGGTAGCCAAGCTGTTATTGTGGATACGCCGTACTTATGCTTACATCACGTGGTAACTAAGGGCAAAGGCAATAGGGGGGATGCATCCATTCCTTTATTCTTCTCACCTTTTCTCTTTTTTCAATCTTATTCGTTTCGCAACTGCAGTCAGGACATTTTTATTGGGAACGCTGATAAACACGTTTTTGCATTCCTGAATATTTTGTGTGAATCTTAGCAGAGATGTTTCGAGGCTGCGGTCTTGGTCTGTAAACGGGTCTCGAAACCACAAATTTTGGCACTAATCTTGGTGCCTCTTCGTCTTACTCTCATGCGTTCAGTATTGCTCATGGCTTGATAATTATGCACTTTAATTTCCGTAGTCAGCGGTGTCGTCACAAAAAGCAATTGTCCCCCTAAATTTTTGTCTGTCGGAAGATCTTCGTCCAAAGTATAAAATTCAGAGCGGAAAAACTTTCACGTTGGAGAATTTCAAAGACTAAATTAAAATCCTGAGCACCCGCACTTCCCTTTGTTTTAATATAGCAATTTTCCGTCGGAGTTCTGTTGGAAAATCGTAACATTTTATCCCGCTTATATACTTTTTAACCCACGCCGTTGCTGCCCATTGCCCGCTGATCACGTGCTACATGAAGCTTCTTGATAATAACAATGTGGTCGTGCACTTTCCACTTTCTTGGTGTGTTTACAATAGCAAAATTGCAACACAAAAGTAACTGTATGGTTTCAAACAGGGAACATCTGCAGATGTTACATTGATAGACAACGTAAACGAACACTTTCGCCGTCACATCACAGTGACTGTGTGTGCTAATAACGTAATAAAGTCGTGGTTAATTAAAGCCGACCCAACGCATCTGTTCAAGTTTATTCCGTATGACTTCGGATGCCAATTAGCATTCGTTGGACATCGGTCGCACGTTGACGCTGTTGGAACCAGCGGGAGAGGTGTAGCCGGTGTACGTCGCCGGGTGTTCTTCACATGCAGTAAGCCTACTAGTAGATCGCTGCTACTTCACGGTTGAGCAAGCATTGAACGTGCCTCAGTGGACATCCAGCTCCACGGTATTCTGACGATTCCTACACTTCTTTCATATCTGTGGCGTTACGTTCTATTTACATGGAGTGAGGCGAGAGGGTATTTTAGTGCAGTCTTTAATGCTGTATTACCCCCAATGTCCCACTTATGAAACTACGTACATTTGGTGGCGTGGCGTAGTGGTAACGCGTTGTGTCCGGATTAGTACCTTGATGGGTGACTGTCTGCGGGCAGGTGAACCATCTCGGTATGTAACCAGCCGCCAAAGTCAACTCAGCTTTTCATCCTTTCTGGGTAGGTAATAAGTCGAGTACCGGCCAATCTGGCTGGGGTTATAGCGGAGCACGTTCACCTGTGTCGGGTGGCAGGTAACACTATGAGATCCCATAGGGCTTATGGCAGGTGACGCTCTGTAGTTCTGTGATGGGTTTCCCATACAGAGTAATACAGTACCTTTAGCCTTTTGACCTTTTACAGTCTTATAAAATGATTTATTGATATGCAACAGCCAAAACCAGCAGTATTTTACTAGGACTAAATATACCACGATGGTTACTGATTACGTCATTCGACCAATCACGATTTGCTGTCTCCTCCGTCGTGTACAGGGGCATTAAAGGCAACACAGAGAGGTACAGACACTGTAACACAATCACCTCCACAGTCATTCTTCCTGTCGTCCCGCGGGATATTACTAACTGCATGTGCAGACTTATTGAAAATGTCCTACCAAGTGCAGCAGCTCGTCCACAAATTGGTCCGACGCGCTGGCAGCCATTCAGTCCGCGCAGTTGCGATGCGAATGTCATTGCCGTGTCGTTCCTTTCATCGTCTCGATTCTCTATGTACTCTACTATTAAGCCCAATACACCATGGACCGTGCGTGGTAAACCCAGAAGACCAAGGGCTGAACGACTACAGCTAAATAGTTGCATACATCTGAGCGTTGAATGTCGTCACGAAAATGTAATTGCACCAGAATGCCGACTTTAGTTACGTGTTGCCATAGCTTAACATTTATCGTTCGAATCAAAAGATTGGCAAGCCTACTTTTGATCTAAAAAACGATCATGACGATTTTACAAAAACCCACGTGACCTTGACCTTTGACTATGACCTTGAAATTTAATAGTGTTCTAGATGTTGTCGATGTACAAAATTTTGCCCAGCTAAGTGCAGCGGTCCATAAGTTATCGTGTTGACGGAGAAACAGAGAAACAAACTTAGCGACGATGCTGAAAACAGTAGGCTACTGTCGTCGCTATCGAAGAAAGTAATAACATGAATGAAAATGAACGAACAACAGAACAATCCGAATATTACGGTCACCCACCTTTTATATTGATGTCCCTAACTGCAGCAACGCTGTGACGTCACGATAAACGGTGGCGTCATCTCGACATACGTTACAGGCGCCTATTATAGAGTCCATCATCACGAATACAGATCACATTAACTCTTTAACGCCAGTCACTGTTTTTTTTTATCAAGACCGCTACACGGCTGCAAACTCTGGAGAACACAACGGCAGAAATTGGCATAATTGGTTTAACCATAATTGGTTTACGCTCTCCTAATGATCTTCTAGTTTTGCATTGTGATCTTTGCTCATAGCGGTTAATTATAACGGTCGGTGACTGCTGTGGTTGTTTCCGTTCGTTGCAATGGGTTAACATGGCGGAACAAGCCAAAGGCAGGATTGTCCAAACGCCGGTCGAGAAGTCGCTATAACACGTGTCGTCGACATCAACGCCAGACGTGAAGATTTATGCATCGCATTGTTAATCCACTCAGCTTCCACGCAGTCCCCTGACGTATATGCGACAAGCGTGAACTGATAACCCGGCGGGGATTAACTCCGATACAATTGACTGTGACGTCACGGGTTATCTGTGAGGGGTGGCCTATACATTGTAGGCTTACCGTGGTATGGGCGGTGCTGATAGCCTCCGGTGACACGTTGTGCATTAAATCAGGTCGCTGTCATCGTTTTATTTGATTCTTGTATTTATTCCGCGGTCGCGCTCGTACTGCGCTTATCTCTACCACTATGTCTGAGGTGGTATAACGGGTTGTTAACTCTACTCACGGTTGAACTTAGGCGTGACCAAACAATTACGACAGTGTAGGCCTATAGGCTTATGCGACTGACCGTCGACGACAGTGGATTTGCATTTAGGAATACGCTAGTCTAGGCTACTTGGGGGTGTGCAATTTCAACAGATAAAAATAAGCTAGCTTTTGTTTGCCAGTGGAATGCGATAAATTCGTGTAGTTCGTGGTATTGTGTTCACAGAAAGTAATAAAGATTTTTCTTGGTTGGTTGTGTTCAGCATGGTTTACCAGGGCCATCCCAAAAGTTTCCGGCCTCGACGTATTAGACAATAATAATTTCTACAATCTATACATCAGTGAAACGTACATCCTTTACAAACTAAAATGAGTCGGTTGCGGATATGACGTTGTTGTAATTTATGACGTCATATAGCTCTAAACCAAAACGATTTGGAGCGCTAACGCAAACAGCATAGAATCAGGCTCACTGTTGCATGACAATTTTCCAGTCTG
>Ga0209367_1014396_pt1 | contig 10019 bp, 3 predicted proteins | sample WorMetLIZISLAND2_FD_187412 | JGI IMG/M metagenome (GOLD analysis project Ga0209367, IMG submission 187412) | Marine gutless worms symbiont microbial communities from Max Planck institute for Marine Microbiology, Germany - Olavius geniculatus... ...
TGAGTGTAAACTGGTGTCTGGCTGAGCTGGGAACTAAGCTAAGGGAGATCAGCGCCGCCCTTGTATGGGCCCTATGGCCAGGTCCTCACCTGCACTGCACATCGATGGGTAAACCATCTCAGTATGTCACCAGCCACCCAGGTCAACTCAGCCTGGCCATTCTTTCCTCCATGGTTATGCGCAGTGAGTACTAGCGACGGAGCGACAGAGCCTCAACTCGGCTTGGAGATGCGCCCAGGATCGAGAACACTGGAAGCACCTCGTGGAAACCCCTACGCTCCAGCTCGGGGCATGCGCTTGATGATGATGAGTGTAAACTGGTGTCTGGCTGAGCTGGGAACTAAGCTAAGGGAGATCAGCGCCGCCCTTGTATGGGCCCTATGGCCAGGTCCTCACCTGCACTGCACATCGATGGGTAAACCATCTCAGTATGTAACCAGCCACCCAGGTCAACTCAGCCTGGCCATTCTTTCCTCCATGGTTATGCGCAGTGAGTACTAGCGACGGCTGGCCACCTCGTGTATCTGTGGCCTGGCAGTGTAAATTGGTGTCCCGCTGAGCTGAGGGCTAAGAAAAGGGAGATCATATGGTACTTGGACTTTTTCTTAAAATTTTCAAGCACCTGCAGGTCCTGTATAATTTTTATGTGTGTGTGGGGCTGTGATGATAATGATGCAGGCGGCGATCGCTGCTGACAGCCGGCTCTACAACGTGTTCACGTTTCTCGAGGACGAGAGCCTAGATGATGGCGTCACTACTTCCGCTGATCACGTGGTCACAACACCGGCAGAAGTAGGTGGCGGAGCGGGGATCGAGGCCAAGCAGGAGGATGACGGTTTGGGCGGTGACGCTGGTGATGATGAGGCTGAGCCGCTTGTTACAGCTGCTGCAGCTGACAGTGTGGGGTTCGTCACGTCGTCGCCAACAAAGTCATCTGAAGACGTTGCAGACTTGGAGTTCAGAGGTAACGATTAAAAAGTTAAACGTTGTGTATACACTCTTTATAGCAAACCCGTCACTGAGCTACTGAACGTCACCTGCCATATGGGATCGCACATGCTACCTGCCACTCAACACAAGTGAGTGTTCTCTGCTTTAATCTGTAGTCAGACAACCTGGTACTCGATTTATCTACCCTATTAGGATTTAAGGCCGAGTTGATTTTTGGTGTTGGTTATATAGTGAGATGGTTTACTTGTCCACAGATAGTCACCCAATCGAGTACTAAGCATTTTATAGTGACCTGACTGGAAGTTGAATCAATGACATCGCAATCACCAACATTCTATCTGTTGCACTACGAAGCCACCAAGTGACCGAACTTTACTGCTTTGTGCAGACAAAGCGTATGACAGTCTGTCACTGTTGTATCTCTTATTCCAAGTGAATCTACTGTCTCATGGATGTGTTTTGGCAGGTTCTACAACACATCTGCTATGGCTTTCAGTTTAGCGATTAATACCCGAAAGTTTTACAGAATTCTTTGTTGGCTGTTGTGATTTTTGTAGACAGCCAAGAATAAAGCACAGTTTATGGTGTAGGCTTGAACCCTGTTGACTACTTTTTTCTAGTTCATGCAATTTTAACAATTATAAACTGACTAAGCTAATTTTCATCATTGTTATAGTCATAGATTGGTTTAGCATGGTCTAACGGCCGGTTTCTGGATCTTTTAGTTAACCGATCAGTTAGTAAACCATCTGTTAATTGTAACTCGCTAGTTATGTTTGTGCGCGTTTCTGAACAAAACCTTGACTGGCCGTTAGCTAAACTATAGTTGCTTAGCAACGATGGGCACAGCGCTAATCATTTTCGCCTAGCGCAGGCGAGCGTCATGAATATTAATGAGCGCAAGCGCTTGTCAGCCAGTCTTACGAGCCAGCCAAGTAATAGCGGACAGCCATTTTGTCCATTCATGAATGGATTTTGTAGTAAAATTTGTAGCAGCAAACGTCTCCTCATGCGTTTTGAAGACATTGCTATATGGTAAAATCGTTTTATAGTATCACATTCTTCAATTAACTGCTTGCAAAATGATACAAATGTTGCGTTAAATACGATAGCTACGATCGATGGTTAGCTAACTGGCCGATTTCTGCCAGTTAAATTTTTGACCATTTTGACCTTTGGTTAGTGCAACGTGAAATGAGAGTTATGCAAATCTGTCAGTTAACGCTAACTTGACCGGCCAGTTAAGATCCAGAAACCCGCCCTAAGTGATAGGCATTATGTCTAGGACTACCTCAGTTTTAGTGTGTCAGTTAAGTAGTTCTGGATATGAATGGTGGAACAGGAATGTTCTTATAGGCTGCCTGCAGACCGTGAGTGATGTGCAGCTGTGATGTCATATAAAAGTTTGTTCCATAAGTTTACATCGAAGACTAGAATTGTTCATTTGCTGACTGCAGCAAGACAGAACGCTGGTAACGGACACTAACTGTCTGATTGGTGGGCTTGGTCTCAGCCTCGGTTGACTTGATGCGCCAGCAACGTGGCTGAAATATGATGTCGTAGGAGCTGTACCATGCAGTGAACAGTAGGCCATCATAAAGATTTAGATATTAATAGAACTAACTGTGCTTGGTTGGTTTGTTGTTATGTCAGTTGACAGTTGCCAGCAGGATGCTGAGCCCAATGACTGTTCTCCAGTGCCAACTGCCAAGCGGAAAATCATACCCAACACAAAGTTTGACCTTGACTTGACCTTTTCTCCTTCCAGCAGTCTTCCAGACTTGTCAGACCTAGATGGCCAGCGGACACCCGATGATGTGGACGACACTTACCTCAGTGATCTGCACGATGGTGAACCAAGCGATTTGATGTCAAATTCCATCTATGGACCTGTACTGGATTGGGAAGGTGAACAATGCTTTAGTTGTAGCAACTTGCTGTTTTAAGTGAAATTGGTAATCTAGGTAATTTTTTATTAATCGATTAAACTTTATAGTGATCAGAATTAGTGTACTTTGTCAAAAATCAAAATTCCTATACTACGTGAAAGGCAGAAAAGTAAAAACATTGAGCTACTAAAACTTAGCTGTGGTAAATAAATGCAAGTCTATTGTGAAGCACTTGAGATAGAAATGGATAATATTTAATCGATACATAAAATGGGTGAATGCACATAGTGAAGATTATAGGGTTTAAAGAAACCCAGTTTTGAAACAAGTTTAACTTGGTGGATACTGGGTTTTGGGTATTTGATTGAAAGCTGTTTTTCTAAAAGCCCAACTTGATGGGTTGGCGCTAACACAAATTAGTTTCTTCTTATTATTATTACAATTACATGGATTTACATCATTGGAATGATAGAGATTATTGTCTGATCAGTAAGTATTATTTAACTAATACTGGGTGGCGCAAAAAAATGTCCCGAACATTGGCATGCATTATTCACCCGAGCAGTCGAAATGAATTAGTATAAAAGCATATATGTAATGACCAAACATCTTCGAATATGTGTAGGAATTTTCATCTAGCCATGATACAAACAAAATAGCGTCACACGCATAAAGCAATTTTTGCAAGCGGTTCATCATTTGCGTTGCGGCTTGTATGCAGGCTACGCCAAAACGTCACATTAGGCCATCATCAGTCAACTAATGAACAGAAAATGTGTTCAATAGGTTCTCCATTCTCCTTTGCTGCTGCTGCTAGACGCTTTTTCTACTGCTGTATGGCTTTTCTGATTCTGGTTGTCTGACGTCGAGATCATGCCATTTGTCTTTGATAACAATCTGAAGATTTTTGAGGTTTGAAAAATGGTTAACGCCTTCCTTCATAGACAAGTTCTTGCAAGGTATTCTAAATTGAATAGTGTGTGAGGATTCAGATCTGTTGAATGCGGTGTACATTTTTGTGAGCTGATGAAATCGGACGTTTTATTTCGAAGGAAATTTGAGTTGCTTTGATATGGTGTGGTGGAATGCTGTCTTTACATAATTGGATTTTTAACTCAACTTATGTCATTAAGCGGCATTCAGTGCTGATAGTGAGGTCATTGAAACTTATAAGTAAGTAAGAGTACACACTGGTCTACAAATGTGTGAAAGGAAATTTATCTTTATAAAGTATACGTGCTCTTATAGTTACGCAAATTTCGGGACGTTTTTTAGCGCCACCCGGTATACTGACTGCAAAGAAAATGCAATTTTAGTAATCATTAACTTTCTAAATAAAGGATATCATAGTATCAAGTAGAGCTGTTGAAGCATTAATTTTTCAATGCATTAACACACTGCATTAATTTTTTACGCATTAATCAACGCGTTATTAATGCACCCAGACCCATCGAGAGGGAAAGTGGGGGGTAAGTTACCCCTGGCACCACGATGTCTGAGGGCCCCACCTGTAGAATATAGAAAGTTAAAAACACGTATAATCAGCAATAACTGGCGTCATAGCTAGCATAGAAATTTATTAGCCTGTCATCGAAATAATTATTTATTTGCAGCAGTGATGGAATGGCAACTACAGTTTAGTTACTTGAATTCATTCGATTGCCAAATAACCGCAGTTTAATGGAATATTGGAACTTAAGCTTCACGGAATTTAGTAAATTAACATAAATGTACGTATGTGCGTTAATTTTTTTAACGAGCGTTAATTTTTTAAATGCGCATTAATTTATTAACGCATTAACACGTTAATTAATGTGTTAATTTGACAGCTCTAATATCAAGTGATTGATCTATAATTCTTACCCTTAATGTTCTGTGATGGGGACTTTGTCATATCAATCACATGGTGGAATTGTGAGTTTATTTGGAAAATAGCAAATTTCTATTTGTCTTTTTGTAAAAAAAGCAGATGATGAAAGAGTAATAGCAACAGGAATAACACAGTACAGTTTGCAGTTACTGACTAAGAATCAAAACCTATTATTTGCTGTTATTTGTGTGTGTGGTTTTTTTTGTCCAACAGACAGTGCTGATTTAGGGCTAATTGAGCCAATACCCGAATATATTCCACATGGTGAATGCGAGAACAACAATAAATGGCACACAGTACAGATAGGTGAACGGACGTACCGGATAGACATGGAGTCTATAGACCAGTACAAAAGAGTTTTATCACATGGCGGTAAGATCTCTCTGGTGATCATTCAGTCAGTCATGTTTGATGCGTAAATCAGTACAATTGCAATAACACTAATTTACAGTGAGGAGGATGTACCAGGCTTATCAGAGCACTTATGGCAGCCTTAGATGCTGTTAACGAGTTGTGGGTCAAGTAGCATATTTGAGTGCATATTCATTGTGTATTCTGGCATGCAGGCACATGTGTAGCATTTAGTTGGTGTGATTAACTTTGCATTTAGACATGCACTTAGTTTGTTTATCCACCCCATAAAGTCAGGTCCGTGTTAGGCCTAGGTCGGCCCCCACAAGTTAAATTTTGGGAGCTTTTTGTCAAAAGTTTTTGCAGGTTTTCTGCTGTGCTGTTACCCATTGAGTACTGAAAGATGTCCAATAATTACAGCATTATAAATTGACTGGTTGTCTGTTGAGAATGACTACCAGCTGTCCATGAGCTCTCTGATTTGTTTGAATTATGCAGGCCTCACACTTGTACTGAAATTCCTGAAATTTGAAGCTTGTCCTTAAATGTTCTGAAATTAGCAGATTTGTATGGAAAGTCCTTTTAAAATCTTTCAAAATTAAATTAAATTAAATAATGACAGATGTGTCTCTTTGCACATAAATTGCAAAATTGTTAAAAGTGCAGTTGTATATGTGGAAATATGCAAAATATGTGAATCATTTCATAATTTTTGCATATATCAATTACTCGAGTTCTAACACTTTATTTACACACGCTGTTGTTATAATTATTGCATCAGCTAATTGGAAAATGCACGATAAACGTGTTGAATCTTGAGGGTTTTGGTGTGATGAAAAATAATTTTATAGAGTGAGAGGCCTGATGGTGTTTACTGAAATTAATGAATGATAAAAAGCGTGTCATTTTGCTGCTGTCAGGTTACTATGGAGATGGTCTAAATGCAATCGTAGTTTTCACAGCATGCTATCTGCCAGAAAAGACCCAGCCTGACTATCACTATATCATGGACAATCTGTTCCTGTGAGTAATTGCTGTATCAGTTTGTATATTGTGCATACAGTTATGATGTTTAGTTGAAACGGATGTCTTATCTGGCATAATGTTCTACTTCTATCATTGTAAGTTGAAAAAATAAATTTTAGAATGTGTCGTTAAACTGTAAATTTCGAGTTTGATTTTATAATAAATATCAATCGATGATTCATAAATTCTTTCCAAGCTTTGTGAATAGTGACTTCATGAATAGTGTCTGCATAGCTTTGCCGACAGTAACAAAGTAGTGTGTGATCAGTAAGATGATTTCACTGAGGAGACTGTCATAATGCAGCGTTCTGGTCTGGATCAGGTCAGTCATGCCAGTAGACTGTTGCAGCAGTCAGGATAGTGCCTGTGATTCGTTTGTAACATGTGATGGCTTCTATGTAAATTGTGTTTTGATTGATCGATCAATTGATACTGATTAGCTCAAAACTCTGCATCTTACTGTCTTTGCTCTCGTTGATTCATAGATTGCTACTATAGAGGGAAGGAGGTTAGTTAGTTAGGACATTTGAAGGCATTTGTTCAAAATCACAGATGCTGCAGCCACTGTTTAAAGAGATTGGTCTTGAGACAGTGAGTGTCAGTGATGGGTCGCGAATGGATGCCGGTACACTGTTCCACACAGGTGACACTCATGTAACGGTTTCTTACACTTAAGACTTAGTTCTTCTTGTGCCTGCTAGAACATTGAGCTTTGTGGGCTCTCTCTTGTTGCAGCCACTAGCAACAGATCTGGCATTTGCCTAACTGACATTTTTTGACTGAATTTTATCTTGTGGTGTGTCTTGCCTTATCTTATTATATCTGACTGTACTTCCCCAAATAGCAACTTCTGGAGTCCACTGTACTGTTGCACTGACTGGTCTGGCTGGTGAAAGACACCAGTAAGTCATCTTTGACTCCTGTCCACAGTGTGATGGGTATTCTTCAATTTTGTTTATTGTAAACAACAGCCTTGCAGATTATGGTCTTTGTGTGACATTTTTAGGATATTTGGTAATATGCAGTGCTAAAGATTTATACGTAATGCTGCAGATACGTAATGAGCACCCTGGAACTGCTTGTCTTGAAGGAATACATGATCGTCTACTTCCACAGTGCCATGTCGTCGCGCCGTAAACTCCCTGGACTACGGTGGTTCAAACGCTGCTACAACATGATTGATCGGAGGTCAGTGCACTGAGTGCAGTGATACTACAGCATTTAGCAATTGCTGCCTTGGCCAGGCCATGCAGAATGCAGTCATTCCTCGCGGATTTGCATTTTTTATAAGTTTTGTCAAAATTGTTCTAAACAATTGTTTAAGCTTACGTGATTAATTGTCATTTTGTGCAGTCTTGGTTTTGTAAGTATTTATTCTGCATCAGATACTGGTCAGTTAAGATTGTGTGGTCTTTAAAGATACTTTGTGCTAAAATTTACAGTTGTTTTCTGGTTAAATATTTTCACGGTACTACGTCGTTTGATGATTGCTATATAGTTTGTTACAAACTGGAAATGTACGTGAAAGATTTCTAGAGAAATGATGGAATTTGTTTTCCTTGTTTATGTGTTTACTTTAAAGCTGGGAATGTGTTGTGGTTTTATTGAAGTATGCGAAAGAACCTCTGTGGGTTGCTAGTCGTACATCCAACATTATTTCTCAAGACAATTCTGCTCATGATGAAGCCATTTGTTAGGTTAGAAGCTGGAGCTTACTTACTTATTATCTGTCGGTAGAAGTGTACTACTACTGCTTTTATTTACATGTTGCTTTCTCCAGTTTAAATTATTTCTTTTAAAGCATAACTTCTCAAGAGGATTGTTGTTCATGTGGTTATATCTTTGAAATGAGTTTTTTTGCATTTTTTTCTACACAGTCGTAGGATAGTGGTTCTGTAAGGCACAGTGCCTCCATTTATCATAAAAGCTTAACTGTGTAAGGTTTTTATTGTTAACTTGTAGACAACAACTTATGGACTACTTATTACTCGGAAACAATAGTTTTGGACACATTGTACATTTATTATTGACAATGAAGTGAGTGATAGAGTGATATTGTGGCATATATTTATTTGTACGTTATGTAGTGCCAAATTTTCTGCAAAGGTGCAATACGTCAACAGTCTCTCTCAGCTGACAGAAGTCGTTCCAACAGAATACATGTTTATACCCGAGGAAGTGCTACGGTCAGTTATATCAGTGCTTGTCATTTGAATGTCTCTTTGAGTTTGAGTTTTTTTAATCGCTTCAACTGTACATTGTTTAGTTTCACAACGTGCATAGGCCAGTGGATAAGATTGCTGTTGGGTGATCAGTAAGTAAGAAATGTTGAGATATATTTTCTCCTATCAGTCAGTGAGCAGCGTGCAGTTATTTTGTGTGATTCGCTGTGTAAAGGTTTGACAGAGAGGTGAATGGCTTAGCTCACCCTGAGACATCTGTGTGATAATTGCTGGCCGTGAGGTAACTGAACATGCCTGCAGTGTGTGGTTGTAGCTAAACGTAATGTTTCGTCATGCTGTGTTGTTGGTTTGCTATTTTTGTCGCAATTCTCTTTCGCTGATTTTCTTCGGTTCCATTTGTTGTGTTGCATAGTTGTGGTTTTTATTGATGCTGTGCATTGTAGCACACTGTTTGAGGGTAGCGTGTCTGTGAAGACAAACTTTTACATTTGAATTTTTATAACTCTAAACACAGCTTAGGATTGATTTGACTTTGCCTGTTATGTGTTATTTTTGGCCCATCTTAGTCTTTTCAGACCTAGTTTATGCATATGTCAGTTGTGTGAAACATGGCCAATGTAGAAAGAAAATGGAATTTCTTTACATGGTACAGAGATGAGCATTGGATTTTTTTGGCATTTTAGATGTTTTACTAAAGAATTACAAGAAATATCATTAGATTGTGACCAATCTAATGTACTCCTCGCAATTTGTATTCTTCTAAGAGCTTTTTTGTTTCTTTTGGCTTGTATTAGAGACCCGGTGTCTAATTGAGATCCGTTTAATATTATACTAATAGTGACTGGCGTCGAGGTCGTTATTGGAAATTGTCTCCCCAAAGATCATAAAATATTGCCTGATTTTAGGAACTGAGAGGAAAAAATTTTCTATAATGGTCGATGACGCTAGTTGCCATTTGTCTTGTTATACCTCAACGCATGTGTCTATCTGGCACCGTTACGGAGATGTGGTGCCTCAAAGATAATGTGATTACGACCTTGAGTTTTTGGGGTCATGTGACGTCATCGGTCACGTGACCATTCGAAGCCCGGCGGTCGACTTCCTATGGGTGGTCCATTGTGACCATGTGTCTATCTGGCACCGTTATATGGAGATATGGTCATTTGAAGTTCTTTCAGGAAGGCTTTTCCAGGAACAGAGGTCGGTCAGTCGGTCGATCCTCAATATTACACTGATCTTATATACTTCTCTTCGCTACGTTAGGAACATAGCACACGAGGAATAAAAATGATAAATGAAAGGTACGTGGATCATACAATGCAGGTCGTTAAAGGTCCTTGGTCACCAAAATTAACATATACATTTTATCCATTTTTCTGAAAGTGCAGAATTTTATGATAACTTTGACAGTAATATCGGCGCCCAGCTTTCTGTCAACACGGAGAAATTTACCTTTGAAGTCGACGATCTACGAAAACGACGTAGAAAACACACCGCCATGATGACATGCGATGACTTCATGAGTTTAGCCTATAGACGTGATGAATTAATATTCATGACGTCTATAGGCTATGGCCTAGACTAGAATGATGACGTCGTTGGCTAGCCATTAATATTCATGATCTATATGGACTAGGGTCATGACGTCACTGCGGGCACTGATAGATTAGAATATTTCGCATAACGTAACGTAATGCCGCATTTCGTTTGAATTCACGCATTAATTTCATATATTTATGAAGCTCAAAT
>Ga0209367_1014397_pt1 | contig 10019 bp, 5 predicted proteins | sample WorMetLIZISLAND2_FD_187412 | JGI IMG/M metagenome (GOLD analysis project Ga0209367, IMG submission 187412) | Marine gutless worms symbiont microbial communities from Max Planck institute for Marine Microbiology, Germany - Olavius geniculatus... ...
TCAAATGCTACATTCATCTCATCGCGTCGCACCACTGAGCCACTCCGTCAGCTACCAACGTTAGCACTCAACTATTCCTTTTATTAATACCAAACAGCAGTTAATACATTTGGTAGTTATATGCTTGAGCACATTCGAGTTTAATTTGATGATATACGCTATATAAATTCACATTTACTTACTTATTCTCTTACTCATTTACTTGTTAGTGGCAACATTTAAGGATTAACACATCGGAAACTGCAAAAGTTAATAAAAGGTGATATTGCCCACATCACATTAATCATGTGTCAATCAATGTCCTGCTCCATAACATCACCAGGTCAACTCAGCCTGGCTATCCCTTCGTGGGTGGACGCAATGAGTACCAGCGAAAGCAGGCACACTGAGCAGTGCACTAGCCCTGTATCCATGGTCTTGCAGTGTGAACTGGTGTCTGGCTGAGGGCTAAGGAAACGGAGATCAGTGACGTCCTATGGGGTTTATGGCTCGGAAAGCACTTTGCATTTTTACATTTTATGTTATGTTTATTTGATTGAAAACAATGTGTGTGTCGACATGCATTGCAGTGACCGGGAGTAATCAGTCTTGAGCCAAGTAAGGCGCCACCCTGTGGGACATGCGGCTCGCAAAGGACTTTACGTCTTTATATTTTACGTTACGTTTATCTGTTTTCATCATACTTTTCGGTGCGTTTCAGTGAGCAGGACGCAAGTAATCAGTCTCAGACAAAGCAAGGCTGGAGTCTGCTAGCAGCGCTGCACTGTATTCTGTTGCCGGACCTTATCGGCCGAGTGAGATACAAACCTCCACTCGTTGAGATGCTCGCCCGACGCTGGCAGGACCGATGCCTTGAGGTGCAACTCATTTTCATTAGAACTGTCAAATTAACACATTAATTGCGGTAAAAAAATTAACTTGAGTTAAAATAATTAACTCACACACGCCAATTCTATGAAGCAAAATTTCCAATATTTCGTTAAACTGCAGTTATTTGACAATTGAGTGTATTCAAGTAACTAAACTGTTGTTGCCGTTTTATCACTACAGTAAATAAATAATTATTTTGACGACAGGCTAATAAATTTCTGTGCTAGCCATGACAGCAGTTATTGTTGATTATACCTTTAAAATGTGTTTTTAACTTTATATATTCTACAGGCAAAGCCCCCAAACATCGCAGACCCAGGGTAACTTACCCCCTACTTTTCTCTCGACGAGCCTGGGTGCGTTAATATCGCGTTAATTAATGCGTTGAAAAAATTAACGCAGTGTGTTAATGCATTAAAAAAGTTAATGCTTTGACAGCTCTAATTTTAATTAATAATAATAATTTACATTTTGCTTAGTTTTCTACTGATTACTGAGGGTTCAAAAATGATATAGATAATGGTAGTAATAACATAAGCAACATAATTAGCTAGAGCTGCGGAAAGCGTCAGTTAATCACAGAGTTAATTGTCTTAAAATATTAAGCATTAATAAAATATTGATGGTTAAAAATTTGGTTAAAATCATGTGAATCAGAACTTTGTGAAATAGATTAAATGACACCATGACAGGCATCTGAAATCATCACAAACAGCTGTTTTTCCATCAGCAAAATTTAACATTTCAGTCAGTCTACAAAAAACACTTAACGGTACTGTCTCATTGGTAAGATTTTGTAGTTTTGTATTTCCACAGTTATGCAAGAACCGAAATTTGGGGTGAGCAAAATTTTGCACCCACTGCCACAATGATGCCACTGCTTACTTACTGAAACTCTCTCCCTTCCAGCATTTGCAGTTCTACCTCTGCAAACATTTTTTTTCGCTTCCTTAAACCTCACTGCTTTCAGCAGGTCTACAGCTCTCCCTAGTGGCTCAGCCAAGTTCTTCAGATTCAGCCACTGGCTGACATTGTGCGCTCTAAATATACACTTACTTACTTACTTATTTACCGAGTTACATGGCTGTAGATTCGCGAGGCATCGCAGGCTCTGTTGCTAGCCGAGCTGAGACGTCTTGGGGTCGAAGGTCGGCAGCGAATCATCTCAGATTGGAGTGTGTTCCTGCCCAGTAACGTGGACCCTGCATTCAGCCTGTTGTCAGACACCGCGCCTACACAGCCTGCCAGCAGCGTGGCCCCAACTAACGCGTCAGCCTCCGCAACACAGGATGCTGATGATGATGAAGATGATGAGAACCTCTTGAGTGGCGGTAATTATCAGTTGTTAATGTTGCACAGTAGTGCTCTTTTTACGTAATAAGTAAGTAAGTAAGTAAGTAAATTGCAAGAGTCAATTGCACAAGCATTGCGTGAATGAATAATGCACTCAGATACAAATATATTGTGTCTGTGTTATACACAATAGGCTTACACATTTATGAGGGCAAAAATAACATACTTAAAATCTGTTACAGTGTCCCAAAAAGCAAGGGACTATATAGGCCACACGACGCTTGGTATATGTGACAATTAGTGTATTTTCATTTTCACTGTTTTTCTATGTTTAGCATGTATTTTCTGTGTTTCTTTTGTCTACGTTAGTAATGTTATAGTTTTCTTCTACTGTTTTTCTATGTTATTGTTCTCGCACGTTTGTCGCGAGTGTTTTTTACATATTAAAATAAAATATAAAATAAAATAACAGTCATACTTACTGCACCAGGTGGCCATGTTGCGTCCAGTGCCAAATTTCTAGTTCATTACTTACTTACTTACTTACTTACTTACTTACTTTGTAGGTGACTCAACGTCTAACAAGATGTCTGCAATCACTGAGAGTCGACGTCAGCAGGCGACGGCGATTGTACTCATGGGTGTCATTGGAGCGGAGTTTGGCGCTTCCATGGAGGGCAAGACCGGAGATCAGAACCGAATTGCTGAGGGCTTCGGACTGACCAACTACACGCATGCTCGCAACACCAGTACACTGTCTATTTCAAACATTGCATTTTTTAAATGGTGCTTTAAAACATTTAGGGTCGATTGTTCTATGCTTGAGTTAGGGTTAACCGATGAGGTTAATTCGGGAAATGACCCGGATTAACTCTTGGCGTGTTATTTCGTGCCAAAATTACACAAGGTTAACCCAAGAGTTAACCTCTGGTTAGCAAATCCATGAGTTAACAATTTACGCTTACTGTTTTAGTGAACATTCTTTATTTCTGATATGGTTTTTTTCAAAATTTGGACATAACTTTAGGTTTAGTCTTAGGCTTTAGACTTATAATATAAACCACTGGTCATTTTGCGAGTGCTTTTTTGATCACGCCATGTGACCAACATGTCGATATTGAAGTGAAATATTGTTATTATAATTTGACATAACGTCATTGTTCTCTGATCACTTCTGGCATTACATCTTATCATAAACTGTGTCTGAGATAGTCCACCAATTCTGATGAAAGGGAGTCATGTCCAGTTGTCTATAGAAACTTATCTGTATTTTATCCGTGCTACAATTGTGCACCTGGACATTTGTGCACTGTGCTTCAGCACTGCCGCATGTCCACAACCACTACTGGTCAGGAGTCTTCAATTTCTTGAAGTTTGACCGTGCGCCGAGTAAAGGCGGAAAAAACTAAGTTGTTGAGAGGTTGCTGTTCAAGTGTGGCTCGGTAGTCTAGCAGTAGCATGTTGGACTAGTGATTGCAAGGTCACCGGTTTAACTTCTGGCCTTCAGTAAGTAAGTAAGTAAATACATTTATAATGCACACTCGCCGAATCTGAGGGTAACAACCCTGGGCTAATTGTTTACACATATGCTTTTGTCACCAAGCAGTATAATTTGGTACTGGCTTAGCCACTGCGAACGTAACGCCAGTATATAGGAGAGGGCTGGCTCATCACCCACCCATAGATCTCAATTGTGCTTGCCTTTGCTGCCGGCTTATGGCCACAATAAGTGGAGATGAACACGAATTTCTAGAGTTGCAGGGCTGTGTGAGAGGCATGCTGACATTGGGACCAGTTTACATAGTGCATAGTTTACGTTTGCTGTGCAGGCAAAGCCCTGACGTTCCTACTGCTTCACCCTGCGACTGGCAGCCTGCCGGCCTACACGTTGCTGCGTCGTGCAGCCGTGAGTCTGCTGGGACGTGGATTTGCTGTTTGGGAGCCGTATCTCGACATCTCGGCCGTGCTGCTTGGTCTGCTTGAACTTTGTGTGGATGGAGATACTCTCGTTCCCAGGTCAGTGGATTCCTTGCTTCTATGTCTGCTCTAATTCACTCAAGTAGTATTTGCTCCGCTGACGTAATTTTTATCTAACGGTGATTTATTAGCAGGGTTAAGGCACCCAGGCAGATATTGAATGAAACCTACTGCAAACCCAATATTGGGTAAACTTTTTAAGAAGAAATTTGAGCTAATGCTCACGCGATGCGCAAAAGCCTATAGTAGTTCCGATTCAGTAGTTTAGTTGAAAATTGGGGTGTTTACGCTAAGTTATTATACAGATACCAAATTCTCTATCTGGATCGCATAACGATAGATCTGTGGCATTACCTTGAGAATGATATAGACTTGTGTCACAGCTCGAAATCGCCCAAAAATCCATAAAACCCCCTATTTTGGTGTTCAAGGTCATTCAAGGTCATTGAATTCAGCGCCAGTCAAGAACTAGTGTACGACTTCCTATTAGTGATTAATAGTAACCTAGGCCCTATCTCGCACCGTTACTGAGATACAGCGACTTATTGGCCAAAAATCACAAATTTTGCCCACCCCCTCTCATTTAGCGCCCACGTTCGGGATGACCCCCTTCAAATTTATGGAAAAGCTTTACGGTTCCTGAAATGAGTCTTCCGGGCAGCCAACGGTGAAAATTTGGTGATCGTAGCTTGCACCGTTTTTGACTGATCCACCCGTGTGACAGACTGACAGACGGACAGAATTGCGATGGCTAAAATGCGCTACAGCAGTAGCTGCTTTCGCGCATAAAAACCCACCCCCAAAAGTTAATCGAATGTTAATTTTTTGTGCCACTAAAATGAAATTTTTAGAGCTGTCAAATTAATGCGTTAATTAATGCATTAATTAATTAAAGTGTGTTAAAAATTAATGCTCATGCATAAATTTATTTAATTTACTGAATTATGTGAAGAAAAGTTCCAATTTCCGTTAAACTGCAGTCATTTGACAATCGAATGAATTCAGGTAACCAAACTGTAGTTGCCATTCCATCACTACTGTAAATAAATATTAATTACATGACAAGCTAATAGATTTCTATGCTAGCTATGATGGCAATTATTGTTGATTATACGTTTAAAATGTGTTTTTAACTTTCTATATTGTACAGGCGGGGCCCCCAAATGTCGAGGGACCCGTAGTAACTTACCCCCTACTCTCCTTCTCGACGGGCCAGGGTGCATTAATAACACGTTAGTTAATGCGTTAAAAAAATTAATGCTTTGACAGGTCTACAGATTTTTATAATGTACGGTTAAGCATCTAAAAACATAGACTTGTGTATTGTCTTGGCTTAGAATTCTATAGCCCACTTAAAATTGTGCCGATGAATGAGAATACGTGTGCTTTCTTGTCGCCCATTCGGCTGTTTAGGTGACATGTTTTCATCTGCTATTAGTGCCACTTAAGCGAGATATTGCAGTTCAACTTAGAAAAGCGAGAATTTCTGAGAATATTAAAGCAAACACAAGCAGATTTTTAAACTCTTTTTCTGTATTTCATTAAAAATTTTTCAGTATGCCTACTATTATGTCTTTTTGTAGCTTTTCATACATAGTTGTATATGACATTTATGTTTTATCATATTTGCAATGTTTTAATGTATTGTACACCTAAACCAGCCATTGGCTGCAATACCTATAAACGTGTGTTATTTATTATTATTCTTTATCCCCTTGGTATTAAAGGTTCCTGGGGGTTAAAAACAAAAAAAGTTCAAAACGAAGTGTTGGAGTGACTAGAGGTCTGGGATCAGCAAATGTCTCGCTGATGAGAAAGTGTTAAAAGTATGTAATAAAACAGAGATTTGCTGCCACAGAAAAGATTGTTTATTATTGTTATTTATCATTGTTATTTCAGCATGACATGTGGTCTGCCGCTGACGGCACGTGCGGACGCGTGTCGTACGGCACGTCATGGTCTGGCACTGATAGCAACAGCGCGCCCGCCGGCTTTCATCATCACAATGGCAAAGGAAGTCGCTCGTTACAACGCACTGGCCCAGAATGCACAGGCACATCATCACCATCAGCTGCACCAGCTGTCTAACTCTGTGCTCGTGCGCGGTCGCCCGGAGATATTACACATCGTTGATCTACTCGTGGAAAAAATTCCCAATGAAGTCGCCGATCTTCTGATCGAGGTATCTCACGTGTAGGTTACAGTGAGTGAGTGAATGAGTGAATAGGGTTTAACGTCCCACCCGACACAGTATAGGTCATTTCGGGGACGGCCTTTTCAGGCAATACACATACACATAATAAGGAAGCAAAAAGTTTAACTTCACAGAAAAACCTGACATGTAACATAAAACACAAAAGTGACCTTAACCTAAAATTGTAAGAATTAGGTTACAAGTTGTCTATGGCTCTTCATGGGAAACCTGTCTCAGAGTTACGGAGTGTCACCTGCCATATGGGATCACTCATTGTTACCTTCTACTTGTCACAGTTGAATGTACTTTACCTTAATTCCAGCCAGACAGGACAAGAATACTCAATTTTTCTCGATGGTTTACCTGTTTGCAGACATCCAAGTACAAATGGTAACCACTTGATAGTGACCGGGACTGTGAGGACTTGGGGATGGTTTGCCTAACACTGGGGACATTAGCTTTGGGGACACAAAGGATGTATAAGTCCCCACAACATCAACATACATTTCCACACTCTGTTTTACAACCTCTTGTGGCATTCAGAACCAGATGTGTGAAATGAGCTCACCAGTACTTTCTGAAAATGCCCTTTCTGTGGGCTAGAAGATAAATAATTACGTAAAACCCATACCTGGCTTCGACTATTTTCAGTCTAAAGATTTGTACGTAACTGATGTTTGTCTTTGTATTTAACCATTGGCAGGCTTGGAGAAGGTCCTGGAAAACGTTTTGACAGTCCTGGAAAGTCCTGGAAAAGTCCTGGAACTTTTTGCTGGTAAAATGTGGGAAGTTTGGTTAACAAGATGCTGTTGACAGTGGGTTGCTATATGCTGGTGTCAGGTGATGGATGTCACAGTTCACTGTTTGGATCAGAACGTGGTTAAGAATAGAGGTCTACAGGAAGCATTTCCTCCCATCTGTAGGTCAGTGGCATTTGCGCTTCTCTTTAGATGTTCCACATCTGGGGCCATATGCATAACAACGTCTTAATTTAGGCCAAGACTAGCGGCTATGTCAGGACTAACAAGTTCGAGGCTAATCAACAAAGTTAGTCAGCATGCAAAAGATGGCACAGCATTCGGACTAGCAAGTCCCGACGTAGTTGATGTCAGGTAGTTTCGTTTTGGAATTTCCTAGCATGAAGTCGCCCATTCTCGCATTTACGCATGCATGCCGGCAAAGTTGTCGTCTGCTGATAGCCTGGATGGGGTATCCACAAACCTGGAAAACTTGGAATACTCTGGGAATTCTTTAAACTTAGAAAATTCCTGGAAAACTCAGAGAATTATCACAGAATTCTGTGCAATCTGAAGGAAAATTGTAACAACTAAAATTGTTTCCAGAGTGCAAACACGAAAAGCCCAGCTAATGCAAAGGGGAACGTGCAACAGTGGTGCATGTTTGAAAGCCCAGTAAAACAAAATCTATTTTTTATTACAGTCGCCAGAGGGCGTCAGACGACCGTTGGCTAATTATCTATAGTGTTTTTATGTACTCGCCAGAGGGCATGACCTGTCTCGCTCTGCCAACGCCGTATCAGCTGGAAATCACAAATTTCTCCTATTCTCTTTTCATTTAGCACCCTTGATCGGGGTGACCCCCTTTGAATTTATTAGAAGCTTTGTGGTTTCTGAAACTAGAGTCTTCCAGGCAGCCAATGGTGAAGACTGGTGATCGTAGCTTGCACCATTTTTGACTGATCCACCTGTGTGACGGACATATGGACGGACGGACGGACAGACAAATGGACAGATGGACAGAATTACGATGGCTAAGACACACTATAGCAGTAGCTGCTGTTGCGCACAAAAATGCTCTAAAACATGTTTGCAGGTGGGGCTCTACTCCAGACTTTTATTCGTGAGCTTACATCGCTTTACCAGATTACCATTATTATGATTACTTTTTGTTGCCGTAACCTATGAGTAAAAGCCTGGAAATTTGTGGGAATTTTTTCCATCGCGCTTTATGGCCATCGTGGTCGACCATTTGCAAAATGACTTGTAGTGTGTCATCTAGATGTTAAACGCTACACGTTCACTCACTTCCTGAGTCGTGGACTGCTCTGTGTCAGGTTCTGTACAGTGAGCTACTGCGGTAACACACGTCGTGTCAGCGTGGGTGCAAAGAATGGAAACTTGGCCGTCTACGATTTGAAACAGAGCAAATGCCAGGTGCACAATGTTTTCTCACTCTTTCTGGTCTGGGGCTGGATGGGTTGTGGTTAGGGTTAAATGATACAGCTCTTTCTAGTAAACCCATCTCAGAGCTATGGAGCATCACCTGCTATATGGGATCACACAGCATCACCTGCCACCCTGCACAGGTGAATGCGCTTTTCCGTAACTCTAGCCAACTCGATTTATCTAGCTTTGTGGGATAGAAGGCTGAGACGACCTTGGTGTTGGTTAGGCCCTCTATATACATTTAACACACTTAGTCACCTAGATCTGCAGGCAGTCACCCATCCAACTACTAACCACTTGATAGTGACTCGACTGGCGGTTGAACCAACGACTTCACGATCACAAGTCCAACATTCTGACCATTACACTACTAAGCCACTCCAGTCCTCTGCTGGAAATTCGCTGGCATCGTGCATCAGTTGATATTTTAAGGCCAGGCTATGTCTCTGGCCAAGTTTATAGCTACCACCAATTTCTTCGTAGCACAGTCTGTTACATTTTACCTATTTTGCTTAAACTGTTTGACAGGCGGCTTCGATGCCATTTGTCAGGTACACTTGCAGGGTCCAGTGACTCAGTGTGCTAGATGTGGTTTCTAAGTACCTGATCAAACCTTTGCCCAAAACATGAGATTGTTTTTGACTTACAAAAATTGATGGGGCATCATTTATCATTTAGCAGCATCATTCAGCGATTCTGCCTTTTACCGAATTACCTTAGTCCTCGTTTCTCATTGTCCTGTTGTGGATGCTGTGTTATAATTGTCCCAGGTTCTGGGTGCTCACTCTGGCACGGTGACTGCCGTGGCTTTTTCCCCGGATGGGAAATACCTCGCATCATACTCGTACATCGACAACAAGCTGCTGCTCTGGCAGGTGCATTGATTCACTTCTTTTGCGAGGACATTATGGCAGAATTTTTCTTAATTAGAACTAGTAACAATTAAACATTTTTCAAAAATTTATCAGGAATTAATTTTTTTTATTTTGATTAAAATCAGCGGTGGTGATTGTAGGGTTTGCAGTTATTAGAATGAGCACTGCTAGGTGATGGGTACAGTTCGCAGGTTTTTGTCTTTTAACCACAATTTAAGAAGATGTTATTAATAGTGGGACAGTGAATTTAGAATTGTATTAAGTATGGGGAGAGTTATTAGTGTGGCTTTTAGTGGTTTTTACGCGCGAAAGCAGCCGTGCTTTCAGCGCGTCTTAGCCATCGCAATTCTGTCCGTCTGTCTGTGACACGGGTGGATCAGGCAAAAACGGTCCAAGCTAGGATCTCCAAATCTTCACCGTCGGCTGCCTGGAAGACTCTAGTTTCAGGAACCGTAAAGCTTTTTCATAAATTCGAAGGGGGTCACCCCGAATGAGGGCGCTAAATGAGAGGGGGGTGGTCAAAATTTGCGATTTTTGGCCTATAACTCGCTGTATCTCAGTAACGGTGCGAGATAAGGCCTAGGTTACTATTAATCACTAATAGCAAATCGTATACTGGCTGTC
>Ga0209367_1014398_pt1 | contig 10019 bp, 3 predicted proteins | sample WorMetLIZISLAND2_FD_187412 | JGI IMG/M metagenome (GOLD analysis project Ga0209367, IMG submission 187412) | Marine gutless worms symbiont microbial communities from Max Planck institute for Marine Microbiology, Germany - Olavius geniculatus... ...
GAAGAAGTGACTGGTACAGCCTGGATTGGTCAGGAGCAGAACTTTATCGATACTGCTGTCAATGAATGGAGAAAGCATCTCCTTGCCTGTGTTCGCATAGTAAGCCAACACTGGAAGCAATTTTACTACAGGCAGTTGAAAAATGGACAACTAGATGAAATGTCAGCCATAGTGTCAGAAATGTGAACAAAATGTGTTTTTACGCGTTATGTTAATTAAGCAACCATATCGCACTGGATAAAAAAGTGATATTTCGCTGGTTGTATTTTCCCCAGGTAGTGCAGAAACAAACGTTGGGTGGGGTGGGAAACAAAATGGTCGTTTGATGGCAAGTCACGTTGGAAATTTTTGTGCCAAGAATTATCAAAATCTGATAATTGGTTTTCACGTTACAGTCGAAAATGTCGGGGATGTTTTTTTTGGGACACAGTGTATAACCATAATAACAAACAAGCATTTTGGTAAATGAACAAAAAACACTTCATACCAACATTTCTGTATGACATTAAACTGTGTGGGTTTAACACAGTCTAGTGTCAAATGGATCATTCACCGCAATGTTGGTCTGAAGAGTTTCTTTCATTTACCTAAATGTTTGATATTATCATTAGTTATTTTCCAGTGTTGGGTAAGATCATTTTTAAAATGATTTCAAATCAAAATCAAAATAATGGTTTGAAAATTGATTTGAAATCAAAATCGTCATTTTGCAAATAATATTAAATCAAATCATTTTTAAATTAATTGAAATCATCAAAATTACTTTTATTGTTCAAGCAAATAACTATCAAATCCGATGCCACATTTATCGCAAATAACCACTATATCTAATTTATTGTAAATCTGTAACACTGTCACTCATTGATAGTAGATTGCATTAACATCTCATAAATACCGTCCTTGAGAAGCTGAGCTTGGTTCGATGAGAAGTAGCAATTAGTCGAGCATAGCTGAACAGTCGTTCCAACTCGTTCGACTGCTGCAGATGACGGAAGTGATAAACCATTTACTGTTGTTTCAGTTTCACGTGTTTTTCTGTTTGGTCAGTTTCAGTTTGGTTTTGCGGGGGAAAAACGTTATTTTTCCATTGGGTTCGGTTCTCTGACAGTGCCGAGTGAAGGTTTGACTGTTTAACGGTATCATGCCAGCGGCATGTACACCCTGACAATAATACCTGAGTCGACATCAAGTGATGGTGGCAAACTCCGCGGGTCGAGTGACCGACCTGCGATGAGAGTTGAGACCAATCCATCGTGGTGTTTGGGTTCCATCTTATACTACACATGCACTGTTGCATCACTTGCATTGGTTACTTACTTATTTGCCTACTTTCCTTGCATCATGACAGCATGCGTGTGATCGACTGACTGACCTCAAGTGGCTGTATCATGTTGGATGACAATGAACTGGTGACGGTCAAGACTGACATGGCCGTCGCGGCATGCTTTGCTCACGTGCGAACGTCGCCGGTAGGTGGCCCCATCAAAGGGTCATTTGCCATTGCATCCACTTTGTCACTCAACAGCGCTGCCGTTGTGATTACGTAAGTGGTCTCACCATTGACATCTCATCACTAGCTGCTAATTAACTCATCGTGACTACCTCTCTTGGCGCGATCTCAGCAGAAGTCGGATGAGTCATTTGCACTGCATAACGTTAAAGGCGACTAAAAATAAGAGACGTGATCACCGATTGATTTTCATTTTTCACCACGATTTTAAGTCACAAAAATCGCCAAGTAATTTATTTGAGATCAAAATCAAAATAAGGTGATTTAAAATGATTTTAAGTCAAAATCACAATTCAAAAAATTGATTTTAAATCATGATTTCAAATGGTTTGATTTCAAATCTCACACAGTACTGGTTATTTCAGACTTTTGTATTTCACAAGGTAGTGTAGAGATGTATTTATGGTGTAATGGGATACATAATAACCACATTATTGCAAATTGTCAACAGAGTGTGCCAGTGAAAGAATTTTGAAAATTGGCCAATAACTGGCAAAGATATGGACAGAAGTAAAGTGCCACATTTTTTATTTATTACGGTGTACAAGGAAGTAATAATAGTAGTGCTGCTGCAGCGTTAACTATTTAAAATTATTTATCAGTGCCACTGAGCACTTGTTACTTGGTAATCATAGTGGCACTGGTGCTGCTGTCATGTCGACACATCACTTGGTCAACCATTTTATTATCACTCATGGAGATGTAGACCAAGGCCATGCATGCAACAACTGGCCAGAACAAATTCTTCAATACTCCATCACTTGTCCAGTTGAGCTATATGTAGGGCAATCGAGCATGGACATGGAGTGATACTGGCAGCCTACCATCAGGTTTGCGAATATGTCACCTGCGGGTTGATTGCCTGAAGACCAGGATCGGCGCTGGCCTTTATGCTTATATCAAGTATACCTTTGTTTTTTTAATTTTTGACTTTGCTAGATGTTTGCTGTTTGCTGCTGTTTGATTGGCTCTGTGTGGTTCCGGTGTGCAGGTTGGAATAATGTGTGCTTTGCTGGCGGTCATGGCCCTGATCTCACTTGCCGCGGCAATCTGGGGCTCGGTGCTTGGATGTAAAGTCACATGCTGTGCCGGACCCACCACTGGAGTACGTCTAAACATGCTTCTTGATCATTCATCCATTTATTTATCCATTTATTTCAAGAACACTGAAGCATTAAAAGTATTATACGTGTACGTGGTGTAGCCAAAAAAGTAATCCTCTAAAGTTGTTTGTCTTTTTGTGAGCAGTGAGCAAGTGCTTGGAATTTTAATGTGACATTTTGCACGTGTATTACTTATTCATAAACACATAAAAGTGCCGAAAAGCATTTCATTATCTTTTAACTGCAACAGAGTTATTGAATTTTTTCTATAACCGCATCATCATTTCTCAAGTTCACATTCAGCAAAATTTATGCACAATGAAAGGTGCACAATGTTTGTATTTAATATTGTTATACTAATAGCTGATAATTAGACTGTCTTGACAGCTGTGCTGTTAGCAGTTTATTTAGCTGTCTGCTGTTTAGTTACAGCATTCATGTATGTGCAATAAAATAAAAAATAATATAAAGTAAACTAGTTATGGTAACTCTGCACTTTGTTTTCTTTTTGTCGCAGCTAAACGTGGAGCTACAAACTTGCAGACAAGTTGTATTTTGTCACAGGGGTTTGCATGCATTGCAGTGAAACAAAATTAGTTTTTCTACAATTTTCCAGCTTGTTTATTTAATTTTATTTTATCAAACAGGTGAGCACTCTTAGGCAACTGAACACAAACTGAATTTACTGTTTGTTATCAGTTTAGTTCAGTGACAGTATTTGTTGCATACAGTCTAATAACAAAAAATTATGATGGATACACTGATGCAAAGTATCTGCATAGAAGATGCTGCACTATCTTTAGCTGTCAGACAGGTGCTGTACAGGTGTGTGTTGATGACAGGTAATTCAAGGCACCAACCAGCCAATTGTCATTCTGTCTCAGCAACCATACTTCAACATGCAGCCAGTTGGTCCAATGGTTACTCCTGCTGCTCCCAGTGAGAACTGTGCTATTGTTACTAATACATTACCATTTGTCGGCGAGTTAAAAGCTGATTGCGCTGAACGAGTGAGTTTTAATCTTGGCTAATCGTAATTTGCATCAGCTGAAGTGACAACAGGGATCACTAGATGTTATTGTTGGTCAGTTTTTGCTTTACTTATTATAATTTTGCCCGTTGCATAGCATGGTTTCCAAAAATCACTGGTGAAAAGCGCACGTTTTCATACCTTTTACTCTTATATGCTCATTGTATGTGGCTACATGTTGCAAGTATTGATGACAGATCTGTGATGGCTGAAATTAAAAGCATACAGCAGCAGCCTATATTCATGTACAGTGTTTCACTGCCGTTGTTTTTGCAACAAGAGGGGCAATTTCACCTGACCTGGAGTAACTTTAGAAAATAGACTAGCCAAGTAAAATTGTTGTATGAGTGAGTAGTTGTAGCTTTCCTGTTTGGCATGTGGTCAATCGTCTGTAGATAGATTTAGTTTACTTGTCATTTTTATGTCGACTTCATTGATATCACAGATGTGTTTCAGACCAGTGGAGTTTCTCATCTGTTTGGGGCATTTGCCTCCTAATATAGGCATTGCCTCGCCAGCTCATCATGACGACAACAACGACCTTTTTTTAGTGGGGATGTGACGAAGTTCGTATTTGCATTCGACAACATGCGAATATTCGACAACTTCACAGCTATTCGATATTCGACGAATAGTTGGGGGAGTTTCTGGCGAATACGAATATTTTATTTTATTCAACTTGATTGAAGTTTATTGAATTTTAAATGGGAACTACTGACAGTGAAGAGAACACAGCACTCTGGATGTTTCATTTTCTTAATTGAACTGGAATGACTTAACTTTGCCTTAGATACCGGTGCTGATTTTCACTAACTGAACACTGAACAACTATATTTGGATGTTTCGCTTTATTCAAATACTGGTATAGAGAAGTTTTCTTGAGGCTGAATAAGTATTCACATTCGCATTTGTTATTCAACGAATAGTAAAGTTAATATTCGCATTCGACCAATACGAATATTTTTTCGCTTCGTCACATCCCTGTTTTTCAGCCAACTGTACCAACGGTGATGCTGATGGCACAAGCTGTTGTCCATTATCTGTAACGTTTTGTATTGTGGCTAAACGGTACCATATATCATAGGAAGTTGGCAATGGTACCTAGCAACAGCTGGGCTTCTCTTGTTATTTGACGTGTGATGTTTTTTGTGTACAGGTGCACCTCCAACGTACCTGTCGTCAGTTGGTCAGTCGGGTATGCCATCAGGTGTGATAGGCCCCCAGCAGCAGCAGCAGCAGCAGTCGCTAATGGTAGCTCAGGTGAATCCTTATTACAGTGATGCTGCGGCTACAGCCACAGCTTTGCCACCACCATCAGTCTATGATGCAGCCGATGATATTCCTCCGGTGAAAATCTGATCTTCGCATGCCTTGTTATCATTATATGATCATCTTAATTTGTTGTGGAATTCTATTTATTGATTTGTGTGCAATATTTAAGACTTGTTGTGGTTGTTGTTGCTGCAGTTTTAGTCCTCGTTATGTGGTATTTTACGAATTGTGAATTTTTTATTCAGTAATTTTAACAGTAGTTAGTTTACTGAACAGTTAAGTTAGGTGAACAGTTAGTTAACTGTAGCAATGCATATGCCTACAAGTGGGTTGTCAGTTCGTTTGTGATTTGCATGCTGTTTTAGCTTATGGTTAGGTTAAACAAGAAATCTGAGCTAATGCTCATGAGACGCGTGAGGTTTGCAGGTAATCTTGGTCTGTTTTCATCCATTTTGTTGCAATTCGCTATTCTCCAGCCAAAAATCACAAAAAATGCTAAAAACCTCTATTTTGGGGGTTTAAGGTCATCGATGTTGACATTTCTCCAAAGCTCGTCGCCTGTGCTTGTTATGATTAGCAGCATGTCTGTGCCTAACTGCAACCATTTTCATGCTAGACAAGCCAATAGTGGATAAATAACCATTTTTTAGTGGGGTACCCCTCTTTGACACCTGCATGTGCAAGCCTACTTGAACTTAGAGAGTCTGGACTTGGACTGCTGAAGTCTACATTCAGTGCTGAAAATTTCATACGCAGGTTGTCTTGGTCTATCTTCAGCCATTTTGGTGCAGTTCACTTTGGAAATGTGTGTCACAGGCCAAAATCACGAAAAATTCACTAAAACCCCTTATTTTGGGTTTCAAGGTCATTCACAGTCATCAACGTTGACATTCCTAAGAAGCTCATCATCAGTGCTTGTTATGATAAGCAGAATGTCTGTGCCTATCTGCAACCAGTTTCACGCTAAAGAAGCCAATAGTGGTAAAATAACGTCTTATTAGGTTGAATGCCATTCTTTTTCTCTTTCGTTTGGGGGAACCCCTCATTCAGCAGCATAAAATTTTGTCACGAAATGCTATCATATGGTGAAAACCCAAAGTCTCTATCTCACTTGGGCTCTGATTGGTACTGGTATGTGACAGACAGACACCAGGACAGAATTACCGTAGCTAATACGCGCTTTAGCTATGCTAGTTCTCGCGTGTAAAAATGAACCATGCAGTTAGTTTGTGCATGCCAGTCTTGGTTGAATTTATAAACTGTTGCGAATTGTGATTTGAAGACAGAAAGTGTAAATCTTTTTATGTAAGCCGATGGTGCATTTTACATCTACGTTCACATTTTTTGATTAAGACCAATTACTAGGTACGTTTGTCAGTTTTTACCAAAATATCAATCAAGAACCCTGAATGTTAGAATCCATGGGGCACATTTTGTTCTATGTTGCCTGTACTGTATTTTTACACTGTAAGCATTTTTGCTGTTTTTTGGTATAGGAAATTGTTAATTCATGAGACATATCTCTGCAGTTTGCACTGTTTTATTGTCCGCTAGTCAAAAGAGTCATTTGCTAAAGTGTTGCGTATGTTCTATTGGTCTAGTCCTGCCAATGCCAAGCTTAAGTACAGAAACAGTTGATTGTGTTAAGCTGAGTTACAGTGGCACCGAAGCACCAAGTATCAAGCTATTTATTAGGGGTAGCGTCACTTGGGCAACAAACCAACCGAACAAAAGATGACTGGGCATAAGCAAAATACTGCGCGCATAGGTAGTTGGCCCTTACCAATGTTGTACAGAAATGAGTACTGATGGGCTAACATATATTTTACCAAGTAAGGTAATAATGTAAATTTATTTGTAGTTAAGCAATAAGTTTAGGTAGTTTATAATACTTTAGTTAAAAGTATATGATTTATCTGACTCATAAGGTACGACTGTCGCCCTGTCATTTTGGCATTTTGTTTAGTCTGTTGTCCAGTCGTCTGTCACCGAGATGATTTATAGCCCAAGTGACTGTGCTTCATTTATTATAGATCTGTATGTTTATATATGTGCTTTTAATCCCCATTTATAAACGTTTTGCACTGATTGTAGTTGAAGAGCAAGATTTGTGATGTTGAGCAAATATTCCATTTAGTCTGGTTGTCTAGTCAGTGTTTCGTTATTATGTATTGTTGTCCAGGAATTAATCACTATTATAATTGCCGGTGTTACTGTTATTGCCTATTCTTGCTACTACATGTATTACATATTGTCGTTGTTGCTGCATACTGTGATTTGTTAAAGCTGACGAGTTAATGCTGTGTACAGGGTGGGCTAAAAAACTGGCACCATGTTCTTGTACAATTCATATCTTCACCAAATATTAATCGATTTTAAAAATCTTTTTTTTACTGTCAGAATCAGGAGATCATTTGTAATAACTCTCTATCATATCCCACCACATCTGAAGTGTGTCGCTACACTACCTTGCGAAATGATATATGTCTTGAAGCAACAATTGAAGACAAAACGACTTCTATAGCAGCACATTTTAATAAATTAGCAACAGGAAACAATGTGTTTGATGTCTCAATTATTGTCTAAAGTCAATATTCACATTCTGATTTTGCGTTTTATTTCTCTTTTGTACCTTTGCTAATTTCAGTTGTTGATTGTTACAATACTCGATTAGTGATTGATAACTTCGGAATGTTTTTCAGAAGTTAACTACCGGTACTATTTTGCATTATAGTAGTGTTGTAGCGACTATTGTTTAATTATTGCAGACCGTCATATCGTATGATCTGTGATTGCAAGTGCCATGGTTTGAAATGTTCATATAATATAACTACTGCACAGAGGTCATTTTTTGCCTTGTTTGGTTGCTTATATTCTTCCAACAAAATAGATGGCAGAATTCACATCAGCTGTACTTGATTTTTATTATATTAAGAATTTTACTTCAAGAACTCAGATGGAGTGCTTTTGATGTAATGTGGCCAGGTGAATGTATTGAATAGTTAGGAAAACAGTTAGATGACTATGGGTGGGTCGGGCAAACCTGAAAAGTTACGCAAAGTCTGCATAGGCTGATTGAATGTGATGAGATTTCGAACGCAGCGAGAGACGAGAACTTAACAACAGTTCTAGTACCGTTATAATGTTAAATTAATGCGGCCCGAGATGGAAATGTCGTGAGTAATTAACACACGGGCGGTCAAAAGTAATGATGACGTGGCGTATGCTGTATTTAGCAGTGGTAGAGCTTGCTTCTTCGACTTGCCCAGCGGTGTCTGGATTAGAGCCCGGACTCTGGGTACATTTCGATGTGTTTTGCGGAAAAAAGCTTTAAATAGCACATTCAATGCGATAAACTACAAGCACTTTTTATTCCAAGAAAAAGAAACAGTTACTGAATAAAGATGAACTTGACTTCAATATCTTAGCGTATAATTTGAAATAAAATTTTGATACAGGCCTAACTGACACTTTGTTCGAGATGAAGATTTATCTACAGACTTATCTTCAGATTTATTTTGTTGTGAACTAGGGCATTAGGCCTGCATGAAGTGCAGTCAATGAATGAAAGCGTTAGTTTAGGCTATATTAACAGTTGGTCGGTTTCTGATATACTGATCTAAGACGGCGAAGAGTTGCTGGACACACTTAAAATTATAAAGCAGTACAGTGTTTACCAAAATGCTGTAACATTGTTTTTTTTGGTTTGCATGAATAAAAATACGTTGATACTGCATTTTGTACAGCGTATTTACACGTTTGTGATTTCCATGGCAACGAGTGTAGACCTAATGTTTGGCGAAGCAGACGCTCTGGAATTTTGCTTTGATAACAGATTCATACCTTTATCAGGTTTTTGCCATTTTGTTCTGCAAAGGAGGTTACGTTGGTGATCTTTGTGCCAAATTTGCGAAATATTCTGAAAAGCCATGAACGCATTTTTATTATGACGGATAACTCGAGTTCATCATTACTGTAACTCGATTCTGTACTACATATATAGGCCTACTTTATTTCGCATAGAACACAAAGCAGTACAAATGGCACATAGAACAGACTACTAACAAACAAAAAGATTACACAAGGCGACTCAAGTAAGATGCATAACGTATTTGATAACGCAGTCTACCACTGCACTAGCTATAGAACCTGCAAAATGCGGTTCAGATAATGAAGAAGCGATTGTCGTATGAAGGCCTATGATTGACGAGGTTGCTGTACCAGCAGGAGATGGGCCAGCAGCAGAACTATGCTCTGCAGCAACAGCGGCCGCCAAGCACCGGAGTGCTGGAGCCTGCCGAAGGACGCATTGCCTCTACCTTTGGAAGCTACCGTCATGCCAACTTATGAAGACGGACAGTCCGTCGCCGCCGGCGTTATCCTCGTAATAGCTGGGGTGTTCTCCATTATCGTAACCGTCATCGGCATCGGTCTTTATAATCACTACACCTTTCTCTCACACGGAATTTGGGTTGGGATTGTGGTCAGTAATGCAAATTATTGTTTCCTAGCCTAAAACAGTAGCCTATTTTACGGCAAATAGTTTGTCGTCACAAATAAATTTTCATTTAATTGTTTTGAAATAAATGATGGTTACATACAGTGACGGATCCAGAATTTTGGAATAATGGAGGCAGAAGGGTTGAAGTTGGGGTCTGCCGTCTGGGGAAGGCTATGCTCTTTCCCAATTTTTTTCAAAATTTCATGCAGAAATAATGCATTTTATTTTTGTGCTAAATTTTTACGTGTTTTACAATGCGGCCGTCTCCCGTCACCGCTCTACCCCTCCCCCGAATCTGCCACTACCTATATACACTGTGAGGCATAAAAACACACCAATTTTTTGCCATAACTTAAAAAAGAGTTATCCAATTTTAATAATTTTGATACACATATTCCTGACACAACTGGACATCAAATGACCGTTCAGTTTTCCACCTCAGTTAACGTCTGCTTCTGCACTACGTGAAAAAACAGAACAAGCAAAATATGCATTAAAATATATACAACTTTATTCGTCATTCAATGACAGCAAAGAAAAAAAAACAAAAACAGACAACAAGCAAGAAACGGAAACTAGGCTAAATATAAACAGTCATATCAA
>Ga0209367_1014400_pt1 | contig 10019 bp, 12 predicted proteins | sample WorMetLIZISLAND2_FD_187412 | JGI IMG/M metagenome (GOLD analysis project Ga0209367, IMG submission 187412) | Marine gutless worms symbiont microbial communities from Max Planck institute for Marine Microbiology, Germany - Olavius geniculatus... ...
CTGTATACATGTTTTTGTGTGTAGAAAAGTGCTTTACTTTTTCAAATTTTTAGCTTGGTATTTTTTATGCTTTAATTCACTTATTGGCTGTTTTATTTACTTATTTATTCGGATCTTATAGCTAATTAGCTATATCAATTTCTAACAATACACAGTATTGTACTAGTTCGTGTCCGGAAAAAAACCAGATAACTAAATGCCCTTGTGTGTATCGATATATCCGGCGATGGCAGCTTCGTGCAGCACGTAGTTTCCGGTCACGTAACTTGCCAACCACAGGTTCCCTCGTTTTAACCTCAGCGCTTGAAGAAGCTCGACATTTCCAGACAACGCGGCACAGTGGGCTGGCCTATACTTATTTTGATTTGTTATGAATTTCTTGTACAACATGCTGTACAAAAAGCTGTACGACAAATCCAGTACAAAACGAAGTAATGGAATTTTGACTTCGTTTCACTCGATGACACATTCAAGTTCAGCATGTCACAAAAAAATCAAGACAGATGACGACAGTAAAGTACAAGGCCACAGACCACCGTAAGTGTATATATAATACTGTATAAACTGCTTACATTCTATTCGGATCCGGCGAATACAGATTTAGCATATTTTACTTATACAGGTTGCTGAAGTCTGTCCTGTCATTGTCATGTCGCTGCGTTGTCGTCGCTCCGCAACACTTGGAAACGCGTCGAAATAGCGCAGTTTCGTGCCGTTTGTATCATGCATCTTCTCCCCTAATTTAAAAATAATCATTTGCTAGCTAACGTTGTAAATGACGGACTTCTATATTGCATTAAACTTTATTCGAATCGGATGAACTTTTTTGTAGATGGACGCATGTACAGACGTATGGACAGAGTCTGAGACTGGCTTATGTTGACTCAGTCGAAGAGTCGAAGACCAAACGTACTAATAACTTTGTTCTCGTCGACAGCTGCTGTATTTTCAGCTTTCATTGCAGCTGTTTTTCAGTTATTAATTTTGTCTACCTACGCTATCGTGCAACGAATCAGACAAAATGTATTCTCGTACAACGCGAGCTTGAGAAGCTAAAAAGTAGCAAGTCTGTAGTGTAGATCTTGCACGCATTACTGTTTGAACAGAGCTGTTATAACCTAGTGGGTGATTGTTGATCCCTCGTGACGCGGATCAAAAACAGCGCGTGTGTTACCGTGCATCACGATACGTTTTATCACGGTCTCGAGAGTAGGCCTACTGTGCTAATGTAGCGAGGCATAATACAGTCTAGATGGTGACGAACCGTGTCTGTTCCATAACTCTGATCGTCGGTATATTCTGCGTGAAAGCGCATGTAATAAACAACCGCGAGACGCGTTTCAGTTGTCACGTTTGATTAGAGTGAGATTATGTGCGGTTAAATCACTGCAAACAGTGCGATGAGAAACAACATGACGAAGTCGATCATAAAAAAGAATACATAAATATTATACACACTTTTTATTGTATTTTAATATGCAATAACCACCCATTTCTAACGCGTGAGAACAATACCATAAGAAACAATAAAACTACAAAACATCATTAAAACACAAAAAAATACAAATACACATAATAAACACAGCAAAATATGAACAGAACATAAAATATTATTAGATCGTAGCCAATCTACTGTACTCCTCGCGCGCACTATTTTCTCCCGTATTCTTCCAAGTGCTTTTTCGTTCGTTTCAACTTGTATTAGAGAACCGGCATCAATTTGAGACCGGTCTAATATTATAATAATAAATGTACAAAACATAAGTTTATACACTTGTTAATGGCAACATTTAAGTACTTGCACATTGAAAACAGGAAAAATTACAAAAGGTGACATTGCCCGCATCACACTGACTGTGTGTCAATGTGCTGCTGAATAATACGTGTACGACTTCTTATCAGTAGTAACTTAGGTCATTATATCGCACCGTTTGTGGGACACAGCAAGCTATTAATAGAAAAATCTCTATTTTTAAAGCTTTTTTAGCAAGCGATTTTTTTTAATTTTTAGTAATGTTTAAAACTTTGATACCGGAGTATCTTTAAGGGCTGATGACAGCAAAAGTTTCGTGATCGCTTGCATCGTTGTGCCGTATGATATTCAAACTCGAGATACACGTATACACAAAGACAGGCGGACTGATGCCCTCCCCATAGTTGAGACAGAGCATCGACATAGCAAAATATTCTGACGTTTTGTAAAATGTTTCAGGATTCACGTTTTTTGGACACAGTCTAAAATAGCTGAAATAATGACGTTAAACACTGTAAAGGTTGCGCGCATGTTGAATAGGCATGCATCTGACATGCTGGTGGATATCATAGCCAGCCCACCGTGCACGTATGCCTTGTGCATCAACTGCCGCGGAGCGGCGGAATGGATCTATAAAAAGCCGCTAAAGTAGATGACTGAGACGACTTCTAACAGTGATGGAGAACTCGTTGTCGTCGACTGACGTCAGTAATGACGTCACCACATCTCCGTCGCCGCAGTCTGGCGACCTCACAAATCTCGTGTTCAAGGTCATCTACTGCATCATCGGAATAGTCGGCATCGTTGACAACTTGTTTGTCCTTATCGTCTTTATCTTCTTCATCAAGATCACTGATAAGGTATGTCTTCGAACATAGTAATAGTACATTCAAACATTCAGTGAAAAAAATTATCTCTTAGGTGAATCACAATGAACTGGGCTTTGCTACGTACTTCGCAAGATTGGTTCACTATGCCGTGAATTATTTCTTCTACCAGGACTCAAAGCTATCGAAACCTTTGGTTTGTGATACAATATTATACGAATACGATATAACAATAGTGATATGATAAGTAGCCTACTATAGTGCGCTGGAAAACTAAAAGTAAAGTTGCCAGCTTAATCCAGCGTGTAAAGTATCAAAGCTGTTGAAACGGTACGGAACTGGAACGAGAGAAATAAAACAACTGCTTATTGTTGGTATAATAACGTAAACAAAAAATCTGCGCCAATGCTCATGAGCCGCGCGACGGAGGTTATATTGGTTTATCTCCAGTAATTTCGATTAAAATTCACTTTTCATTTTTTAAATGCGAGTCGCAGCACAAAGTAGCACAAAATCACTAAAAACCTCTATTTTTGGATGATAGCTTTTTTTATTGAAATGTCGTTTAATGTCATCGATGTTGTTAATTTCGAAAGGGGTTTTAGCAGTATTAGTCATGCTAAACAGTAAGTCTGTGTTTATCTGCACCGCTTTTATGATAGATTAGTCGACAAAAGCAAAAATCGCATTTTTAAAAAAGTATACAAATTTGATGCCTTCGTGCGAAAGACTCTTTGAACTTGGGGGGTCAAAACTTACGCTGTTAAAGTGTAGGCTTACGTTTAATAGTAAAACGTTTATATGGAGGTTGTCTTAGCCTGTTTCCAGCCATTTTTGCGCAATTCACTTTGAAATTTGCGTGGCGAAAAATTTACTAAAAATCCTCTTTTTCCGGGTTCAAAATTGTTCAATGTTATTAATGTCGTTACGTCCGAAATGCTCGTTACGAGTGCCTATCTGCAACTGTTTTTGTGCTATACGTGTCAATAGCGGTAAAATAACGACTTTTATGAAGTACCCCATTTGACGCTCCCGTTTGATGTGAAACCCTTTACCAAACGGCACAAAATTTGCTCACAATAAACTATAAACACTAAGCTATCTTAGTGAACACCCCGAGTCTCTATATCACCTGGGTAAAAGTTTGCACGAGAACAAAAACTAAATTCCATTTCCTCTGCTCATGAACACTGTACCCATCCCCACCCCGTCGCCATAGCCTCCATCTTCGTACTCATCTCGTTCCCATCACCTCTATCCCCGTCTCAATCCCGCCCCACAACAATGTTTTATCCCCGCCACATTCTCAGTAATTCACAGTGAACGTCGACATTGAGTAAAATGTATTAATAAAACATGAGGCATCAATAAGCGCTCACTCTCGTTAATCTATGTTACATGTAACGCAAATGTAGTAGATTCGTAAATGCGGCCTTAGCCTGCATGGTACTAGACCTATACTAATGAATAACCAACATAACGCGAAGACGGTTAAGTCTCACATTTTACCGCAGTAGTGGGCCTAGAGTCGCCATTGCTCCACACCCCACGGTAATCGGGTGAAACCGTGGGGATAGGGACTACCCTATCCTCACGGTATTACCGTTAATGCGGTCCTTATTTCCGCGGTTTTCCCGCGGTTACCGCGATATTTCCGTCGTCCTCATTACCGTGCAGGCTTCTACACCTGAAATTGAATCGGTATTGAGTCGTAACGGACAAACGAACAGACAGACGGCAATACAATAGCTGATAGACACTCAGCACATAGTGCGTCACGCGTGAAAATCGAAAAGTAAGAAACAAGAGCGATACGAGACTAATGTTAAAAAACTTGAAAAAAGTTTTCTTTTTCATGCGTGCTCTGCCTTAAGGCATGTTCCACTGACGATGACGAAGGAAGTAGTGATAACTAAAACGAGGTAAAAACTTAAACAATAAACCGAAAGCAAGTAAAAAATCGTAAACAGTTCAGAGATCAGCAAAGTCAATCCGATGGGTGCCTGATATTTATAAAAACTTTGTTGTTGTTTGTTTAGGCGATGAACATTTTGATAGTCAATCAGAGCATCGTAGACACTTGTGCATCTTTCATCACGTTGCTGATCGCTGTCGTCGAAGTGGATGGTACTGGCATGTCACGCAACATCTATGATCAGTTCGTTTGCCTTGTATGGATCTCACGACTCCCACTCTGGGCTTTGCTGAATACGTCGACTTTTGGAATTCTCATCACTGCATTTGAGCGTTACTTTGCTGTCATCTACCCCATCTGGTACAATGTAAGAATTGATGCAACGTACAGTTCTGTAATTATATCTCGCGAGAATGGTTTCTTCTGCTGTCACATAGCTGTTAAAGTTGAAATATATGACTATTTTAGTGTTAAGCTACTGCATGTCTTAGTTGTGCTATCTATCGAACGCTGTTAATTTATTGTTACAGCCTGAGTGTTTACGCGGACGAGTTAAGTGTTTTTTGGGCATGTTAAGTTACGGCAGTGTTTTGTCATAATTATGCACAACTATTTTAAATCGAAACACATGCTGTCCATAGTGACTAAAGATATGTCAATGTTATGTCTATGGTTTTTCTGCATTAACTGCCAGGCACCTAAGACAAGTACTTCACCTATGGATTATGTGCAGTGAGGCCTATATGTGAGACTTGTTAATAGCTTTTTTGCTTTAGTTTTACATTAATATTATATAAACTACAAGCATGAAATGTGTCAAATGCACAATCTTCGTATTTATTTCATCGTTAACCTATTACGAGGAAGAACGTATCGTTGAATCTAAAATACTTTTTAACTGGAATGTAGGACACACCCTTTTAACTAAAACTATCGCATTATTGTGTTACTGTACAAGTAGCTTACTCAAAAAGTTGTTGTATGTTTATTAGTATGTATTATACTCGCTTAAACTATGCTGATTGTAGCGAAACGTCAAAAAACGCATCGTACGCATTTTGGTCGTGATGACGATCTGGATTGTCATTCCTGGCTTATTTATAATGATGGCGACGATATCAACCCATATCATCGAGGGAGTGTGTATACCATGGGACCTCACCGCCTGGGCGAAAACACTCTTATTCTTGATCAGTTACTTTGTGCCGCTGATTCTGATGATATTCTGCTATTCTCGCGTTGTTCACTCATTGCGTACCAAGGTATTTATCAACACACTACGGTACGCTGTCGTCGTTTGCAAAAGCTGTCATAGTCCTGCTGCTCATCTAAACAATGTACAGTGTATTATGTAGAGTACACGAATACGACTGTATATCGATGTCATCAAACGAATTTGTTGATTTAAATTTTGACTTTCTAAAAACCCAAGTTGAAATAAGAATTGACGCTCTGTCAAAACTATCACTAAACCATCATACTCTAAAAATATTGTTATGTAATTGTTTAAAACAGGTTAGGTTAAATTCAGAGGTAGCAGATCAGATGGGCAAATATAGATAAAAAATATCAAAAGAATATTGAATTGTATTACCTATTACCGAACTTCATTGTTTTCAAATACTTTGTATTGTTCACAAATTTACTTACCAAAAAGAATTACTGCCAAAAATTATCATAATTATTTTACTGAAAACTATAAAATTTATGATTATGACACAAAAAAATAAAACTAATTTGCACTTGTCAACTGTTAATTTTTGTTACGGGTCTAGGGCAATAACTTTTAAAAGTTGTAATTTGTGAAATCATTTGCCAAAAGATATTAAAAATGTACAAAATATAACTACATTTAAGAATAACTTAAGAGAATTATTTTACAATGGTATGTCCTTGTGTTGAAGTTAAACATTGTTACGTTTAGGCTGGTTTTTGCAATTTGTTATAATCATATTGTTTGAAACTGACTATTGCACTTTTATTTTTTCTTTTCTTTTTTTCTTTGAATATTGCATCATTGATTACCTGTACTTTCTATGGGCGGCCAGCGTTTATACACGATTGCTTTTTTGGCAGCCCGCCTACAGTGCCCGCCTACAGTGTGTAGTGCTGTATGATAACATTGTATTTGTGTTTTGGCAAATAAACACTCTCTCAGTCTCTCTCTGTATCATTTCATTTAGTTTAAAAGTTGAGCCCGGCGTTAGGTCTAGTTCAAGAATATTCTATTATTTAAGCCAAATCTCTCATGTCGTCTGCAAGTGTTTAGCATAAACAACATCATTATCCAGCCATCAATTAAAAATAAGTTAAAGAGAAATATGCTATTTTTCGTTCTCATCCATAACTCTACATTTTTTAACTTAATCTGTAACACGCTACTAGCTTAGCGTAATGGTTAACACGGTGTATGCGATCAACAAAGTTAATCGGCGCTGAGCCCGAAAACGAGAAAATTAATTCACCCAATGCCAACACGACAACTTTACACGCGAAAATAAGATTTGCAGGTATTACAAATGTAAAAAGAACTTCACCCGTAAAACTCGAAAGTCGAACCATTACTGCAATATTTAGAAATAAACATCAAGGTACATATAATTACTACCTATCTTGTCTATATATTTATAACGCATAAAATAAACCAATGCTTTTCCAAAGAACTTAAATTCCGATGAAAACTTGAACATTAGCAAACAATCTGACAGGCTACTAACTGTACATTTTTGTCTACAATGCTTTTCCGCGTGTGCGAGCAAAGTATCAACTTCAGACGTTAAACACTGTTTGACGAAACAAGCTTTACAAATGTGCGCTTTATAAATGTGCGACTAAGTATGAGATAATGGCCCAGCTGGTCATTAACTAAAGGTGACTGCTAAGCCTCAGCACTGTCAAAGCAAAATGTCAAATTTCATTGCCTCAAAAACATCTGCATTTTTGTTGATGCTGATTCAGGCGAATGTTGGATCGAGTTCAAGCGTGAACGCAGCAGGACGCAACGCCGTGGTGACGTCACTGATGGTCTGCTGCGGATACATCATATGCTGGACGCCGAATGGGATCTACACCTTCATGATGGTCATCAACTACATTACCACCATCCATAGCTTGTTCTATAACATCATCGCAACGATGGCGTTTATGAACAGCTGCATCAACCCTTTCATCTACGCCGCCAAGTACCGCGACTTCCAGGCGGGCGTCAGACGCATGCTCCGCAAACAGGTCGAGCCTTCAGCTTAACCTGTTGGGATGCAGGCCCAAGCTCCAGCTAATTCGATGTGATTTTAAGCGCGAGAGCTAGCATAGCGCGTATTAGCTATGGTAATTCTGTCTTGGTGTCTGTCTTGGTGTCTGGCACAACTCGGTACCGATCAACGTCCAGGTGAGACAGAGACTTCTGGTTATCACCGTATGATAGCTTAAAGTCTTTAGTATTTTGTGACAGAATTTCATGCCACTGAGTGAAGGGGGTCTCTACGAACGAGGGGGAGAAATATGGGCACTTTTCTTAAAAACGTTATTCTACCGTTATTGGTTTTTCTAACGTGAAAATAGTTGCAAATAAGCACAGACAACACTGGCAACGAGCTTTTTAGAAATGTCAACAGCGATGACCTTAAATGACCTTGAACCCCCAAAACAGGGGGTTTTAGTGAATTTTTCGCAATTTCGGGCTGCGACACGGACTTCAAGAGTAGACTGCGTCAAATGGCTGGAGATTGACCAAGACAATCTACGTATGAAATTTTCAGCATTGAACGTAGATTTTAGCAATTCAAGTCCGGACCCTCTAGGTTCAAGGAGGTCTGCGCATGCGGGTGTCAAAGAGGGGTACCCTTCTAAAAAGTGGTTATTTATTCGCTGTTGCCTTGTCTAGCGTGTACATGGTTGCAGATAGGCACAGACATGCTGCTTAGTATAACAAGCACTGGCGATGGGCTTTTTAGGATTATCAACATTGATAACCTTGCGTTTTTCGAACCCTAAAAATAAGGGGTTTTAATGATTTTTTAGTGATTTTGGCTGCAAAAAAACGAATTGCGATGAAATGAATAAAGATAGACCAAGATTATCTGCAAACAGGAACTGCTATAGGCTCTCGCGCGTTTCATGACCATTAGCTCAAATTTCTTGTTAGATCTATTGTAACCTACGGCTTGCTGTACAGCATGCTGTATGACACATCCATAACAGATCGAAATAATTGAGCTGGGGCCTAACTGCAGTGATAAAATCACACTAGTTTGTGACATGACATTCTGCACAGTGAAATAATATGAAAAAAGCACAACTGCACATATGCGATATGAAGCGTTAATTGCAACCAATAGACGAATATGACGACGATGATGTCCGATCATTCTAGCTTCCACTAGTTATGCTTTTATCTGCCTGTTTGTGTGTTTGTACGTCGCAAGAAAAGAATTGTCGTATGCAACTTTCGCGCCCGCCAACTTTTTTTTCTCAAAACCGAGATTTTTATATGTTCCAAAAACTTTTTCTCCTCGGGAACTTGCTTTGCCGGGAGCGAACGTGACATGGAACTTCTCGTTACCCATTGTCAATTATCATTATGAAACTGCCCGTATTCATGCATCAGAGTTTGACTGTTTACTTGCTTCAAGCAGCATAAACATCTGCGTTTAATACGGTAGTGCGCTAACGCGAATTGGCTGAGATGGAAAATTAGCGAACATTTTATATAACTTTGTTTTCTTTGTCACGTTTTTGCCAAAGTCGGTGAAATTTTGAGGGCGCTTTGACAGAAACAATTTTGCACAGATTTTTTTAAAGAATACGGCGTAGTTTGTGTTGCGCTTGCTTAGTCTATCAAACAGCCAAAATTTAAAAAAATAAAAAAAACTTCATTTTATTTTTAGGCAATAAGAATTGATAGCTATGTTGTAGGCGTCTATGGCACGGTTGTCGTTTGTCGTTTGTTCGTCGGTAACGGATGTATTGTGGCTAACCGTTAGGACATAATATAATAATAATGACATAATTTTAGCGTTTACGTGATTAAAATTTCTTCAATGTTTTTGTCTGTGTTTTCATGTATCCGTTATGTTTTGAGAAAGGAAAATGTAGTAACTGACACTTAATCTGTGCGCCCGTAGGACACGAAGAACGTATGTTGTTTGAGCGGACTTCACATACCCACATATGGGACCGCCATATCTGTCGGAGATCTGCTTGCCGATCTCGTTGTTGCCTGGCCGTTGTCATCTGCGTTCTGCTGTTCGTTGACAACTTGCCGTTCCTCGTTACAGACCTACAACAGCTGGCAGAAGGGCATTCTCTTTCGCTGGCCCGTCAGCTTAGAACAGTCTCCCGACGTACCTGAATGATCACACACTCAATCTGGACACTTTTAAACGTTTCCTTAAATCATTTTTGTTTCAGATGTACTGATAACGCATTCAGCGCACTAGAGATTTCTTCGAAATGATATTGCGCTATATAAATGTTTACTTATTATTATTATTATTATTATTATCTTGAATGTCCTAAGGTGTAA
>Ga0209367_1014402_pt1 | contig 10019 bp, 6 predicted proteins | sample WorMetLIZISLAND2_FD_187412 | JGI IMG/M metagenome (GOLD analysis project Ga0209367, IMG submission 187412) | Marine gutless worms symbiont microbial communities from Max Planck institute for Marine Microbiology, Germany - Olavius geniculatus... ...
AGTCAAAAATTGCCTTAAAATGTAGCGTATTAGACGAAGGATCTTTGGAGCCAAAGGGAGTAGCTTCATGAGACTTTGCCACGTGACGTGCTGCTAGATGGGGGTGATAACGCGGGTGCAACTTTTGTGGGTCACCGCCCCCTTAAAATTTGGGGGGGCAAAAAATGTTCAAAAATCGGTGCGATTTACGACAACTTTCGAGTTTGACCGCAAATATCTCTGGAATCAATGAAGATAGCGACAAAATCTAAACGGTGTTGACAAGAATGATCTTTTCGGTGTTGAACAAAAAAATTTTTGTAAAATTCCGTCCATTACGAACAAAGTTATAGGCGCTCATGTTGACCTACCCTAAGTCGACAATGTGCGTTCGGCGTATGCCAATGCATTTGATTTCGGGCCACGTGACTTTGATGCCGGGAAAATTTTACCCCCCCTCTAATTTCCCCCAGTCAGACTTAGGGCGCTGGGCGGACTCACGTTGGGCTTTGCCCCAAATTTCTAGTTTATTAAATTATTTGGCCGAATATGAATAGAATACAGTAGTTGATGCTCTGGAAAAACTCTGGAAAAACAGACTGGTTAAATACAAAAATATGGAGCATGGTAGTTGAGTAGTTGATGCTAGTTCAAACACGATGCACAGTTTCATTGCGGAGTGGTGAAAAATTCCCAAATCGGACATTGTTGAACAACTAAGATAACTGACGCTAACGAAACACGACGGTGATTCATGACAAGCTTATGACTGTCAGCAAACTAAATGGTTAAGAAAATGTCATAAAGCACCGTGTGAGAGCATTTAGCTAAGCTGGCAGCAACTGTCTTTAAGGCTAAATGCAAGAAAAACAGGTGGTGATGGCACAGTGCTTATTATTCGTATTCGGCCTGTTTTAGCACAACTATTCAGCCAAATACGAATACGCTATTCAGCCTGCTATTCAGACCGAACAGAATATTTGGTACAGCCCTAATTCATTATAACATAAAAATCAACACGATGGCAGCAGTAAACACAGAATGGAAGATAAGGTCGTACAGGTGTCGAGGTTTAATCCACAGTGCTGGGATGAGATGAGTAGACAGCTGAGATCCATCGTCAGCATGGTTGAGTGATGTGACTGACACGTGGGAGCCAGCAACGATGCCGACAGCATAGAGCAACAGAGCTTCGTCAGTATCAAGCACCGACAGAGACACGTAGTCCACAGTATCACTGAACACCATAAACACCAGTACCACCTAAATCTGTGGGCCCTACTGATAAGTAATAACCATTGCAATATGTCACAATCGCAAATAAACACAACGTGACTCGAAAAACTGCACGAGAAAAAGAGAAAAGATTGATATATTTTCTTCAACCTGCAGCCCAGCATAAATGAGCACAATACCAGCCTTCAATAACCAAAACTTTTAAAACAGGATAGAGCTCAGTTTTTTCACAAACGCTAGGCTGCAGTAAGCCGCGAAATTTGGACGATTTTACAGCGGTAAGCCTGGGGAATTTGGCCAAATTCTCCACGGAAAACTGTGGGCCCTATATCTCAGTACTTAACAACTGTAGAGTTTCAATAAATACTCAAATCAAAGCTGTCCAGTGAGCAGTTCTTTTTAAAAGCTATAACTGCACATGTAAAACACAGGACAGAAGATCACAACACTTGCCTAAATGATGCAACCACAATTTCTGCAACCACTGCTGCTGCTGTAGCTCCACATAACAACTTAAGCCAATCTAGTCTGAAGACTCCTCTGCTGTTTTCTGCGCACTTTGTTAATACTTGTGATAAGGTTCAACAAACTTGGTGATATAAAGGAAAACAACCTGCTGCAAACTGAACTTATTGTCACTGCATTGGAATTTTTCACAGCATCGCTTCTGTTAAACTCGATTCTGCATGGTGAAAAATATGCGCAGAAATGTGGCAAAACAATTTCGGACACTGATCAAAGCAAAAATGCCGGGAAAAAAATCTAAATGATAAAAAGCAAAGTCCAGCAAATTGCGTTCAGTATTTCTATACTGCTAACATGACAGCTGAGTGTCGGTGACCTGTTGGGAAGTGCAGTCTTCCAGAGCTCAGTGCCGGTGTCCATGTCAAATGCAAACACATGGTCATGAGTCAGAACTGCCAGTTTGTCTGCGTAAACCACAATAATCAACCAACAATACTCAGCATAGAACATATCAAGTAATCAACATGCAAAGTTCTCAAGTACAAGTTACAAGTAAGTACAATCATAAAGCCTGTCTTGAGACCTTGTTTAAAACAATGTCTGCTGATGCATACCAAAGTTAGTAGTATCGTTTGTAGTTTTTCTTTTGTTTCAATGTACTTGCTTAACAGTTCTAATCACACATTTGATGTCGTTGTTTGATACATAATAATACAAAATAAAATAAAATAAAATCTATCAATGTTTTTGCAAAATTTTACAACCAAAAACTTGTAATACCACTGACTCATAAATCAAAAGTTTTCACAGAAAGCTGCATGTATGCTTTTGTAAAGCTTATGCCCAAAGCCAAACATCTCACTCTTTCAGTTTGCGATTCACCAACAAGATGTGCTGCAGTAAAATATGAATTTGATCATGTTTACGTGAAAAACTGACTGACTAAAGTCAAACTCACCGAAACCAACAAACTGCAGAGAAGCATGATGACTGGGAACTGCTGATGATACTGATGACTCCCACTGCAAACCGCCACTGACTACATTGAAGCAGCGAACATATGAACCTCCAGCAAGAACAGTCACCACATCTGCAAATACAGTCTACTCAGCAATTGATTTAAGATGAGCAAAAATGTCTACAACTGTCTACAACTACACATGGGCAGTTGTGCACAAAAGCTAAAGCAACGTATTTAAACCTTTATCTGCTATTATTTGCATCAGCTGTAGTGGCTAAGCATAGTAGTGACATCATTGTTTAGATTCACAAAGTTACTCTAATTCAAGCTGGGTTGGCACTGATATGGGAAATCCTTTGCAGGTACACCAGACTGGTATATTATCAAGCGACCAAGCCAACTCAGCCTGAGGCCAAATTTACAAAACATCGTAAGACAAATTTATGGCAATGTTATGACATATGGCAGGTTTATGACAGATTTACGATAAAACACGATTAAGAAAAACTGTACGAGAAATATATGACAAAGTTACAACATAATGGACGACAGCATCAAGCATGCATGCATGCAGTAATTATTTCGATTTTTCATTAGTATATAATTCTCACATAGTACTGTAATATGTATAAGTTTTTTTGCGGTAACTTCAGGCTGCAAAATTGCCACAAAATCAGTTCACTTGTTACTGTTTACATTGGTAACCATTGGCAATGGCGAAAGCAGACAATTGTGTGCAGTGCCAAGCGCTGCCAGCTCAGTGACACTGCGTCACGATTGGCTGAGGTCTTGGGTGAGGTCAGCATAACAGCACTTGATTGGCTGGCTAATTTTAGTGACTACAGAATTACGACAAAATTGCAAGAGAGTTACGAAGTCGTAAAATCAGCTCCCAAAATTCGGTAGGACATTTTTGCGACAATCTTACGACAGTTACGCGCGAAAGCAGCTACTGCTTTCAGCACATATTAGCCATCGCAATTCTGTCCGTCCGTCTGTCTGTCCGTCTGTCACACGGGTGGATTAGTCAAAAATGGTGCAAGCTAGGATCACCAAATCTTCATCCTCGGCAGCCTGGAAGACTCTAATTTCAGGAACCGAAAAGCTTTTTCATAAATTCGAAAAGGGTCACCCCGAACGATGGCGCTAAATCAGAGGGGGGTGGGAAAAATTTGCGATTTTTAGCCAATAAGTCACTGTATCTCAGAAATGGTGCGAGATAGGGCCCAGGTTACTATTAATCACTACTGGGAAGTCGTACACTGGCTCTCGATTGCCACCGAATTCAATGACCTTGGATGACCTTCAATGCCAGAATAAAGGTTTTATGTATTTTTTGGCGATTTCAAGCTACGACAAAAGTCTATATCATTCACAAGGTGGCGCCACGCAACTATTGTTATGCAATCCAGATAGAGAATTTGGTATTTGCATATTAACTTAGCGTGAACACCCCAATTTTCAGATAAATTACTGAACAGGAACTGCTATAGGCTTTCGTGCGTCTCGTGAGCATTAGCTCAAATTTCTTGTTTTACAATGTTTTGTAAATTAGGCCCATGCAGACCATGCCTCCATCATTAGTCATTACGATATGGCCACCTCTAAGGACAAAATGACAAGTTCTGTCTAAAAGTAAGACCAGACCATATTACCAGGACTGCCGGCATACTGACCCAGTCAGTTAAAGGCACTCATTGTCAGTCGAGCCTGCCATCTGGCTGACTTGGGTTGTACGCTAGCTGAATTTGGTTTAGCGCATGCTGGCTCAAAGCAACTGCAAAAAGATGAGCTCCTATGAAAGAAGACTTTGATCCACATGTGAATATTTTTCTGCACTAGCCAAACCACTCTAATGACTGAGCACATTACTCACAGTTATTAGACACCTTCATGTCATCCACACGTCCATTAACGCCTTTCTCCAGTATATGCCGCCATCCTATGCACACATTACATGTACATCACCACAAAAGTGCATCTACCGTATGCGACATTCAACCGCAACACATCTGCATAATGATTCATAAAAATACTCACGGTGTACTTGTGTACACTGTAAGCAACCTACAATATTCCTGCCATATTTTGCAAAACTGTATTATCACAAAAAACATACATTTACATTTTTATACTTTTAGCAAGAAATGTTTCGATAAACAGTGGTGGCACTACACCAGGGCGTGCCAGGTCAAATGACCTGGCTGGAAGATCCATCGCCCTGGCTCACGCCCTGCCTCAGTAAAAGTGTGAACAGAAAATAACAATGTTACTACATTTCAAATATCTGATCATTTTGCTTGTTTTATTTTGAAAGCTGAACAATCAGCAACAACAATGTCTTTTAGAGACATAGGTCTGCTGACTACTACACACTGGGGTTCATAACTTTTCATTTAGTTACTTGATATCATTCTGATTTCTACACTGTTTCCCATTTTCAACAATTTCCTTTTTAATCAAACGGTTGCGTAGTTAAGGGGGAGGCAGATGGATCTGCCCCAAATTCCTTTAACAAGACGTAAGCACAGGTATACACTGTACTAAATATGCCACTTAGGCAGTTGATTCTCAGGAAAATAATTAAAATCATTGCCACCAGATCTCATACTTTAAAGCCACAATGCACCAAATTCAGTTTCGGCTGAGGCTCCGCCCAGACCCTGCTGGGAGAGCTTACAGCACTCCCCTAGATCCCCTAGCTGGATTTTAGGCATCTTTCTTCTAAGGGAGAAAAGAGGAAAAGGGGGAAAGGAAGTACAGATTGAAGAAGAGAACAAAGAAAAAAGGGAGGGTATGAAAAAAGGAAAGGAAGGGAAGGGAAGGGGAGGGAAAGCAATGATCCCAATTCGCTACGTCACTGGGTCAGGCAAACCCTTCGCGGCGTGCCCTGGCTTGAAAATTTTCTGACCTCAAAATGACCTGGCTCCTTTAATGCTCTGGCGCCGCCACTGGCGATAAAATGAAAAGCATTAACTTCTGACACAAAGTGCAAATTCTAGGAATCCATTCTAGATGTCGCAAGCCACCTGTTACCTGTTACTTTGTGACTATTAGAGAAATATTCTTACCAATGTGCCCGTTATAAGCATTGACAGAGGCAATCACATTCTGCTCGGTAGCAACAACGATTCTAGTAGCACTGTGACCAGCTGTCATGTATTCAACAAATTTGGCTTTTCCGATGTACTGCTGACGCCTGTAAGTAACAAAATTCAACACAATTGTCACGATTAATAACTTAACAGATGACAAACAATGATGAAATTGAGTAAACTGAACATTAAGTACCGGTATTTTCAAACCAACAGTAAATTAAATGTACCTTGTAATCAGCTGTTCATCTTACAAAGGTAAATGCAATTATTAATAATATGCGATCTAAATCAACCTGGTCTTACAACAACCCTCCATGGAAAATAAGTTAGCGCATTCACTTAAAGGTGACAGACTGCGGTGGGATTAGGCCTACTATCGGTACACTGTAGGCGTAGGGCCACGACTAATGTTGACATAATGTTGACTTTACCAATCAAACAGTCCCGCTTGATCTTCATATAAGCCATAGATTTTCCGAATAAAAACAACTGCAAAACACAGAAAGTGTAACGAAATAGCAAAAGAACGCATTTTGTCAACAAATCGACATAGACATAAACATGCCGCTTTGGCCACTTCCGGTAACGTAACGTGAATGACGTTCAAAAGAGAACTTGCATGTTGGGACTTGTCTTCTTCTGCGACGTAGGATATGCATGCACGGCTGCAAAGTTGGTCCAATAAATATTTCAAAGGTTTTGAAACAACCTAAAAACACAAAACATATTATATTTTATGTCATATTTTAACGGTAAATTTTGTAGGCAGACCGTTAAGCTGTAAGCTTAAACTTGAGCTGTCGTCTGTACTCTGTACAGGTCTGTCGTCTGTAACCACGGTGTCTGTAACGGATGTATTGTGTTACGAAACACTTTGTACACGAATAAAATAACTGTGTCATAAACCTAAGCGTGCAAAATTTTAACGATCTATTACAAGGGAAACATTTTCAAATTTGAAATTCAATGAAGTCTGGTAAGAAAAAATGTACGTTTTCAACCAAAAACTGACCGTATCTCGTAAACGGTGAGAGATAGGACCAAGGTTGCTACAGATGACTAACAGGAAGTCGCATAAACTCTTTCAGATGAAATACTAGAAATATGGTTCAGAGCCCAACGTGAGGCCGACGGCGCCGTAAGTCCGATTGGGGGACAGTTAAAGGGTTGAAATTTCGTTCGCAGCAAAGTCACGTGGCCACGTGGCCCGAACGCAACTGCATTATCATATACATGTGTAGTAAGTGCAATGTTAAACTTTGGTGGTTCGAAATGAGACAATTCAGAACTTTATTGTTTGTGAACCGAAGTTCGATCACCAATGTTTCTGCGTTCGACGTCGAATCGATCGTAGTTGTAGGCCTAAATGCCGTTTTCCCGTTTTCCGTTTACCGATATCTATAGGCTATCTATTCTAGAGATATATGCGATAAAAGTCTAAAGTTGTCCGACTCCGAAAACGCGCGAACTGTCGATGTTGGGTAAGTCGATCGAAATGGGCAAACACAACTTTGTGGTTAGTGAACCCAAGCTTACCATTTTTTTGCATTTAACTTGAAATTGAGAGTGGTTGAAAACACCGTTTACCGCTTGTCGATATCTTTTACATTCTAGAGATATTCGCGGTCAAGTCCAAAGTTGTCCGAAAGCACGCGCACTGTCGATGTTAGGTGGGTCGGAATGAGCAAACACAACTTTGTGGTTAATAGACCATTTCACCGTATTTCTTTTGTTCAACGCGGGAGAAACGGTAGTTGATAACGCCGTTGACCGCTTACGTACATGGGTTAACACCCCCATCTAGCGGCACATCACGTGGTGAAGTTTCATTAGGCCAGTGATTTTCACCCGGGGTTCCGCGGAACCCAAGGGTTCCGCTAGCATATGCCAGGGGTTCCGCGGCTGATCAGTAAAAAAATAAAAAATAATCTATCGTGCGAAATTACGTCAAACCAAGCCATAGAAGTACTACGCACCGAATGTTTAGTTCTATATTAGCGCCTCTAACCGTCTACTTTAGCATACAGTGTTGAATATTTTTCTTGTTGTTAACAATGTTTGAATATTTGCATTGATCATCGAACGCTAAGTTATTAGTGTCAGTATTATGAAATCGTGTGTTTATTTATTGAAAGACTTTCACTTCTTGAAACAATCTGCTTGAAAAATATAAAAAGCTTCGCCCATCAGCGCAACTGGCTGGGAGTCCAGACTTCCTGAGCTGTCCGTGGGCGTAAAAAAGTAAAAGATCCAATGATAATTTGTGTGCCTTTGGCGACCGCCTCGTAAGGTGCTTTTGGTTACGGATAAAATAAAATTGCTAAATAATATTATCTAATACTGACAAATTAAACAATTTTTTTGCCTGCTGCTTTATCGTCAGCGTTTAAGGGATATGCCCCATAGTCCAGACTCCCACAGGTTCTCTGTTTCTTGACTCCGGAGGCGACATCAAATTTCACTTTGCCTATATACACCGTTGAACTCGCGCCATTGCATGGGGTTCCGTGAGGCATTGTCACACTTATGTAGGGTTCCGCTGCAGCAAAAAAGGTTGAGAAACACTGCTAATCCCCTTAGCCCCATAGATCTTGAGGCTCATACGCTACATTTTAAGCCAATTTTTGACCCCATTTTGAAAAAAAATTGTTGACGGAGCTCCCATCCCGGTGGGGTATACGCTAGCAAGACATTCATTCTGTAGCGCGTGAACAAAATTTCGGGGCGCAGCGCCCCCTAGGGGCCGAAATATGGTATTGCACCTGTAAATCTCTGTAATTAGCGGACCAAAGTTCACCGAACTTTTACGCCCAATGCGGGAGGAAAACGCTGTCGGTCAAATAGGCTAGTTTTCCGATTTTAGATATCTCTATCCGTTCCGGAGATATTCGCGCTCAAAGTGGGAAGGGGTCCGAAATCGGGCCAAAATTAGCGTGTTTTTCGCCACCAAAATTTTTTGGGGAGCAGGCCCCCAAATTTTAGAACCGGCGTTATAAAATTGAACATGCTTCCGAGCATGACGCAAAATTTCACAGCGATCGGCCAAGGGACCTCAGAGATTACGCGTTGAAAAAACTGCAGTAAAACATAAGGCCTTACGGGAACAACCGTTCCGGGCGGCCTAAAAATCATCGACTCTAAATCACGTCGAAGGTCAGTAAACGCTAAACGGTAAGTCGTATATCAGAATAGTGAGCGATTGATAGGACTGATTAACGTTGCTATAAAAGGAAGTCCCAAAAACCCTTTCACATGACACAGATATCATTGCCCTTGGGTGACCTTGAAGAGTTATTACGCACTCTGCGATGCCAATCGTGCGCTATTGTAGCAGAACGATAAGTCGTAAGCGGTCGATGATAACGCCGTTGAACAGGGCGACGACGAGTTTTTATAGACTGTCAGTATCCATGTGTTCATATAGGTAGCGGTTTGGCTTCAATTTTTAATGCAAGATTTTAAACTATTAGTCGCCGTATCTCAGAAACGGTTGGTTCTAGTGACAGCTGAACTTCTTGTTAGTTATGACGTCAGTCACATACAAGAAATTTGAGCTAATGCTCACGAGACGCGTAAAAGCCTATAGCAGTTCGTGTTCAGTAGTTTAGCTGAAAATTGGGGTGTTGGCGCTAAGTTAATATACAAATACCAAATTCTCTATCTGGATCGCATAACGATAGTTGTGTGGCGCCACTTTGTGAATGATATAGACTTGCGTCGCAGCCCAAAATCGCCAAAAAATCCATAAAAACCCCTATTTCAACGTTGAAGGTCATCCAAGGTCATTGAATTTGGTAGCAATCGAGAGCCAGTGTTCGACTTCCTATTAGTGATTAATAGTAACCTGGGCCCTATCTCGCACCGTTTCTGAGATACAGCGACTTATTGGCTAAAAATCGCAAATGTTGCCCACCCCCTCTGATTTAGCGCCCTCGTTCGGGGTGACTCCTTTCGAATTTATGGAAAAGCTTTACGGTTCCTGAAATTAGAGTCTTCCAGACAGTCGAGGGTGAAGACTTGGTGATCCTAGCTTGCACCGTTTTTGACTGATCCACCCGTGTGACAGACGGACAGACGGACAGACGGACGGGCGGACGGACAGACAGACGGACAGAATTGCGATGGCTAAGACGGCTAAGACGGCTAAGATGGCTAAGGATTGCAGGAAGTGGACATGGCGATCTAATGACGGAAAAACAAGAAACATGATTGACATGATACTGATCCGAAGAAAGTGGGCAACGTCAGTGCAGCAGTGCCGCACCTTTCAGGGTGCAGAC
>Ga0209367_1014404_pt1 | contig 10018 bp, 9 predicted proteins | sample WorMetLIZISLAND2_FD_187412 | JGI IMG/M metagenome (GOLD analysis project Ga0209367, IMG submission 187412) | Marine gutless worms symbiont microbial communities from Max Planck institute for Marine Microbiology, Germany - Olavius geniculatus... ...
CTCAGTAACGGTGCGAAATAGGGCCTAGGTTACTATTAATCACTAATAGGAAGTCGTACACTGGCTCTCGATTGGCGCCGAATTCAATGACCTTGAATGACTTTGAACGCCAAAATAGGTGGTTTTATGGATTTTTTGGCGATTTTGGGCTGCGACACAAGGCTATATCATTCACAAGGTGGCGCCACGCTACTATCGTTCTGCAATCCAGATACAGAATTTGGTATTTGTATATTAACTTAGCATGAACAGGAACTGCTATAAGCTTCCGTGCATCTTGTGAGCATTAGCTCAAATTTCTTGTTGGTCTTGGCTGCACAAAAGATTTTACTTGGGGACTGAACTTACAATGCTTTTTAGACCCCACGTGGTGGGGAGTGGGGCTGGCAATATTGCTTGTTATTCCTGTGTAGCATGAACAGCATGTGATGACGTGATTAGTAAAATTATGCTGTTATTTTTAACTAGCTACTTTGTTCAAAAATTTCTATTAGTAAACTAAAGTTAGTAGGTATTTATATGATTCTGTTTAGCGCAGACACTAAAATCTTCACATTTTGGAGACGGATATTGCTGTTTTTTTTCCACATGTTTGTCATTGTGTCTGTGACCAGGTGGTGTGACTTTATTAACTTTGGTGAAAATTTAATGAATAAATTATTTTATTCATCACATTAAGAATTTTAAATGATAAACTGAGATTAATCATTAATTTGCATAGCCCTGATGGTAATCAGTTTTTTGCTGCTAAGTTTTGAAGAATGGCTAAATCTCTACAGCATGCTGCAGGGACACATCAGTGATGTGTTGCTGCACTGTTTCAGTGTGCTGATAATCGTGGATCTGTCGCTGTTCAACGCAAAGCACATTGTTCACATTCAGAACACTTTGAGACATGCACTGCAGGAACAGATGTGCAACAAAGGCCATCTCAACATCATTGGGTCGGTTGTTCTATGTTCTGTGTTACTAATGCCATTTCTGCAAGTACTACTAGTACTACTAATAACAGTGGCAATGACGACAATGTGTTCCGAAAGGTTTAAAGACAGAAAATTTAAATGCGATGTTTCACGTGTTTTTGTCTTAGATGTGGTGAAGAGATTGAGTTGTGGAAGCCGTCGTTAGTTAAGGTCACTGGAGATGTGCTGCAGGATGCCTGGAGGTTTGCCATGTTTTTGTTTTGTTCATTGTATTAGTATTATCTGCAGAAAATGTTATTAGAAACACTGGTGTGTTGACATTTTTACATACATATAGGCTACTTGCCATGTCTACGTCATTATAATTAAATCAGTGAGTTTATGTGAACATAGCCAAAATCTTTAATACTAAAATTTAACATAAATGGAGATCAGGCAATGCCATCCATTATTTGCAGAAAATGGAACATTGTTTCGTTTAGAAGAGAGTACATAGTATAAGAAAATATGTAATTTGTTGCATTTTTTACCAGAAAATTTTGAAGTATGAGTTAAAGATCATCTGCAGACAAAGAATAGGACCTAAGAGCATTGACTTTTAGACAAAGATTTTGACTATATGCAGGACCACATTTGTCAGACGAAGATGGTGGAGTCAAGAACATATAACTATGTAGTTTAAATATTTCAGTTTGGTCACAGTGCATAATTATAGCAAATGATTCAGCTGTTTTTGCTGTATTTATATAATGTTTGCGCAGCGTAAAATTCCTATGCTCACATACTACGTACAAATAGACAAGTAATTTGAGCAAAGCTCACGTGACACATGTTAGCAACGGTCCTGCCACCTGGGCAATCGAGTACAGCATACAATAGAATAATAGTGCATCTTGAAGGAGTGCCAAAATTTGAGGCCTCCATATGGAAGGCTCTTTGAACCTAAGAGGTCAGAACTCAGATGATTAAAAATGTACGTTCAAACGGTTCAATGCTAAAAATGTCATATGCAAGTTGTCCAGGTCTATCTTCAGCCATTTCTGCACAGTTCACTGTTGAAGTGTGCGTTGCAGCTGAAAATTGCAAAAAATATCGGGTGGCGCAAAAAAAACGTTTCGAACATTTGCAGGCATTATTCACCCGAGCAGTCGAAATGTATCAGTGCAAAAGCATGTATGTAATGACCAACCGTCTTCGAATATGTGTAGGAATTTTCGCCTAAAACACTTCTAGCCATGATACAAACAAAATAGTGTCTCACGCCATAAAGCAATTTTTGCAAGCGGTTCATCATTTGTGTTGCCGCCTATATGCAGGCTACGCCAAAACGTCACAATAGGCCGAATTATTAGTCAACTAATTAGCACAATATGTGCTGAATAGGTTCTGCATTCTTCTTTGCTACTGCTGCTAGACGCTTTTTCCACTGCTATATGGCTTTTCTGATTCTGGTTGTCTGACGTCGACATCGTGCCATTTGTCTCTGATAACATTCTGAAGATCTTTGAGGTTCAAAAAATGGTTTACGCATTTTTTCATAGACATAGACAAGTTTTTGCCAGGTATCCCAAACTAAATAATGAGTGGGGATTCAAATCTGTTGAATGCGGTGTACATTTTTGTGAACTGACAAAATCGGGCGTTTTGTTTCGAAGGAAATTTGAGTTGCTTTGATGCGGTGTGATGGAATGCTGTCTTTACATAATTGGATTTTTAACTCGTCTTACGTCATTAAGCAGCATTCAGTAGTGTTATTAGTGAAGTAATTGAAATTTATAAGTAAGTAAGAGTGCATATTGGTCTACAAGTGTGCGAAAGAAAATTTATCTCTATAAAGTATATGCACCCTTATAGTTACGTGAAGTTTGGGACGTTTTTTTGCACCACCTGGTATACTAAAACCCCCTATTTCGGGGGTTTATGGTCATTCAAGGTCATTGATGTTGACACCATTAAAAAGCTTGTCACTAATGTTTGTTATGATGAGCAATATATCTGTGCCGTTCTCCAACTGTTTTCATGCTAAACGAGCCATTAGCGGTAAAATAACCACTTTTTAGGTGGGTAGCCATCTTTGATGCCCGTCTGCGCAGGTCTTTTTGAATCTAAAGAGTTGGGACCTGGACTGTTAAAATCTGCGTTTAATGCTGAAAATTTCATGTGCAGGTTGTTTTGGTCTATCTCCAGCCATGTCGTCGCAATTCACTGTTGAAATGTGCGCTACAGTCAAAAATTGTGAAAAATTCATCAAAAACCCCTCTTTTGGAGGTTCAAGGTTGTTGAAGGTCTTCAGTGTTGATAAATCTAAAAATCCGGTCACCAGTGTTTGTTATGACAAGCAGCATGTCTGTTTCTATCTGCAAGCATTTTCACAGTAGACGAGCCAATAACGGCAAAATAACGTTTTTTGGAGAGGGTACCCCTGTTTGATGCCTTCATTCGAGGGGAACCCTTTCACCCAGGGCACGAAATTTTGTCACACAAAACTAGAGTCTTTGGGGCAGCTTACAGTGAAGATTTCGTCATCTTAGCGCGCACCATTTTGATACAGCTCACGAGTGTGATGGACAGACAGACAGACAGACAGATGCTTAGACAATGGCTAAGACACACGAAGCATTCTGCTGTTGCGCGTAAAAATTACACCAGGTTTGCACTTTGAATACAGTGTGCAGAATATGAGGTTGATGTGCATGCTTGATGTAGGTGGATATTGCAATTTTATTGTTCTGGCGGTCGCAATATACTTGGAGCATTGCGACGAGCGTTTGAGTGTGACGACCTTTCCAGCACTGTTGGTTAGTATGTGTGCAGAAACTGTGTCTATATATTGGTCTAGCAGTTACCTGCGTAATATTTTGTATGTAGTGAAATCTGGGTGACTGGTTCAAAAATCATTTTAGTCACTTTACATTCACAGATTAGTTGAAATGACAGAGAAATCGGTTCAGGTGCATGGGTTGTTAGTGCCTGTGGAAACGACGGCAGTATTGTTTTCAGCATTGTTGCAAAGTTTTTTCTTTGCTCACATGCTAACTCATGAACTGCTGCTGCAGTGCTGCACTTAGCTTAGTGATACTTTTTGCACAAGCGTGTTCCTTGACAAGTATACTGAATATCAAGGTCAGTTTATTATTGTCAGTAGTTGTGATTAGTCAGCTGTTATGATACGAAGTAAAATATATGTAGTAACATTGTCCGTGTGTTGTTATTATGTAATCAAGTCTTCAACGTCAACTCAGCCTGGCCAACCTTCTGTCGGTAGGTGCAATGAAGGTGGGGCATAAACGAGCACACTGCACGTATTTGTGGTCTGGCATTGTAAGCTAGTGTCTTGCCGAGGGCTAACTCGGAAATAAAGATTGGCGCCGCTCTGTAGGCCCTGTGGCTGATGAAGTATTTTGCATTTCACGTACATCCCGTATTTTTGCAGATGTGGAAGGAATCTACCTGTTGACAAGCGGAGTACCTGATCAGCCGGCTGAGATATGTAACTCATACTTGGAGGAGGCATCGGTCGGTCGTGACGTTAAACTTCATGTCATACTATTCAGCATTGATGAGATGGAGGCCATGGCAATCACGAGCCATGGTGGCAGTGCTACAAGCCATGGTGGTGCATTGACAAACCATGATGGCGTTGGGGATGAATTTGCCATTTTGCCATGTCGTTACGCCAGCACATCGCAGACTGCACACGTGCTGAGGGACATGGCACACTCGACTGTTGGCGGACGATTTCACTGGGTCACCAACACTGGTGAGTAGGAGTAGCAGCAACCGTAGCAGCAGTAATAATAGCAGTAATAATAACTAGTAACTTAATAAATGTCTGCACAATGCTGACATACAGGGTGGGTCAAAAAATGGCACCTGTTTTGTATGCTTTATAACTTCATTAAATATTAACCAATTTTCAATACTTTTTACGTGCAAAAGCAGCTCCTGCTTTCAGCACATCTTAGCCATCACAATTCTGTCCGTTTGTCCATCCGTGTGTTTGTCTGTTCGTCTGTCCGTCACATGGGTGGATCAGTCAAAAACGGTGCAAGCTAGGATTACCAAATTTTTACCATCGGCTGCCCGGAAGATTCTAGTTTCAGGAACCGTAAAGTTTTTTGCATAAATTCAAAGGGGGTCATTTTGAATGAGGATGCTAAATGAGAGGGGGTGGGACAAATTTGCGATTTTTGGCCAATAGGTCGCTGTATCTCAATAACGGTGCGAGATAGGGCCTAGGTTACAATAATCACTAATAGGAAGTCGTACACTAGCTCTTGATTGCCGCCGAATTCAATGGCCTTGGATGACGTTGAACGCTAAAATAGGGGTTTTTATGGATTTTTTGGCGATTTCGAGACACTTTTTAAGAGCAAATTGCGCTGAAACCAATTGAGATAGACATGGAGAAGCTGCATATGAAATTTTCAGCATTGAACGTAAATTTCGAGGGTCCAAGTCTCGATTTTCTAAGTTCAAGCAAACCTGCACATGATGGCATCAAATAGCGGCACCCCCTTAAAAGTCGTTATTTTACTGTTGTTGGCCAGTCTTTCATGGAAACAGCTGGAGATAGACTGACAGTTTGTGAACAGGAACTGCTATAGGCTTTCACACGTCTTGTGAGCCTTAGCTCAAATTTTTTGTTTAATGTCAGAGTCAGGAGAAAATTTTTAATAACACTATAACTATAGATCCCACCACATCTCAAGTGTGTTGCTACACTACCTTGTGAAATGTCTGTGTCTTAAAAGTATTATTGAAAATAAGACAACTTCAATCAAGCACATTCTAAGAAATTAACAACAGGAAACAATCTGTTTGATGTTTAAATTATTGTTTAAAGTAACTGTTACATCCTGCAGGTTTTACATCTAATGTTCAGTATGTCCACTTTGCTGCTGGACGTTGCACTCAAGCCAGCAACGCCACTGACCAATGGCGCAATCAGCGACATGCTGCGACGGTTTGCTGCACTCTCATAGTCACAAAATTGTTTATAAACAAATAAAATTTTCCAAAAATACACACTAAATGCCACTGACGTCAGTAATGATGTCATAGGCACAGGCAGGAGAAAATGTACAAGTAAGCAAAATGTTTTCAAAATCAGGTCTTGGACTTGAGGCAGAATGCCATGTCATGATGCTTTTACAAGACACAATTATTAAGGTAGTGTAGTGACACGTTTGAGGTGTGGTGGGATCTATATTTATAGTGTTGTTACAATTTTTTTTCCGATCGTGACAGTAAAAGAATTTTGGAAATCGGTTAATATTTGGTAAAGTTATAAGTCATACAAAAATGGTGCCAGTTTTTTTGGCCCACTCTGTATGTCGCCATCTGCTTAAAGCTGCACAGCTCATTCAGTCATCTTACAAGCTGACATTTGGCACACCGATTACTTCGTCCCTGGGGAACGAACATTCATCCAAATTTTAGTTTTTTAAACATTTTTTTGTGTTTTCAAGCTAGGAGCCAGTAGAGGAGAGACATTTGGACAGGCAGGACCTATGATGTGGCTTGTTCGGAGGCCCACATAGATACGGTATAAAACGACAAAGTTTATGGTGTTGTTGCCATGGCTCATCCATTTCACCAAGAGTTTGCTGGGTTTATTTTTTGTTACTGCGAGAATATATGTTGTTGTTATTGTTGTTGTTAATAGTATACTACATTATGATAAACTGCTAAAAGCAGCAGCTGTAGTTTCTGTTGATGTGTGTGAAGGTATAATTGAGAGTGATGACATCGCCAGCTTGACACTAGAGATTGAAAAGTCATTGAATTACTGCAAGAAATGCAATCTGCTCGTGGAATCGGTCAAGAGAAAGGACACTTTGGTACATATATACAAAAGTTGCACTTAAAAGTTGTAGATAATAACTGTGAAGCGATTTGTCTTTTTAGATTTGAAACGTAAAAGTCTGTAATTATTTGATAATTATTTCAATTTAGGCAAAAACCTAGGAAGAAACTGATTGCAGCAAATATTATGTAGCGTCATAATAGTAATGAAAATGTATCTTGAGGAATAAATGACGTTTAGTTTGTAATCACTTTCTGTGTGGGAAAGGTGCATGGTTTACATACTTACAAGCTAATAGCTTAGGAAGAGCTGTTGCTGATAACAATAGAAATGAACTAGAAATTTGGGGCAATTCAGTAGCACCAGTGCATCGACTAGGGTGCGTCATGCGATTGCCAATAAAAAGCTACAGTTAAGCATGGGACAGCCACACCGTTGGTCGGTCAGTTCGCTCCATAAACTAACATTTGCGGGCAGAATAAAAATAAACATTGCTTTGTATTAAACATCCGCAGTGTTGACGTGTTGTACTGCATACATTGCATGATAAATCAAAGCAAGTGGGGCTATAGGCGACGGATGATGTGACGTTGCATGCTTTCTGATATTTGATAAGAGTACTACAACAGATATTGCAACAGATGATATATAGAGCATCAACATTCAACATGCACTGAGACCGAGGTCGCAGTTGACATAGCATGGCGAACCGGGTGTTGGGATGGGCGGTCTCAATAAACGCCGGGGGGCGTCAGCTTTCACTGACTGCAGTCCCGACGACGGACACACAGACAGACAGACAGAGATATGCTTTTGCTAAGATTTGCTCTGCTCGGTTTTAAAGAGCTGTATCAGCAGCAGCTCAATAAATTGCGTTATTGTGAAAGATCACACAAGTTCGCAAGCAAAACTGTGATACAACTGTCTATTTTATATGTTAGTGATAGGCAGTTGAGAATAGTCTGATGACTTTCTCTCTGTGTGCATTGACGTTGCAGGACCAGAAATACAAAGAGTTGATGTCAGAAAATGATCAACACGAACAGCAAGCTGCACCTCCAAAGCCTTTGCCACCGCCGAAACAGACAGCACTTTCACAGGCTCGAATAGTAAGACTCTGTAAAAGAATTGTAGTCGTAGTTTTTGTGTGGTGGTCATACTAATATTGATCCTTTGTGAAGTGTGACCGTGAATGCTGTAGCTTATCATTATAGTCTAAGTCATGTTTGTTTGTTATCTCAACCTGTCAAACAGTTAAAAATGCAAGAACGTGTAGCCTACATGTACAATAATGTAAATGGTTTGTGAAAGTATAGAAAGTGTAGGCCACAGTGTATTAAAACAGCAAGCAGGCCTACTGTGATTTGTAGCTTGCTGGTTGCTGTTGTCTACAGCATCAGTTCTTTTTTTAAGTAAGTGGATTAGGCCAGCAAGAGGTCAAAATTTGACTAGCAATTTTAGCAGTTTTGGGCAAAATCTCTGCTTCTGCTGTATCTTGTTACTGTCTTACTAAACACTTTGCCGACAACTCTGTTCACACAGCAAGCAACTAGAAAGGAAAAAAACAACAAATTTGGGTGCATTATTAAACATTAAGGTAGCAGTTGTAAGCGTATTTGGCAGTCAGTTGTACTGGTATCAATGTGCTTTTAGTTTACAACTAAAAGTTGGCTAAACTTCTAATCTGCTGTGCATATATGTTCACAGAATGTTATTCGTTGTCAAAGTACAATCTGATGTTTTTCAATCTTTAGGAAAAAGCAGCAGAGACAAAAGAAGGCAGTTCGGTGCCTAAAGCTCTGTCATACAATTACGGACAAACGTACAAGCAGCGTCGACCTGTAAGCGCCGGTGGAAATGAGAACTCAATGAACAGAGTGAAGGCGTCCAAAGGTCCCAGGATCGAACAAGCTTTTTTCTACACTGGACCCAACAAAAGCGACGTCGGTGTGTACATATGATTGTTTTCAGTGTTAGCGGCAGTGGTATCTTGATCCAGATTTTGAATTCATGGATTTACGCATCAATTAATCAGTTTAAATCTAAATCTAAAAACAGTTCAACGTAGCACCAGAAAACAATGTCACAAAGTTATTGTGAATCTGAAGCACTTTGGTGGCACCGACCTGTCCTAGGAGGGGTAGGCTGAAATGAGCAATTCAGTTTCAAGTTCAGATTTGAAATCAATCCGGAATTTTTGAAGTGGCTTAAGTAGTAAAAACTACTGCTATGTTAAATGGAGTCCAGTCTAGAAAATAGTGAGGAAAGGGAAAAGGAAACAGACGTGTTTTTCTTAGAATGCTTTTTCATTTTCTTTCAGTTCTCAGATAATGTTGGCCGTGCAACAGAAAAGCGTTCAGCTTGAAAAAAAGATTGTGATGCAGCAGTTTTGTAATAGCACGAAGAAGGACTGAAATATTGGCCAGTTGAAAAAAAACGTCAAACAAAAATTTATTACTAGATATTAAGTCTCTGTTTGGTCAATGTTTGTAGGATCTGTGTATAAAGCATATCGGATCAAGCCAGTCAGTGGAGGTGTTAAAACCATTCCGAACATTCGCATCACGGAGAATGAAGAACAGCTGACGACCAAGGATGTGAGTTATGCATTCGTGTGCTGCTGAACTCAGCCTGGCCGTCCTTCTGTGAATAGTTGCTCATGCCGCATGATGGCGTTTACCACACCCAGTCTTATGCGCATCTGTTTCTATCACCAAACAGTATAATAATTAATCACTAGTGTGACCAGTAGGTCAAAGGGTGGTGATATTCATGTTGCTGCTAAGGTAAGCACCGGTCAGGCTTTGTGGAAATTGGACCATCTCTGGCTTTGGTGCTTTTGCCTGGTGGATTGCTTGCATAACGCTTAGGATGCTGGACGTAAAATCAAAGAGTTTGTGACTTCAACTGTCAGTCTGGTTGCTATCAAGTGGTTACTACGTGGACAGGTCTCTCTGTGGACAAGTAAACCATTTTAGTATCACAGGCTGAACGGTAGTTCAAGCCCTGTGTTAACGGCGACTTCTCTTTCTTATGGGAAAGCCAAAAATTCGACCCCCCACAGAATCAAAACCCCTGACCGATTGAGATAAAATTTGGCACGGTTGATTACGTCGGCGAGGGGACCCGTCATCCCTCCAAGGGGGGCTTCCCGGCAAATGGGTGAAATATACACAAAAACTTTTATAGCTGTACATATACCTTTTTTTTAGAAACTCACCTACAGGTCAGACCCTTCGGCGGATTTTTGCGCGCGATGGCTCAAACGACGCGGTCTCGCGCAAGG
>Ga0209367_1014405_pt1 | contig 10018 bp, 8 predicted proteins | sample WorMetLIZISLAND2_FD_187412 | JGI IMG/M metagenome (GOLD analysis project Ga0209367, IMG submission 187412) | Marine gutless worms symbiont microbial communities from Max Planck institute for Marine Microbiology, Germany - Olavius geniculatus... ...
TTTCTCCTTCCTCATCAGGCACTGCATTAAACAAAGTGCTAATAGCTAACTGACACAATATAATAGCCCAAACATTTAAAACTTTGTGACATAGCCGATCTTAGTATGCAGGGTGGGCCAAAAAAACCGGACCTGTTTGAGCGTTGATAGTTCAGCAATGGTTACCCATAAAAAGGCCTGTGATATGTCAAAAGTTTTAGAATGTTGTACACAAAAAGGGCCCAACTTGCATAGCAAATCATTTAAATATTCTTTGCCTAAATTGCATAAATCTTCATGAGGCCTACCACAGAAATTAGGCATTTGCTTGCACTCCCATGTGCCCGAGTTCATTGAACTCAAAAACTCTGTGCCAAAAAATCCAGATTTAAATTCTGTGAATTATTCAGTGTAAGGGCATTGCAACAGATGGCACGGTCACAAAATTTCAGTAACTGACCAGCTAAAACATGTGCTAATCGAATGCTGGGTTCAGCTGATTCTGAACACATTGACTCCAGCGATCGATCAGCTGCCTAAAAGAACTGATAACGGTTATGAATGCAAAAGCTGGGCAACTGCCTATGTCAAATTTCATATAAACTCAACGTATGTGTTAATGATTGTTCATATTTCACTGTATGCTAAATGAAAATCAACTTAAATTCATGTGTTACTGCCAATTTAGCATGATTTTAGGGATGGGGCAGATTTGTGTAAATCAAGCAAAGAGTATTTAAATGCTGAGACATGCAAGTTGTACACTTCTTCTTTATACAATTTCAAAACTTTTGGCGTATTACGCGCTTTTCCATCAATAAACATCACTAAGTTATAAAAGCTCAAATATCCATGTTAAATCCATGTGTTACAGTCAAATTTGGCAGAATTTTGGAGGTGACGAATATTAATGTAAATTAAACGAAGAATATTTAAATGCTTACTGTGCAAATTAGTCGTTTATTCTTTACAGCATTCTGAAACTTTTGACCTATTACACGTCTTTCTACCACTTACCATCACTGAGTTATCAACGCTCAAACAGGTCTGGTTTTTTTTGGCCCACCCTGTACATTATTCTAAAACATTGTCAGAGCCTAACTGTACATTGTGCAAAGTTGGTCCCGTGCCACAAATGGCAACATCCTTTTGCGAAGTTAGAATCACTAACATAACTTATCTAAAACAACCACGTACATGCTAGTTTTATACATCGCAGGTCACATACGCACACGCACACACACGCGTTAAAACTACAAGATAAATTTAATCGCAAGATGCTCACCTGCGGCATGTTCTTCATCTGAAACCAATTCCAGCTCGTACGATGCCCGGGTTGATGCTGAAATGTCACACGACGCTGACAAGCTCACATGACCTTCACAAAGTATATTGTGTATATTGACTGGCAGAGTGTAAATTATACATTATAATAATGACTGGGGATTCATTATTATATGGGAGATATTATTATCCATTACACCGGTAGTATAACGGTAAGACGCATTAGCGCATTAGAGGATAATTTAACAATATGTGCTATATAAATTTACATTTTACTTACTTAATTACTTACTTACGTTGGACTTACGATCGTGAGGTTGTGGGTTCGGCTCCCGGTCAAGACACTATCAGTAACTATCACTATACTTAAATGCGTGACTGTCTGCAGACAGATAAACCATCTCGGCATATAACCAACTCAGCCTTTCATCCCTCCGGAGTAGGTAAATGGAGTACCAACTTGTGTGGCTGGGTTTGAAACAAAATGCGTTCACCTGTGTTGAGTGGCTGTGTGATCCCATATGGCAGGTGATGCAACGTAGCTTTAAGATAATTTCTCCATAAAAATACTATATATACAATTTAAATACAGGATGACACAACTAATACTCCACGCCTTTGCAAGGCATACATATACAAAAATAAATAGGAAGAGCATAAGGTGAAACAAATAAAAAAGCCTGTAACAAATCTAAACGCACAATTTTTATGAATAAAACAAAATCAACATACGTATAGATTTAAACGCGATCTACAGCGTTTTATGTGAATGTAACGAGGTATAATACAGTGGATCTTGTTGAAAAGTATTTATTTCGTGGCCGTGATCGACGGCGTGTTCTGCCTAGAAGCGTGTAAAATACAAACGCGAGACGCTATCAGTTATCTCAAGTTTGAGTAAAATGAGATTGCAAGCATTTATAAAACTCCAGACAATATAGTGAGACACAAGAGGACTTGTAGGTCATAAAAAATTAAACACATCGATCAATCGAGCTAAATACGAGCTTTAAAAAATTGAAATGCACATCTGCTTACCAGCTGCTGAATCTCCGCTTGGTTCCACAGCTGCACCTACAGCCCGGTCCTCTGGCGATACCTGTAATAACAACAATTCCACAGGTCACATTTAAACATTGGACGAAACAAAATAACAGCGGAAAAAATTGCACCATATGGCACTCAACCAAAGCACATTTATGAAAATGTGGTGGGCTGTGCACATGCGTTTTGTTTCAAGTTTCTTGGAATATGGTTCCGCCAAAAATTAGTAAAATCGGATAAAACTGTAGGGTGATAACAGCTTCGACGCCAGGCAGTGATAACTGCAGGAATTCCGTCATCTAAACAAAGCCACACACGTTAGCTGTGCCTGAGGCATACAATTTATACAAGAGATTCAGTTAATCATTTCTGAGCCAACGTATGCGCTGCCCAGTGTGAATATTCATTGTTGTAAATAGTTAAACTACGACTTCCGAATTTCACAAGGTAGTGTAGCAACAGTATTAAGGTCGAGTGGCAAAAACTAGGCCTACAGTCGTTTACGTCAAGTTGTCAATGACATCACGAAAATAAAAGGCGACATTTTTCAGACACAGTGTATATATTCTGTCTGGTCACTTACATAATGCCACACACATGGCGTACGCATTTATGCCTGTTGCAATGCAAGTTTTGCAGCTTGCCTGCACGTGTCGACAGCCAGGAAACAAATGTCCGTTTTCAGTCAGTGATTCATCTGTCGGCTGCCAGTTACCGAGATCGCCGACACAACCACAGTAGTAGCACTTGACACTGTTTTCTAAACACAGCAGCAGCATCACATCACTAGGCCTGTAACTATCAAAATCCGTTCACATGCTGCTGATATACCTAGCAACCTATTAATAACGAGTAATCTGAGCTAATGCTCATGAGACGCACGAGAGCCTATAACAGTTCCTGTTCGCAGGTAATCTTGGTCAATCTCCATCCATTTCGTCCTAATTCACTCTTTTGCAGCCAAAAATCTCCAAAAAAAACTAAAACCCCTATTTTACGGTTGAAGTTCAATCAATGTCAACAATGTTGACAATTCTAAGAAGCTCGTCGCCTGTGCTTGTTATGCTAAGCAGCATTATGTCTGTGCCTATCTGCAACCATTTTCAAGCTAGACAAGCCAACAGCGGATAGCCACTTATTAGAGGGGTAGCCCTGTTTGACACCCGCATGCGCGGTCCGGACTTGGATTGCTAAAATCAACATTCAATGCTGAAAATTTCATATGCAGGTTGTTTTGGTCTATCTCCAGCCATTTTGGATTTGGCGCAATTCACTCTTGAAATGCGTGTCGCAGCCCGAAATCGAGAAAAATTCACTAAACCCCCCTATTTTTGGGGTTCAAGGTCATTCAAGGTCATCGATGTTGATATTTCTAAAAAGCTCGTCGCCAGTGCTTGTTATGATAAACAGCATATTTGTGCCTATCTGCAACCATTTTCACGTTAGACGAGCCAATAGTGGTAAAATAACGTTTTTAAGGAAGGGCGTGCCCCTCTTTCGCCCCCTCGTTCGTGGGGACTCCCTTCACCCAGCGGCATGAAATTTTTTAGCGAAATACTAGAGACTAGGCTGTCATATGGTAAAAACCCGAAATCTCTATCTCACCTGGCCTCCGATTGGTATCAGCTGGGCGTGACAGACGGACACCAAGACAGACAGCAGGACAGAATTACCATAGCTAATACGCGCTATAGCTCTTGCTATGCTAGCTCTCGCGTGTAAATAACTGTAATAACAAAACATTTGCAAATCGAGCCCCACAGTGAGTGCCGTAGTATTTTATGGCCTATTACCTAATAATAAAAAAATCATGGAACCATGAAAAAATCCGCAAGACTATGGATCGCGACCCAAATCTAACAGTCATATCTGACCCCTCCGTAAAATTCACCAAAATCCGTTCGTAACTTTTTGTGTTATCCATAATTAAACTAGCAAATAAAAACAAACGAATAGACAGACTCTCTGTGCTGTCACTCAAGTTTCTTCTTTGGCGAGCTATACTAATTACCAGAACTATACCACCTCGTGACCTTTCCATCGCACAATATAGCATACACGTACAGACTACATACAGTGCATGTTAAACATTTACCACACGCTTTCACAAACTTAAGTAGAAAAAGTAAGCTAAGAAATGCTTAGCTTATTAACCGACATAGAAGAAGCCAGCTTTGACTAAAGCATCGACATCCTGCGAACATAACCGGCAACCGGTAAACGATTCAGATCGCAGGCGTACAAACGCGTACTCCGGGTGAATCGCCAGACTAACAGCTTCGACGCCAGGCAGTGATAACTGCAAGGATTCCGGCGTCTAAACACAGCCACACACGTTAGCTGTGCCTGAGACATACAATTTATACAATTCAGTTAATCATTTCTGAGCCGACGTATGCGCTGCACAGTATGAATTCATTGTTGTAAACGGTCAAACTATGACTTCCGAATTTCACAAGGTAGTGTAGCAACAGTATTAAGGTCAGGTGGCAAAAACTAGGCCTACAGTTGTTTACGTCAAGTTTTTTTTGTAATGTCGCATGCCAAAAGTTATCAAAAATTGGCCAAAGTTTCACGGAGTTATTCAAAAAATAAAAGTGGCACTTTTTGAGACACGATGGATTCTGCATATCTGTAAAAAGCAGACATTAATCAATCGATCAATTAATGTGAAATTCGCAAAATTGCCTGAGTAATACAGTGTCACATACTACTGCATGCTAGGTGCACTAAAGAAAAATTAGTCGGAGTGCAGTCCAAGAAATAGTCAGAAAAAAAATTGGCGAAGAAGTGAGTTTTGAGGCGAAGCTGAAAAATGGATAGCGATATGGTTGAAGTCGTGTCATCTAGTAAATCGTTCTAGGTTCATGGGCCGACAATCGAATTTCAACATACTGTGTTACCAAAATCAAACATCATCATTGCACTGTTCATTGTGACATGACATATACAGCAAACAGCATAAGAAAACTGTAAATATAAAACCAAGTTAGTGAAACTTCATTTTAAAAACGACAGACATACATATTCACGTGACACGCGACGGGCATCGTTGAACTGCTGTCTGACGAACGGACAGTCGGGGAAGAGTCTGCGATGTTCATCAGCAGGAATGTCTCCCTGCACCCAGTTGCGTAGGTAGCCACGACAGAAGGCACACTGGACACGGTCAGTCTGTCCAGTATAGAACAGTCCAGCCTTGGCAACGTCACCTGGACGAACTATACTTGCCACTCTTTCTGGCCAGTCGAAGAACGTCGACAGGCGAACTGCTTCGTCTTTTAGACGTTCAAAGTCTGGATGGTCACGATTGATGGTACATGACAGTGAGGAATGATTGGCAGTACTGTGAGCTTTTAGACGTTCGAAGTCTGGATGGTCACGATTAACAAAACACAGAACATTTTCTGATTCCGGAGCAGTAGAGGCTGACTGAGCTGAGATCAAGATGTTGCTAACGATACGGTCCTGTAGATGTTGTTGTACAAAAGCACAGTTGGGTGAGCGTTGAGCATGAATTTTATCAGGCCGATATCCACGTTGCCAGCTGTCAACGATCAGCTGACAGTCAGCACAGACTGTTGACTCTCCGTGGCCACTGTACTTGAAACCAGCCCCAGCCAGAGCCAGGCTTGACACTGCCGCAGTGGAAGGCCATGCAGCGAACGATGCAACTCGAACAAGCTGACTAGACATTTCGACGATAAAAATTAATGCCAGTCAGAGAAAACCATCGCCGTCATTGATCTACAAACTAACAAACACAACTAATGCACAAAATAATAATGTAATATCAATCTGCGGTTTGATAAAACAATAGCGATGCGCATTATGACCTATTCACATTTACATGTATACGACGCCGACGTCACTCAACTCAACACTTAACAGTCGCGTCGGCGTCGTATAGGTGTGAATTGGCAATAGGATTTTTACGAAGATGCGTTATTTAAATTTACTTTTGACATTTGACATTCGACGTAATGCGCCTTATGTTTTTGATAGGCTCAACTGTCGACAGAGAAATTGCGCGATGCTGTAACGTTTGAAAATGTTCCGTATTAATTACCTGATGTGAGTAAAACTAAAACACACACACACTTTTTGTGATATATCTCTGGAATATTTGAAATATTGCGTTATATAATTTGTGAACGGCCCCATAGGCCTACGCAGATACATGGTCCTATAGTCTACGGCTTTCTAAATTCGGATTTCGGTAGCTTTAGGCCTACAACAGAGAACGCACCAACTGTACTTGTAAATTTTGCAAAACGTTACCAAAGAGCCGTGGCAGGCCAGAAAATGCCGTGCTGCTTCTGACATTATTACAGTCTCCCCTTTTCTGGGCCCCCTGTTCAGCCGAGCACGCTGAATAGGCCCTATGCTTCTGCGTGGGCATGAATCACCGTGAACGAAGCATAGGCCTACATAAAGCCTATAGCCTACTGATAGGCGTGCGCCTAATACCCATCAATACAGACGGTATAATGAGCGGGGTTTTTACCTAGGCCTACAAAATAATTCTTACAAATCGAGTAGTAAGCATTTCCTCGATGCAGAAATACCGCCAGGCCCCTATCAACTAGACATATAAATAAGCTTATCATAGACTGACAGTTCGCATGAAACTAAAACTGTTGGACCTACAGGTAAGCTGAAGTTTTCAAAACGATAGAGAGAGTGTGTGTGTCAAAAAAGTAGGCCTTAAGCTACCAAGTTGCTGTCACAAAGTCATAGCCGCGCAATATTACAGATAGTGGCGCATAAAAAAGCAGAGCATAGGCCTACATGTTTTGCGTAGATCTAACATTAGGCAGCTTAGAAAATAAATTATTAAGCCTCAGTCACTGCAGTGCCATCTTGAACACTAAAAAATTAAGGTAAGCCTTTAACCATTAGCAAAACTGTCCGGTCGTTAGATTTTAACATGTTCGATACTTTTATGCACCACCCAATGTAATTAACCGATTATCAAAATTTATTCGTTGGTCTGTGTAGCATAAGGCCCCATAAGTTTTCTTTTCAAAAAGGAATCGTCAGCTGTTGAATACCGGTAGACCTACTTAAGCTTTCGGAGTATTGGTGACGTATGATCTGACGATCTTTAATTTCTTCGGTAATACATGTATGGCTGTGCGAATAAAAACAGGAAATTTGAGAAAAACTCACGTGACGCGCGACAACGTCGATGCTACCATCTGGGGAATAACTGTACGACGTGCAATAAAATAACAATACGTTTTGCAACGGTACCCAAATTTTGACTCCGCCATATAAACGACTCCTTAAAGCTACAAAAACAGACGGTTAAAATCTTTTAAAAATTCATATGCAAGTTGTCCTATTCTATTTCCAGTAGGCTTAATTGCGGTAAAATCTATTGTTGAAATATGCGTCGTAATCTAAAATCGCGAAAAATTACTAAAAACTTTCTTTCTGGATTTTAAGGTCGTTTAAGGCCATCAAGGTACCCTCGGAAAGCTCGTCAGTAGTGCCTGCCTGTTACGATAAGTTACGACTTACCATTTAGCCATAATTCCGCACGATTGACACACCATAGTGCATTATAACCCTTCAAGCTCATCCAAGGTCAATAATTTACATGTCATTTAAAAGCCAATATGCGATTTTCTATACTCAACCGTTATTTAAATACGGTCGGCTAAAAACACTAAATACAAAATTTAAACGAAAGCGACAACAAGAAACAAGAAGCCCAGCTGTCGCTAAGGTGGGCAGACCGTACCGCACATCTAAAGGCCAGCGTCCGACTTCTCGTAGCGGAAAAACGATTTCCCAGAGCGACTGCAGTCCCATACACGCTATGATGTCACTGCTATATCAAACGCTGACAATAAACATAAGATATGATACGGTAATTAGGCGCACATGGGTGATGACTGCAGTCAGAAACGTTGCATTCAAAGTTGCAGCCAAACCGATGCAGACAGAGACATGGTTACTATTGACAGCCTATATAGGAACTTAAAAAATTGTCATCGTCCTATCAAACGGTACCATCGCCGACCCCCTACGACGTATCGCTTAGGCACATATAGGCCTACCGCAGAGTGCGTAATGACCCTTCAAGGTCATCCAAGGTCGATGATTTCATGTCATTTGAAAGGGTTTATATGCGACTTTTAATTAGTGATCAATAGCAACCTTGGTCCTATTTGTCACCGTTTCTGAAATAGGGCGATTTAAATTAATTAGGCTAGTCAAGGTTATCGGTTGAAAAAATGCACATTTTTTTCTACTCCACCTCTGTTTAACCTCAAATTTAAAAATGTTTCTTTTGCATTGAATCGCTGAAATTTTGCATGCGAATTCTGTGAGTCTGGGCTAATCGACGGTGTAACAAAATTTCTGGTATAACTCAACGTAGTGTAACCACCCGCTGCTTTCGCTTTGTCTTTCGTCCTGGGTGGTTGCAAGATCTCAGCTTCATGGGTACCTTCGGCCCCGAAAGATAGGCGGTTACCCATGCTGGTAATGAGTTCGTGTTAAGCCCGATTTTAATTTTTATTCTGCCGAAAAAAAATATGAAGGTACTTCATAACATAAAATACACTACAGTAGGCCTATGTGATCACAACGCATCAACGCTGTACAGACGGACAGACGGACAGACGGACGGACATTGCTTCGGCAATACCGCCCCACGCAAGCATGTGTGGTGCGACAAAAGCCAACCGCTAGCAGAAACGTAAGCTGAGTCACAAACCTCTTCTCTGGCCATAGTTTTGCACCTGGCAGACCTCTAGTCTCTTAAGGCTTCACCGTTTATCACCGCCAATGTTCATGCACTTCAAGCGTGACTAAGCACGGAAAACCCAGCGGTGTTCTGTATACCCAGCAGTCGCACTTTAATAAACCCACCGATCTGATATACCCATCAAAATACGCCGCAATAAATTCTCTCTGCATCGGCGCATAAAAATACCCGTACAGCCTACGCCTTTAGATTAGAATAATCTAAACAACTTGACGCGAAAAAACGGAAATTAACGATGTAGATTAATTTAGAAAGACTAATAAGACTTCGAAAAAACGCAATTAGGTATCTGTCATAGTTTTAATATACTCCGGTACTGCTATAATTTTTATGCGGGCGTCTATACTACTTCCCGTCTTGCCGTCCGTCCGTCCGTTTGCATGTACGTCCGTCGCGTGCGTGCATCTAACTCGAAAAAATGCGTAGAAAAAAAAACAAACTTGACGTAAAAGTTCCCCATGGCAAGAGTAACCGGTCTGCCAATGTTTGGCTCAATAAAACGGTCACGTGTCAGTCAGACGGCCGCACATTGTCGGCACTGACACAGCAGTGTTCATGCCTTTTTCTCACAGCTAAGACAGCTTTCTTTCGGTTTACCGTTATAGTAGGCCTAGTCCTGCTTTTTTATAAAACTATCATCTTTTTAGTCCGCCCGAAAACGATAGTTTTCGGAAGGACTTCTGTTTTACGCATGATGTTTTTTTATTTTTTTTTTATTCAACGCGAGATCTCCGAGATGCGTGGGCCGACCGGCTTGAAATTTTGCACGATGGTCGAATTTTATAATGCCGGTCCAAAATTTTTTTTGGGGGGCGCACCCCAAAAAAATTTCGGGGCGAAAAACATGCAAAATTTGGCCCGATTTCGGACGACTTCGAAGTTCGGCGGCGAATATCTCCGAAACGGATGCAGATGTTCAAAATCGGATAG
>Ga0209367_1014408_pt1 | contig 10017 bp, 7 predicted proteins | sample WorMetLIZISLAND2_FD_187412 | JGI IMG/M metagenome (GOLD analysis project Ga0209367, IMG submission 187412) | Marine gutless worms symbiont microbial communities from Max Planck institute for Marine Microbiology, Germany - Olavius geniculatus... ...
CTTTGTGAGTGGACATTACACGCGTCACGTGGCAGACAAGTGCGCGTCGCAGTGCGCATGCGCGTGCGCCAGTCACATCCGGTGGGCGTCAGACGTCAGCGGGCGGAACGCGCACCGTGATCCGCTGACGTACATACAACTGTCACAATGTGCCTGTGCGGACTGCAGATCTACGCAGAATGTAACGAGACAGCTACACAGCTGGCCAATGTCGCCGCTTCTACGGTTATAATGCGATCAAATTAGTCTCAAATCGCTGTCAGAAGTAAACATAAGCTGTCTCTAGTGCATGCATAATGTTATTTTTATTGTAGGCCTAAAGAGTAAACTTTTACGGTATCCGATTAACATTCAGGACTTCTAACTTTTAAAGTGTTTAAGGTTTTAGCGTTTTTAATTTTAAGTGATACTTTTATGTGCTTTTTATAGTTTAAAACATATATATATCGCTTTACTTCATTGTGTGTTTTATGTTTGTGCTGTTTTTGACGTAATAAAGTAAAATTAAAAATTAAAATGGTATCAAAAAATAATTGTTTGCAAAATATTTTTGCGTATTTTTAAAAAAATGTTTAAAATTAATGCTAAAAAACAAAACAGCGTGTCATGCTCATTAAATTAGCCTCTTAAATTTCGCGAAATTGAGTTTGAGATTCTTACTTAAATTATTCAAACATGGAAAATTGCAGATATGCTGTTCAACTTGGTAATAAAAACGGGAGCGTGTTTCTCTCTATTGCTGGACCTAGACTATAGAGTTTGGTCTTAGCTATAGACATAGCCTATTAGCCCTCTCCTCCTGTAACATTATACAGAATGAGTTGTGTAAACTTAGAAGGAGAGTAAAACCTCCAATGCAACAGTAAGCATAAGTTAATCGAATGGCGGCTGATAGCGGCCGTAACATTACAAATCCTCACATCATTAATGGGCGTGATAGATTTCCCGCTTAAACGACTTACTGAACTGACCGTGGTCATCTGTTTACAATTTGCTGCTTAGTGAATAAATAAATAATTATTAACCGATAATTTATCGCAGTGCTAGAAAGCGCTGAAGAGTCACATTTTACTGGACATGCATGTATAATTTGTACGTCATTAAATTAACTCCGCCTTTTGCTCTTGGTCGATTTGAAAAATCTAATCTCTTCATTTTTTCAACAGTAAAGTCATTTTTTAAATTTTGTAAATTTTGGTATTTGTTGCAAAAAGTGCATGTGTTACGATATTTAGAAATTAGACTATAACAGGTGGCATATTGATACAATAATGCAATAATAATATCTGGTACCACACATCTCGAAAATTATTGCTAATAAGCAGCCTATTTTAAGAATATATTTAAGTGGCGTGCTATTTTTATTTGCTTTCCTTCGAGCTTTACATTTAATATGTTCTGTGTAAACTGTGTTTTTCATTTGTTTAACAAACAAACATGTAGCCTGTGTGTTTTCCTTTTCCAGTAATGTACAGATCTTTTTGCGAGTGATGTCGTACGCAATTGCTGCCCGACCACAATGTCGAAACAGCAATCAACAGCAAATTATACTCTCTGTCTTTGAAGTAAAAAAATTTAAAATGTCGTTGTATTTTAAATTAAACTTTAAAAAAATTTAGCATTGTGCAGATATCTATACCAATAATGGTGAATGAAGATTCTAATTTATTTCGGGCAGGAAAAAAATTGCTTTGGAATTAGCCCTTGAAAGAATTATAAACGCCGTATCTATGGGACGATGTGGGTGATTGCTCGCACGGCGAAAATTTCAAGGAACGCCACTCCCGTGGATTGTTTGTCTCAACGTAACATAATGTTGCTAAAACTTTTTCGACATAATCAGTGGCGGATCAAGGGGGCGGACGTGCGGCCGCCGCCCCATTAAGCTTCTATGCATAAGCAAACACTATATGTTCTGCCAAACTGCTGATTAATAAGTGCGTGTATCAAGAAAATAAATTAAATTATTGCCACTAGATGTTATATCTTAAAGCTGAAATTCACCAAATTTGATTTTGGCTGAGTTTCTGCCCACGATTCCGCTGGGGAGCTCACGACGTTCTCCCAAAACCTCTAACTAGACTCAAGGGCTCGTACTTCTAAAGGAAAGAAGAAGAAAAAAAAAGAAAAGGGAAAAGAGAAAGAGGAGGGAAAAGAGAAGGGAAGAGGGGCGAGGGAAATATTTCGCCCCCTTGGCTGAAGCCTAAATCCGCCACTGGACGTAACTGCCACGAGAGATGTCGCGTCCCCAGACACGATGTCTGAATAATGATAGCCTTAAACCTTTAGAAGGAAAATAAAGGGAAAAACGGGAGAGGTAGGATAAACGGAAAGGAAAAAATGAAAGAAAGCGAAGTAGGGGGCGAGAAAGAGGAAGCTCGCCCATACACCCACAGTAGTTTTTTCAAAGTCAGCGACTACGCGGCCGATACGAGGCTGCAACGAGCGGTTCCTGTATAGCAGAGAGCATCCCACTGCCTCTGGACCAGCGGTCACATGACCTCTTTCTCTCAACCAATCAGACAGCGTGCTGAGAACACTTGCAGGACTGGCGGTCGACTCTTATAATAATCAGCAACATGCGCTGCCGCATTGTGACAACTTCGTCTGCAACGACTACGCCGAAACAACGACAACTACAACTACTACGAACCAATACTACACGCTGAAGTGTTTGAACTCGGCCAGGGATGGCGCTTGCTGCACCGATCCACGTGAGTTTTTGTTATTACATTTCATTGCGATTTTCTCAATTTATTGTTCTTTTGCTTTTATCAGCATTTGAAAAGAATGGAAAAGCGGAGGCTTCAGATATCTAATCTGGTCTTTTGTATTATAGTTAACGTTGTTTTAGTTAATTAGTGAGTTAATTCTAAATTATTTATTTTTTTCATTTTTTAGGAAAGACATGGTCAAATAACGTGTAACCGCGGACCGGTCTATGGTGGACTATTCAGTTACGAAATTCCGTCCAAGTTGGGTTTGATCAGCGACGAAAAGAACCCGCAATATGTCAGCAACGTTGCTTCTGACTTTGTACGTTATCTGCCAGCGTCCTCATCGGCTGTGGACGCAGGGCGCTACCGGCGACTGCTCAGCTCTCACGTCATCGATGTAATAAACGCCTGTTTATTTTTAATTATAATTTTTTTATAAAAACACATTTTTACGTTTAAAATATTTTATCGGTTTTTAATAAACGTTAGGTAGATAACGAACGCAGGGGTAAACTTCTATGTCGATATCGTATTGACGACCACACTACATCAAAAAGCCAATCTCAGAATGACGTCGAAATAATTATGCTACTAAGAACATTGTGTTTTAATGTCGGATTACTACTTAATTTGACGAATATGAGAAGGATGGTCGAAACATTGGATTGAGTTTAGACGTCGATAAAAAAGATCGCGTTTTTTCACAAACGGTCCAACATAGCCTATCTTTGTGACTAGAAACGCTGTTTAACGTATTTGTGAAGTCCCCCCTTCCGACGCTTATTATATGTTTGTATTCGTGCAATGTCTCAGCCGACTCTGAAGTCTAAGCAACGACAGGAAGGCGGTGTGTCCACAGTAGGCCTGTATAACGGCAGCAATCAACCTGGTGGCTCATCATCTTTCCCGCTATACGACGCACTGTCTCAGACTTCCTACCTCAGTTCCGCTTCATCAACGTCTGTCCAGAACATGACCACTCCGCGTCATACTCAGCACACGGGCTGGCCGAATCCATTGCCGCAGGTGAAACACATTGTTGTGCGTGATAAATAGACGTTTACATAACTCGTCTTTTCATGTAAACGCTTTGTTAACGTTTGACAAATACGTAAGCAGAAATGGAAATGAAGGGATGCATTTTTCTCTTACTGCGCACCCTAACTGACGTCACTTATTTGTCACCACCTTAACGTGTGACGTCACCGGGAAGCACTGTTGTCAATATAAACAAACACATCGCCTAACTGCAGATAAATAAACCATTTCCGTATAGGCTACAGCCAATCACATGCAGAGGTCAAATCAGCCTTCTGTCTCTCCAGGACAGATGAATCGTTTCTGGTGAGGACAAAAAGGCTCTGTGTCGAATAGCATGATGGTAGTGATGGCGTATGGCAGGTGACGCTCTGTAGGTGAGAGATACGTCCATAAAAAAGAAAAGACAGAGAGCTTTAACCTTTCCCGTCTATGTCGTAGGTAGTGCATAAATACGGTGGAGCAGCAGGCGACGGTTGTTGTTCTATTAATGACGGAGTCGTCCTGTCTTCAACGTCTTCGAGTGTCGACTGCTGGCGTCCGACTACTTTCGGTGAGACGGCCGCTGCCATGACGAGACCTGGCGCTCATGGCCCAACGACAGCCATCAGCCAGCTACACAGAATGGTTCCTGATGCCTCGCCGCCGGCGGGAGACAATCGACAGGACGCGGTATTTGTCAGTTTCTACAATACAATACAATATTTGTTTATTTAGCGCTGTCAGAATGCAGAGCTTAGGCTTGCATACACGTTGAAGTTAAACAATGAAAATGGTTAAAATGTTCAACTGTCTATATCAATGCACTAACATAAAAATATAATAAAACCAATTTTAATAATAATTTGTGTACAATAATCTGTTTATAAAATTAATCTGTACTCACGACACATTATGACGTCAGCATTACGTCCTGACTAGCCAGAGATATTTAATCAACAGTTAGTTCTGGTTAAAATATTTTAAATAAGAATTTTTTCAGCTAAAACTGTTAAAAATATCGTGTAAATTGATCACCATCTAAGTAAATTATGAAAAAAGGAAAAACTGGGTTCTTTTTATGAAACACCGTGTAAAAATCTAATTACCCAATATTTTACCACAAACTTGAAGGCTGTAAGTAGCGAGATTTTTATCAGTTTTTCAGGTACTTAGTGCAAAAACGGGTACCAATTACCCGGATTTGCAACCGGGCAATGAATTTTAGAACCGGGTCCCGTACCCGGTTCCTGGTACAAATCATAATATATTTAGGCTAGAGTGCACTAATTCAGTGTTTCACTCGTATATGGTTGTTTTGCTACGTGCATGGCAGATGAAGATGAATACAGAAAATGAGAATGGAGAACAGCTAATATTCAACACTTCGCTGACTCATCCGCGTGTCGATAAAACCTCGACGTTAAGCGAGCAATCGATGCTATCTTTACTCGTCTCTGCAACCGCCAACGCGCCGTCTGACTTTCCCGCCACTTCCCAGGTCACTTACCATCATCACCATTGCAATTATCCGTTTATTGCACCGCAACAGTTATTAACAAGAAACACTGAAATATACAGGCAAACATTACGTACAGATAATTCCGCAATATACGAAATCAAGTCTATTTAACTACTGAAAACAAAAGGTTTAGTTAAAAAAGCAATATTGCCATTATCGACTCTTTGTATAAGATCTCTATGAAGCAGTCAAGCCACAAACTTATTGCGCGGCTCTCCTGTTAGGGTCTTACCCGTAAGCGTTTGTCTGTTTGTCCCATACAGGGTTTTAACTATATAAAAAAACCAGCTGTCGCTAGGATAGCTGACCGTACTGGTTGTTAATGACCTTTAAGGTCATCTAAGGTCGATGGTTTTCATTTTATTTGAAAGCTAATATGCGACTTTCTATCAATGATTAATAGCAACCTAGGCCCTATTTCGCACCGTTTCCGAGATATGGCCACTTATAGCTTGAAACATTCCATTCCATAGTGCGTTATGACTTTTCAAGGTCATCCAAGGTCATCTATTTATATGTCATTTGAAAGCCAGTATGCGACTTCATATTAGTGATCAATAGCAACCTACAGGTAGACCCTATCTTGCACGGTTAGCCACAGTACATCCGTGACAGAAGGACGGACAGACGGACGACAACCATGACAACAGCTCGACCGTTGCTAAAGTGCGATCGGCTAAAAATTAGCACTTGTGTGAACGTTCCACATGGCAGGAGTAACCGGTGTGTATTTATTAGTCAAAATGTGTTATATAAATAGTTCGTGGCTGAAGTCAGGGCATGGTTACACAGTGCAGTGGGCGAGTACACATATTACGTGGCCTCGGTTGTTATGGTCAGAGTTTATTTTTCACAGGTCACTTCACAACTAGCGACGGATCAAGCTCATATCAGCACGCCGGTAGCGTCTGGTTCGGTATCCGGAGGCACAGCAGACGAATCTGTCGGATGGAAAGGACGGATGTGGAACTATGAGTCCAGTTATGAGTCCATCCCTTCGCACTGGTCACCAGCACGCTCAGCAGCATGGAGTTGGACCGCTAACAGGTCAACCCTGCTATATATGTATAGTCAACCAAGCTCTGTTTAGCGCAATCGCAGTGCACAATTTAAAAAAAAACAAGAAATTTGAACTAATGCTCACGAAACGCGCGAAAGCCTATAGCAGTTCCTGTTCGCAAACTGTCAGTCTATCTCCAGCCATTTCGTCGCGACTTTTACGGGGGTATCGCTTTTTGATGCCCTCGGGCGCAGATTTCCTCGAACCTAGAAAATCGAGACTTGTTTATCTCAATTGGTTTCGGCGCAATTCGCTCTTGAAATGTGTCTCGCAGCCCGAAATCGTCAAAAAATCCACAAAACCCCTATTTAGCGTTCAAGGTCATCCAAGGTCATTGAATTTGGTGCCAATCGAAAGCCAGTGTACGACTTCCTATTAGTGATTAATAGTAACCAGGCAATTTCTCGCACCGTTATTGAGATGCAGCGACTTATTGGCTAAAAATCGCAAATTTTTTCCACCCCCTCTCATTTCGCGCCTTCATTCGGGGTGACCCCTTCGAATTTATGAAAAAAAGCTTTACGGTTCCTGAAACTAGAGTCTTCCTGGCAGCCAATACTGAAGATTTTGTGATCCTAGCTTGCACCGTTTTGGACTGATCCACCCGTGTGACGGACGGACAGACAGACAGACAGACAGACGCACAGAATTGCGATGGCTAAGACGCGCTAAAGCAGTGTTGCTGCTTTCGCACGCAAAAACTCAGAAATAGCTTGTCAGGCTACATAGCGAGAAAAAAGCAGCCGAAACGGCCGAAAAACCTGGATGGACATTGTCATATGAAATATAAAAAACGGAAACTACGCGCATAGAAAAGACTAAAAAGAAGGCAGATTTAAGATAAGAAAATTTTGTAAAAGTACAGATGTAGTTAAAACTAAGTCAGTTTTTTTGTGAACTTTAGCCCATCAGCAATGTTGTTTTGACGAGCAGTTATTGTTGTATGCACAGATCGGCATTCATCCCGACGTCACGGTTTGCCGTCGTGCGACCGCTCAACGTCAGCGCAAGCTGGGACAACCTCGCGACACCGTGGACTGCACCGGACACGCAGACATGGAAGGACCTTCCGACACCATGGACATCCCCGGACACGGAGAAATGGAAGGACCGGTGTGCCGTGGACCGGCGACGCATCTTCGACGCCACGAAACCCGCGGTCAACGACTTCGGCAGAACAGTTCAAGCATCCAAAAACGTCCAATTGTCCAGCTGCGGAACATGCTACGGTCAACATCCACTAGACATCAGCGACGAAGCAACGTGCCGTCAGATCCGCAACGATCCAATAGTGGGATGTTTTCCGTTGGGTGAATTGGAGAGCACCAGTGAGGAATTGCTACGGTTCCAGAAGGGCCAGACATTCGGATGCGAAGGAACGTGCTACGGTCAGCAGACGCACGGCGGCAGACACGCGATGCTACCGTGGTCGCAGTGGCTCCCGGATCGGCAGCCGCTCGAGGCTGCCACTGCCGACGTCATTACGTCACTTCCGGTAATCAGCACCGACCTGACCGGAAGCGGTCGTCGGCGACGCCATCTTGACAAGATGGCTGCGATGGCGGCGCTGCAGCGCGTGGCCGGAGAACGTCCGTTCGCGTGCACGTGGCTGTTCTGCACGCGACGTTTCAGTCGTTCCGACGAGCTGCAGCGTCACATGAGAACTCACACGGGAGACAAGAGGTTCGTCTGTCCGAATTGCTCGAAGCGATTCATGCGCTCTGACCATCTCAGCAAACATCAGAGAACACACCGCAGTCTCGCGTCAAAAGAACGCACCGCCGGTCGCAGAGATGTTGGCAAAAGCCGTCGATCAACGTGTCGTGCAGTTTCGTAGTTAGTCGACGGTCTACAAACTGCTCGATTTCATGATTTCTGCCATGACCAATGCTACTAAACTTTGTGCATATTTTGCTGCGACAAAGTCTTAATTCATCTTGTTACTTCCGCCGGACCGAAGCGAGGAAATAGGCCGTACTATCGCGTTAGTCGATTTTTTTTCAGCTGGATTACTCAAAAAGTTGTTAGACATCAACAATGTCCCATCACTCTATTATCCGGCCATCCATCTGTGCATTCTACACGCGTTCATAACTCAAGCAATAAAGCATAAAAATCCAAGATTGATGTAAATGTTCTCCATGGCACAGTAGCTGCTACACCATTTTTCAGCTTTAAAATGTCTAATGTCAGGGTTAGGGTTGAGCTGCGCAGTTGGACAGTTTGCAAGCATAATTATGAGTCAGGGTTTTCAATAGACCTGAATTTTCAGAACGTCATGACTTCCAAGCTAAAAAATTTGGACGTCAGTGTATAAAATCTGGAAGTCATGCAGTAGGCCTACAGGAAAAATCAAGCAAAAACTTAATGCAAAACAAGACTTACTACATATGCGTCAGTAACGCACCACCAACATAGGTCGTGGTTTTTACGCGATACAGCCATGCTGAATAGCGCGTCTGTGGCACGATTGTCGTCTGTCTGTCAATCTGTCTGTCACGGATGTATAATTGCGATTAATCAGTGCAAGATAGGGCCTAGATTGCTATTGATTATTTATAGGAAGTCGCATATTCGCTTTCAAATGACATGAAAATCATTGGCCTTGGATGACCTAGGAAGGTCATGACCAAAGCATAACGCACTATGGTATGACAACCGTGCGGTATTGTAACTAAACGGTTAGTCGTAGAGGGTCGGCGATGGTACTATCGGATAGGGCGCTGGCGACTTTCTATAGGCTGTCAATAGTAACCATGTCTCCATCTGCAGCGGCTTCGCCGCAATTTCTAATGGAAAGTTTCAAGTAAAGTAGCCCTATCTCAGAAACGGTGAAAGATAGGGCCAAGTTACCTATTAATCACTAATAGAAAGTCACATATGTTGGCTTTCAAATGACATGAAAATTATTGACCTTAAAGGTCAGTAGTGCAACAAGAACTATACAGGCTGTAGCGCATTTTCCCAAGCGACAGCTGGGCTTTCTTGTAAAAACAAGCAACATTTAATTTTAGTAGATTTATGCAAAACGAAAGTTGCAGTTTCTGGATCAGAACTGTTCACAGAATAAATTGATATGGTTGCCGTGCCACGTCTTCATGAAATGAAGTATTCAGAAACACGACAGTCAGCGAAAATTATTGAACCAACGAAACATTGGAAAACAGATTCTGACGTCAATTTCCAGCTTATTATAGACAAATAAACGTAATAAGAAGCAAATTGATTTGGACGTCGTGACGTCCACGTCTTAAAATTTGGGCATACAAGCTGAAATTTTTGGGCGTATTTACGACCAAACGTCCGCTATTGAAAACCCTGTCCTTCCCTCCCCACCTTTCCTCCTCCTTCCCTTTCCCTTCTCCTCTCCCCTTTTCCCTCCCCTCCTTTCCCCTTTCCTGCCCTCCCCTCCCCTTAGAAGTAGGCCCCCTGAAATCCAGCTAGGGGGTCTGGAGGAGCGCTGTAAGCTTTTCCAGCGGGGTCTGGGGCAGAGCCCCAGCCGAAATCGAATTTGGTGCATTTTCAGCCTTAAAATGTGACATCTCGCAGCAATTTTGAATGACTTTCCTGAGAATCAGTTGACCAAATTTCATGCAGTTTACACAGTAAATGTATTTAACAGTCATTAACAGACCAATAAATCTAACACGTCTTCACTCTAACAACCTAACAATCGCGTGTTGACTATGGCAACGCAACGC
>Ga0209367_1014409_pt1 | contig 10017 bp, 4 predicted proteins | sample WorMetLIZISLAND2_FD_187412 | JGI IMG/M metagenome (GOLD analysis project Ga0209367, IMG submission 187412) | Marine gutless worms symbiont microbial communities from Max Planck institute for Marine Microbiology, Germany - Olavius geniculatus... ...
GTCTTAATCACGTCTGTTGTTGTTTACTTTTGTAGCCATCTTCCAGCTGATCCAAAGTATCTGGATGTATTAAAGACCCGAGTCCATTCCATTCTCTGCCATTACTTAAATTTGATAACAGATTACTATTTTGGCAGTTCCAGCTCTTCAATTATTGGGACAGTCCCAGCGCATAAAACTCAAACTGTTGGGGGAGCAAGAGCTATGGTCTGCTCTCCCGTGCCAAAAGTTGGGGGAGCAGCTGCTCCCTCTGCTCCCCCTGTTCCAACGCCCATGAAAAATACTCTGCAGCTACAAAACGTTACTTTGCAGTAACAACATATCACAGTAATGTGCTATTTACATTTAACAAAAATACACATAAAGATTTATCAAAAATACATTACAAACAAACTAGTATTTCATTCATTCTATTAAAATATCATAAAATGTACCAAAAATACTCTGCAGCTACAAAATGTTACTTTGCAGTAACAATGTGATGTTTACATTTGACAAAATAATCTAACAATTTTTATACCAAAAAATAAAAATAAGCTACACCTCTTCTGCAAACAATTTCACGAACAACAAAGAGACTGAAGCTACAAACGTTACTTTCAGTAACAAAATATCACAGCTGTGTTGTATCTGTGTTTAAAAAATTAATATACCAATTTATCAAAAAAATAAATTTTAAAAATATGCTAACACTTTCAGTTTCATATGACAAGCTGAAGCTCTGCTTTAAAACAATATTATATAAAAGGAATCAGTACGTAGCATATCCAGAACGAAAATTTTGGACTGGAGTTCAATTCCCCATGTTTTTTTTGGAAAAAAAAGTCAACTAGAAGTATATAACGAGGGAGAGGAGAAGAAATGAAAGATAGGTAGGACAGCGGACCAATGCAGAAAAAAATAGATGAAGGAATAAAAGGTCCTCTAGCGTGAAATCCCACATACGCTGCTGACAATAAATCAATATCAAATGTATCAAAAAATACTAACTTTTTGCAAACTTTTTGCAAACACTTTCACAGCTTGTATGCATTATAATTATTGAGGCAAAGATTAGTGCTGCTGCTTGGCAACCAGAAATGACTAAATAGCAGCCAAAATTGAGAACACATTCATTAAGACTTCTTTTTTGGGGGGTTATAACTCATTCAGTCATCGATGTTGGTACCCCCGAAAAACTTGTCAGCTGTGCATGTTATTGTTATGATAAGCAAGTCAGTGTCTATCTGCAACCAATATACACGAGTAACAAAAAAACAATACATTAGAATGTTTTGCAACTGTCAGTTATCAGATAGCAGAAAAAAGCCAGCATCATCGTTGTCAACCCTGGATCCTGGACATCTTCTGTGTCTCGTCTGTCGAACAAATACAACACACAAACTTTGAACTGCCACGCTTCTAATGAAGACAATACAAAGGATAAATCTCAGTAAGTTAGTAAGTAAGTAAGTAATTTATACAGCGCATTAACTCATAATCTCAAATGCGCTTGGTGTGCTAATACAATGAAAGTAAAAATGCTTTAGATCACGCCAAAAAGTACCGAGTAGGTAAAAAGTAAAATGTATGCTGCATTTGCAAATGTTTGGAAGAGCGTTCCAAGCAGATGAACCGGCATGAGCAAATGCATGGCTCCCGCAGGTTGCAATCTTGATCCGTGGAACCTGCAACTAACCATGCCATGCAGAAAAGATGTTTGTGCTGAAGACAGGTCGGCAGAGATATAGTCAGACTCATGATCAGAAGTGGCAGCTGATTGGCATGAGCTAACGATACAGTAGCACACTATGTGGCCATACATTGCCTGTGTCAATGAACAAGTGAAATGCCACCAACCATGAATAACTGAAATGTTACCATACAGCATATCGCCAGTACTCATTGCACCTACCCACGGAGAGATGGCCAGCTGAGTTGTGGCTGGTTACATAGTGAGATGGTTCACCTGCCTGCCAATGGTCACCCACCAAGTACTAACCAGGTCCGGTGTTTATTAACTTTGCTGATGCGACCAATTACGTTACCAACTAAGCCAGACTACCACCTCAGTAAGGTTGAGTTAATGAAACCTAATCAAATCAGCAAAAATAAAAGTATCTATTACAAAGTAGAATAACCAACACACATGATCACGCAACCAAACCAAAGGTCTCCCCCAGCCTTGTAGCTCTCAGCATATAAAAACAATGTAGCTCACGGTAAGCCAAACAACGAAGAACAATCAGTTAAAGGTTAAATGTTGTGCAAAGCTCTTTATGGGAAAGCCAGCACAGAGCGTCACCTGCCATATAGGATCACACAATGTTACCAACCACCAGTGGCATCATTTCAGTAAATCAATGTGGGTCTCAGTAATCTTGGGAGTCTCAGTCTATATAACGTATTCTTCTTGCAACAGTAACACTGTTTCAAAGCTAAAATTTACATGGGAAAAAATTAAAATCATAAATCCTTGAAGGAAAGTCCATAGACCCCCCAGCTTCCCCCTAAATTACGTCTCTGTCTGTCACCCGACACAAGTGAAGTGAAAGCATCCCACCTTAACCCTAGCCAGACATGCTGGTAATCAAACAACCTACCCCAGAGGGATGGAAGGCTGAGTTGGCCTTGATGTTGGTTTGAACTAGATGTCCGTTTTTAAAACAGGAGATGGGGTACATGTACTGACAAATTGTTGAGGGTGCATGTGCCCCTATGCTCCCCTAAGTTCACACATATGCAGATTGGTGGTTATAAGCACAAACAGAAATTAGAGTTAAGGGGTGGGGAGATGATTCATACAAAGCCTGAGACCCAAAAAGCCAAACATTGAGGCCAAAGGCTGATATCTTGTAAGGGTCGTCTTCTTGGGGAGAGGCTAATGAAGCCACAACTGGAGACGTTTTGTGGGCATGAAAAAACCCTGAAAAAGCACACAGCAGACAGTATAAATTTGGTTAGTTTTACTGAAGCTGGAGAGGGGCATTTGCCCATGGCTATGTCACTGTTAGCAGCTGTAACATAGTAATACCTGGGAGTTTAAAAAAGTTGGTCATGGAGCCAGAGCGCTTGAGTCCAGCTACACAAAGCTCAGGCTGCTCATGTTCCCACTCCGACTCCTCTGTGTCTTCCTCAGTGTCAGCAAGCGGTGCCAGCAACTCGCTGTATCCGTGTGTAAAGTCACCGTCTGTCAAACAGATCCAATAATTGCACACAGTCATCCACATTATAAAACAGTGAGTGAGTAGAGGTTTAACGTCCCACTCAATGAACACGTAATAGATCATTTCGGGAACGGCCTTTCCTGACAATGCACACATAAACACATAATAATGGGACAAAAAGATTAACCTTTAAGGAAAACCTCACATCAACCACAAAACACAAAAAAAATCGACCTAAGTCTAAGTTGTAAGAACTGTTCATTATAAGCACACATATCTAACAGTAATGGCAGTTCTAATAATCTTTCATCTTATCCTCCAGACAGTCAATGATCTCAGAATGCTGTCATATTACTAGGCCCCCTACTTAAAGATTACTCTTAATGGAAGCCAATTCCAGAGCTATGGAGCGTCACCTGCCATACGGAATCACACAGTGTTACCTGCCACCCGACACAGGTGAACGCGCCTGCCTTAACCCCAGCCAAATATGCTGGTACTCGATTTACCTATCCCGAAAGAATGGAAGGATGAGTTGACCTAAGTGGCTGGTTACATACCGAGATGGTTTACCTGCCCGAAAGCAGTCACCCATCCAAATGCTAATCCGGCCTGGCGTAAAGTAACTTCATTCATCGAATGAAATGCATTACCGCTACATCAAAGCCACCAACTTAGCTATTACTATGTTGCACTCACTGACACCCCTTCGAAATCAGACTTCATGTTGTGTCAAGCACAGAGCAATTCATTTCATCACAGCCTGAGACAAGCTGACTGTATTGTTCAGTGTGTAAAACAATAGAAAAGCTCCATAATAAAGCTCATATTGGCATAGTTAGCTATAATGTTGTATTTACCTATTTACCTAGCCCGGAGAGATGAAAGGGCGAGTTGACCTTGATGTATGTTATACACTGTTGCCAGTTGTGACCATGAAAATCCGATCCTCCTGAAAGTCTTTTTTACGTACCGATTTTTTAAAAAATTCGATAGAGGTTAATTAGTAATGCGTACATGCTTACACTGACAAGTCAAAGACAATGCGTACGTACACACAGGCAAACCCCATTCCTTACACAAAATATTATATTCATTAAACGGTTATAAATAGTGTAATTTGTATCAACGACTTTTTTTAATCCCCAAATCCCTGTATTAGGATTGATTGAAACAGCTGGGATCCCAGAAATTCGGAATCCTAGGATTGCAATCCTTAGCCCCAACCCTATGCTTGACAAAAAAGCAGATACCAGGCAGTAGAGCTGCAGTGGTGGGTACAGTATGCAGCAGGGCCTCTGCGAATGAGTCACGGCTGGGGACAATGCAGTGACTGCAGCACGACAAGTCCAGCTCTATGTAGCCGCTATCTATGTAGTCACCTAACACCATCGACAACCCATAAGTCAGGTAAACGTAAAGAAAGTGCATAAAAAGGAAATCTTTCACAGAGCTATGGACCGTTATCTGCCATATATGGATCACAGTGTTGGAATAAGAAAACAGCTGTCTCCTGACACAGGTGAACGTACCATGCCTCAACCCCAGCCACACAGGCTGGCATTTGATTTACCTACTCCAGAGGGATGGAAGGTTGAGTTGACCTTAGTGCTGGTTTTGTACCAAGATGGTTTACCTGTCTGGCGACAGTCACACATCCAAGTAGTAACCAACTGATAGCGACCCAACCAGGAGACGATCCCACGACCTCTTGATCGGAACTTCGGAAGTCCAACACCTCACTATTACTCTACCGACTTATATCATACGTTGGAATTTACTGCCACTGAAAAATCATAAATGTCTTACATCTTTCTTTCTGCTAGACTTTCCATCAGATTACCGAAAACGGAACAGATTTTGAAAAAATTCGGCACAACTGTTTCGGGACAGAAAATCTGAAATGAGTGTTCTCAGTGCAGACATATATGACGTTCATCTTGACTAACGAAATGCAGGCTCAATAATAATAATATTAATAATACTATCAGTCATTTACAACTTGTTCAGTGGTCTACCCTTGAAAATTGAGTACCGAGAGTTAAAAATAATAACAATAATGAGAACACTGACAATTCACCTTAACAGTTAACAAAATCGAACATTAGTGGTCGACATAGTTCTACCAGCTAGAGCATTAAGTAAGTAATCAAGTAAGAGTTTATTATATACATGCAAACATAAAAACGGTTCTACACGAAATACAAAGACACAATAACTTTCCTAACATAGCCTAAAGAGCCACAAATATACATAAACATTTAGATGGCGAATGAACAGTAAAAATTAAAAATACTAGATGTCAACTATCAATGACCCCAGACCAACAGCACATCTAAAAAACCTCATCAAACATAATTCTACATGTAACAAAGTATAGAGAATTGTTTGTGCAATTCAAGTGTACAACCGAGTAACTCAAACGAATGCCCCGTGAGTGGTCTAAAAAAAGGTAAAGGTGGTGTACAGTTCTTTATAGGAAGCCCATCAAAAAGCTATGGAGCATCACCATCCATATGAGATCACATAGTATTTGTCGTGGCAAAACCTCCTTTCCTTGTCAAATTACTTTGAAAGCTAAAAAGTAAAAATTTAATATCAAAAAAACCTCACATTATATCAACAACAACCGGAAAAAACCAGTCAAGAACAGGAACAAGTCCGTACGACTAGGTATTGTACAAACAAACAAAAAATAAGGAATCAAATCAAGTCGCAATCGAGTCACAGTCTCGCAGTATGATCACAACCCGACAGTATTAGATGCCATCCGACAGAAGTGAACGTGCCCCATCTTAACTCCAGCCAAACAGGCCAGTACTCGACTTGCTTATCCCAGAAGGATGGAAGACTGAGTTGACGTAATGGTTTGTTATATACCTATAGATGGTTTACATGTCCGCCAACAGTCACCCATCTGAGTCGCAACCACCTGACAGTGACTACTTGACTAGGAGTCAAACCTGCAAGCTCTCAATCATAAGCCCGACACTGTACCACCAGGCACACACCTTCAAAACGATCATAATGTGTGGTCAAGGTAGAGTATAGATAAGGATGGTTTGCGACCACCTCTGGCAAAATGCTGTTGCACTGTGCACCGTCGTCCTTCATGCTATGGACAATGGTCCATAATTCGTACAGTGAGACGGAGCATTACATGACTTGAGGCCTGAGCCTAATTTCTGCCATTGGTGCACTGTCGATGGCAGCGGTGGTAATAACAAACTGAGGGCTTACCACTGCTGAAGAACACTCTTCTTCGCTCCAAGATGGAACTGAAGCTGACCTTCTTTGGTTCAGTCTGACGTGCATGGGTGGTGGTGCCTCTGAGAATGCTCCTCAATTCTACAGACGCATATCATCCACGTCACATCCAGCGCTTCATTCACTGATAGTAGCATCGTCATTCTGACTGAGGCGATGGGCAGTGTGTCTGCAAGCTGCACTGCAGAGAGTAGTGCAATCACAAGTGAGATGACAATTTAGCGACCTCTGACAGTTTCCTACCTCAGCTGTTACGTGCAATGTATCAACTTTTATTCACCAGACAGTCAGACAGACTGTACACAAATACTTACAGAGAAGTTTTTTCTTCTTTTTCCAAAAAAAGAAACAACAACAGCAATGACAGAGGGTAAGGTAGACTTCCTCAGATCAACTCTAGGTTGGAATGGACCCAGAAAGTGAACTTCTGAGCACTAGCAGGTGTAAATATAAGCAATAGCAATAACAGTAATAGCAATAGCCATGATAATGTTTATGGCGCTGTCAAGATAGCTGTGCACTGCCACTGCTAGAGTTCACCCGGTTCCCTTGGTGAGTGCAGCACGAGTGCCAGGCAACCGCCAATGTTTGGACCAAGCCAATCACTCTGGCAGCTACAGTACTACAATCACCATCGCCCTATATTACAAAGACTCAGCCTAAAAGCTGATACTCATTTTATCATCCCACAAAGAGTAGAAGGCTGAGTCATGAACAGCTATAGTTTTACCATTTAAGCATTTAGCTGACCTGTGCCAGGACATGAGGATGACGACAAGCTGGTGCACGGTGCAGGCTGCAGAACACGATCCGTGGAGACTGCTGTCATCAAGTCGTCTGTGTTGTTGCAAGACACTAAGGCTGGCGACTGCAGACACAACAACGACCCATTCAGACCTCCTGACTGTTCCACCGTCACCGTCGGACCTGTAACATAGGCCTTATACAGGGTGTTGCCAAAAAATGACACAAAGCTTATGGCATGTACGTCACAGAGTTGTGCAGTTTCGGCAAAATGTTTGCAGAATTAATTTCTCAATCCCAAGATCCGGGGACAAAAAAATTCGTAATCCTGGCATACAGAAATCCTGATTTTGGGATTAGAAATTACAGATTGGTCATTATTTAGTATTACTATAATGACCCCACTAAACTTACAAAGATGCACAAGATGCAGCAGGCCCCTACCAGCAGATATATCGAACAACAGAAAGGGAATATGACTGTCAAAAATTGGAATGCAACTTACAGTTGCACAGCAAACACTCTTAAACATATGACTATTTTCACAATTTTTTACCAAACAATTCCTTGATATTTCCCTGATTGTTAGGCCTACTTAAAAAATCTATGACATTTCTCTGACGTATGTAAGATTCCCGGACATTTACAGGTTTTCCAGACAAGCGGTCAACCTGTGCTCAGAGAAGTGATTTTTAAGTGTGTGAGTGGCAGCTGAGTGGTGTATACCTGAATGGTTTGGTGCAGTCTCCTTGTCCCCTTCTTCTGGCTCCTCAGCAATGGCGTAGAGCGTCGGGGACCAGAGCTGGAGGGGGGTTGGGTACTGGGTCCTGAGTGCAGTCGGCCCAGACCTTAAGTTCCTCACCAGCTCATCCGCAGAAGGTGGCTCTAGCAGACACAGACACACAAACATTAACAATACAACTTTCTGATAAAAATAGCCCACTGATCTGCTACGTACGTCAAAGACAGTGCTGCTCAGTTCTTAAGCAATGCCCTCACTCGGGGGGCATGTTCATAATTATCACAGTTAGCCTCAGTCTCTGCATCTGGGAATGTGGCCTTTTAACAAGAGAAGTCTCAAAGTGGCCTTTATCTGGGTCTTGTATTTTTTTGGTCTTTGTCACAGCATTTTGGTTTTGCTTCCAACACTGAGTGCACACTGCAGTGGAAAGAGCTAGATGAACAAAGTTGGGCTAATACTGACTGAAAAAATTCTAATCGATTAATCTCCAGAAATTAACTTGAATTAATTTATTAATTTTTGTAGTCAATCCGAAATTCCACAATAACTGCTAAATTCAACTACAGGTACTCACTGTTGTTATCTTTCACATATTAAAACAAAACAGAAAAAGTGATGACGATAATGATGCAACACACATTATCCAAGCTGGGGAATTTGTCAGGTTGTTAAATTAAAGTTACAGACACACAAACAAACAAACTTAACTAATCAAGCAATAGCCTACTGTCGTTGGTACCACGAACAGTAACAAAATATACAGGAAAATATTTAAGAAAATACAAGAGACACAATTAATGACAATGGCAAAAAAGTCGAACAGTGAGACAAGAAGTAGACAGGCTTAGGTTTGACAAGTTCTCACCGAAGTCTTCGACGAGGTCAAGTGACACACTGTCGTCCAGCTGTCGACCTCGACCCAAACCAAAACAAGACAGCAGCAGCTGGAAGAATGAGCGCCAACGACGACCACCTACACCAAACACAGCACTGTCAGATCACATGCATATAACTAGACAAGAAGCCCAGCTGTCACTATGGTGGGCCGACAAAAAAATCAGGGCTGCCGTGGGTACGGGAATTCCCAATTCCCATGGGTATGGGATGGGTATGACCATATGGGAACTGTGCTGAATTCCCATGGGTTCTGTGGGAAAACTTGGATAGATGTGAGATTAAGCGCAAATGCAAAATAGTTTACCGAGAGCCCCAAGCCGCTGACCAGTACGTCGCCGTCACTGCAGCATGGTGACGCAATCAGAGTTACGTCCAGTCAGCAGCCATAGACAGGCATTCTAGGCATTACTTATTGCGAATTTAACACTGTTGGTACAGCAACTGGTGACAATTAACTGCTAGTATTATTGTAAATTTTAATCTCTGGCTAGGCTGACTGACTTTCCATTAATAATAAATTTATCTGTGTTATTTATTTTTTAACGAAGTGTTTCGTAAAATGCAGATCACAGAAAAAAATGCTTTGCCTACTAGCATTGCCACAACTCGTTGTCTTTTTCTGGGGGCTCATACACTAATGCATCTAACAGTGATAGACTATTGAGTAACTTCCTAGAGTTAGAGTTAGGATTAGTGTTAGGGTTAATGTTAGCCTAACCCTAACACTAACTCTTACCCTAACCCTAACTATGTTAGGTGCGTTAGTGTATGAGCCCCTTACATCATTTTTACAAAACCGCACCCAGATATGTAAAGTTGGTGATAAATTGTCTACTGATAGTCAGATTAATAGAGGTATCATTCAGGGGTCTGCATTAGATCCCACTCTCTTTACAGTCATGGTAAGTGACCTCCACCCAAAATCTAGCAAAAATATTATTGTAAAGTTTGCCAATGATACTACTGTTGTTGTTCCAGAAAAAAGTGATGTATCTCTACCGGAGGAATTTGATCACATAAAAGTATGGGCCACTGTTAATAGAATGATTCTTAATTTTATTAAAACTAAGGAGCTTGTTTTTCATCGTCCTGGCCCCAAGAAACTCCATATGTTTCCATCTATAAAGAGTATAGAACTCGTTGAACAAGCCAAGCTCTTGGGTGTTATATTACAGAATAACTTTAGTGTAAATTCCCATGTTAATTATGTGTTGATGTTGT
>Ga0209367_1014410_pt1 | contig 10016 bp, 7 predicted proteins | sample WorMetLIZISLAND2_FD_187412 | JGI IMG/M metagenome (GOLD analysis project Ga0209367, IMG submission 187412) | Marine gutless worms symbiont microbial communities from Max Planck institute for Marine Microbiology, Germany - Olavius geniculatus... ...
GTCTGTAACGGATGTACTCTGGCTAACTATACCCGTTAGCCAGAGTACATCCGTTACAGACAGACGGACAGACGACGGGCGACAACCATTTCAATAGTTCGATCGTTACTATAACTTCGGCTAAAAATTTCTATTGCCGTAACTGTTGTGATTGCGTGGACCTCCAATTTTTGCTTGTCGGAAAAATATCAGACAATTTTATTCCAAAAATACAAAAATTGGTGTTGAAAATCCTCCATATTGAAAAATTTTGGGACAAAATTAAAATTTTGACTCTTCTGAGCACCCATAATGCCCTCTGTCGGAAATTGCAACATCTTGCTCCTTTTTTCTTAACCCACGGCGCCGCTGCTCACGAAATACAAACCAAGTCTCGTTCATGTTTCGTAATCCATCATTCAGAAATGCGTGATGTTTCGGCCTGAACTCAATAAGTCTTTTCTCTGGACATCGGTCGGTCGCTTGTTGTGGCGAGGGTGAACAATAGTCAGTGGCGGCTTCAGGATCTGCTGACTTGCGGACGTAGCATAGGAGAACACTTTTAAGCTACGGGGACCTCTATGGTGATAGATGATTTCGCATAGTACCGCTATATCCACTGCGTGGGAGCTCACTTCCCCTATTTCGGCGCTTTAAGTTGGACTTGGGTTAAACCGCAACAAACCCAGTTGATATACTTGCATTTTTATGACGATTTCCCTAACATATAGATAGGAAATCTGAGTTTGTGTGTGGGGACGGAGGAGGGGGCGACGGGTCAAGTTTCGGACAAGGGGGCACCGATCTCCATATGGAGCCGCCCCTGGCGAAGTGGCGCTAGCCGTCTGCTGGCTATCAGCGAGTGGTGTGGAATGATAAAACATAGCTGTACCACAGCTGCTGCAGCCGGTGCTGCAGAGTGCAGACGCTGATGTAGATTACGACGTAGGCCTATAGCGTACACGGCCGGCTCAGAGTTCAGCTCTCATCACCAAACTCCATTACTTCGATCTGTTTGCGGATATTTGTCGTTCGACAAGTCGTAAAGCCAGCTGCACAACCTCTTGAGACTTGACACGTCGTTAAGATGTTGCAGATTTGTTGTGATCTAGTGCCGCATCGATTTTTAGCTGACCATAGTAACGATAGTAACCATCTGCAGCGGTTTGGCCGCAATTTTTAGTGGAAAGTTTTAAGCTATAACTGGCCATGTTTCAGAAACGGTTAGAGATAGGGACCGACAGGGTTATTATTAATTATTAATCACCAATAGGAAGTGGCATACGCCGTTTTAGATAAGTTGGAAGTTATCGACCTTGGATGACCTTCAAGGTCACTGACAACCAGCGACAGCTGAGCTTCTTGTCATAGAGCTTTTTATAGAAGAGATTCACGACAAATGGAAACAAGTGGAGTGTGGGCTTGGGGTAGGCTTGCGGGTTGAGTCGTCGCTCTGGTGCAGTCTCCTGCAGAGTCTTGCGGACGAATCGACTGAGAGACGCTGCCACGGCGCTTCGTGTACCTCGGTGGAACTTTCGCATGCGACAAAATAACGTTTTGTATGGTCGAACGGAGAACATCCGTCATTGGACACATTCAGCAGGTATAATACATAAGCCTATACCGCTTGGTTTACTTGTTCGCTCGCTCCCGCCACCACCGGCATGATAAGTTAAGATATGCGTAGCTCGTCGTGAATGATGTCAGAGCTACACGGAGCGTCACCTGTCACACCAGACAGGCTCGTATTCGATTTACCTACCTCTGAAAGATAGAAGGCGGAGTTGCGATTGGTTATACGCCCAGATAGTTTTAACGTGCGAGTGTCGGGCGCTCAGGCACAGAATGCAAACTGGACCTAACCATCGTTGGTGTGCAGTGGGCGCATGAGGCACCAAACGTTTGATCGCTGTCAACGACTGAGACTCGGCGGCCGCATACTGTGTCAGCACTCGGCGCCGTCAGCATCATCACGTAGTTATCGTTGCTGTTGAGTTCTGTTTCACGCGCAGTTTGTCATTTTGCACTCTGTATTGCGTGCTGTGCTGATGAGTCACTATGCTCCTGATAGCTTGCTGAGCGACGTTTGACGTTTAACGTGCCAGTGAACGAGCGCCGCAGCATGTCCGGCTTGACCGAGATGTCAGTCCGTCAATTAATTATTGCTTTAGTAGTGAGGTTAAAGGCTAGTATAGTAAACTGAGAAATGCTGGACAAATTTAGAATATGCTGTCTAGTATGCTTTTTAGCCAACCGTACCTAAGTAACGGTCGAGCTTATGGTACGGTTGTCATCTGTCTGTTCGTCGTCGTCGTCGTTTGTAACTGATGTATTGTGGCTAAATGATAAGTCTTGGGGAATCGGCGATGGTACCATCGGATAGGGCGCTGGCGACTTTTTATAGGCTGTCAATGGTAACCATGTCTTATCTGCAGAGGTTTGGCCGCAATTTTCATTGAGGAGTTTTAAGCTGTAAGTGGCCGTACGTCGGAAACTGTGAAAGATAGGGCCATAGTTACTATTAAATTAATAAAAAGTGGCATACGCCCTTTCAGATTACATGGAAATCATTGATCTTGGATGACTTTGAAGGTCACTGACAACCAGTACGGTCGGCTATCCTAGCGACAGCTAGGCTTTTTGTCTGAAAAGCCAGGATTTAACTTGAAACGTTGGCAAAATGTCGAGAATGACTGTGGGATGGCGTTAACTTATCTGCTGTACCGCAGACTGTTGCAGACACAGTGTCGGGATCGAGTTGAGTTCGTGATCTTATGAATGTATTATGATACGAACGATTTTTTTCTGTTACTCACGACGCTGACAGAAACAGACTGACGTACTAGACTTTGGTGCCTCGGGGTTTTCTGCTGACAGAGTGTGGTACTACGTGTAGACTTCTCTATATACCAGCTAGTATATGATATCAGAGCGGATGGTGGGACGTCTGGTGCAGGTCAAGAGTCGCCAGCTGATAGTCTGCTGTCATCTGTGCCTGCTTGCCACGTACAGCCTCAGCCTGCACCCTGCATCCGACCTTGATATTTCCCAGACGCCGGTCGACTGAATGAAACAGATTTACGGCGAGCAGATAAATACACGTAGCGCGAATTGATCGAAGGAATAAACTGTGGTTGCTGGCTGAAAAATTGTTGCTTTTACCCAGTCGCAATTAGCACTTCGTTAACTTGCGAGTAAAGTTCGCATGACATTTTTGTATAGATGCTGCTAATGGTTTATTTTCTGGTATACAGGCTTTCAGCTTTTCATGCCTCTGCCTCCGACTGTTATTGGCAGATGCATTGTGTTTTGCACGATATCTTAGAGCCCATTGGAGCGATGTAGTTGACGCTGAAGATAAACTGGTTAGGTTTTGAAGGTCGAGGGGTCAATAATGTCAAGGTCGCTTTTCAAGATCATATAGTCAATGTCAAATTTTGTGATTTCATAATAAACCCTGCAATGCAAACGCTTCAACGAGTTTTCTTGTTTTTCTTCTCTTGTGCGTGAATTGAATTGGGAGGAAAAGTATTTTTTGAAATGACTGCATGCTTCGGGTCGGCTAGTATACAGAGTGGGACAAAAAATGGCACAAAATTTTTATACGCCAATAACTTTATCAAATATTAACCGATTTTTAAAATTTTGTTAAAAGTCGGTTAATATTTGATAAAGTTATTGGCGTATATAAATGTTGTGCCATTTTTGGCCACCCTATACATGTATGCTATTGTGGTCGGACTGAGAACCAGTCTGTCAGACCAGACTCAAGCGCATGTGTGATGTGTTATCGGTTCATGGATACAGTAAAGTAAAGGTCTTCGTACGATGGGACCGCCTGTTGCTGGACCGCTCTCACAGCAGAGGTGGAAGTGAACAGCCTGCTTACACGGACCGTTAGACGGGTGATTGTGGTGATGCTGCCTGGGACTGACTTGGAGTGGGATGCTTTGGTACTTCGCCTTGAAGTCTGGCTGGTAGTGGCCATGCGTTTACTTTTTAATCTTTTTAATCGGTGTAATAGTCTATTTTTACACTTGATCGATTTTGTCGCAAGTTGCATTTGTCAGCAATGTCGTCAATCTTTGTCAAGTCTCACAGAGGTAGGTGAGAAGACGTTACCAGCACGTTGTATCGGACGATGTATTGGCCAGGCTGTGTACAGGTGCTCTGCTAGCAGATGCTCGCCATTTGCATGTATAACCGCTAATAGGCTATCTACACTCTACTCTCCGCACTCCACTATTCGCTATCTCTACGGGCTACTGCTATCCATGTGCTTAGGCCTATACATCGCATGGTTCGCCGCGGCTCCTTATCAGTTTGGTGCTGGTTTTTAAATACGTGCAAATTTGCATGACTTGACTATCTCAAAACCTCGCCGTTCTGAAGCAGTTAGCAGGCGTTTAATCGCCGGTCGAAATTCGTCGCGCTGGCGAAGCGATCGTCTCATCCGAAGTGACGTGACGTGCATGCAAATACGTGGCTACGCTGTGACGCCAAACCCTTCCGTTTTGACGTTCACTAGCATTGGGGTCGCCAGAGTTTGAAACGTAGAGGGTTTTAGTCGTCAACAGAGTCCAGGAGCGGAGCTGCAGGCCGTTGAGTTGTGAGTTGAAGCCTGTTAAAGCTAACAAGCTGTATGAAATAATTTATGCTGCTAAAAATTCGTTCAGTGAGATGTATCACTTTTTTGAAAGGCTAAAATAATGACAGCACACATGACGTCCGTCCGTTGTCTGAGGAACAGCAGTCTGTCTCTTTCTCCGACTGCAAACACGCATGTAGTAATTTCTTTGATGTCCGAACTCGGAATTAACGGGACAACGTCAGAATGTGTTGTGCACTGAGTGACGTCACACGGTAGGATTCAGGATGCTACAATAGTTGCAGCAGCTGCAGCTGTTTTGAAACTGTTCTGTTGACGGCCTTGTGCAGGCGTTCGCGGACAGACGCACGGGTCAAGTGGGTATGCACATAAACACGCCAGGCCAGGCTAAAAGTACAGACTATTGTGGTGAGGACGTATGATTGTTGGTTTGTTGCCCTGGTAAAGTTAAAGTTGAGCTGGCTACAGTTCTGCTTTACACAGCTCACGACAAGCTTTGAGACTGATTGGCATGAGATGGACTGATACTTCAGCAGTGCATTATGTGCATATTCATAATGCGATCGGCCACGTCACTTTTTCCTCCGTAGTTTATTTTTCAAACTTTCTCTTGGCATTTGTCTCTGTTCTCAGTGTTTTCCCACGTTCACAATATTTGTTTGAAGTCTTTAGTTTATTAGCACTCAGCGTGACCGGAGTCGAAGGCAGAGAGCTTTAACGCCGACCCCATGCAAATAATCTGGGGTGAGGCATCAATAGGCTATCTTTACATTTCAGCTAGTGATCATTACACGCAAGCTTCTCTGGCAGCGTTTCAATTGTGTTGCTTTACAGTTATATGATTGCTGTTGTTTTGGTGAATAAATATGATGATGCTGATGATTGTGTGTGCTGGTTTCAGCGACGGCGGCCAGCTGCAGTTCCTCATCATTGCCGTCAGTGGTAATGCCAGCCGTACCGACGACGTGCGACGGTCCAGACCTCACTCCAGTGATGTCTGCTCAGAACTTGCCGTCGCCACCTCCACAGTTTCGTACCACTGATCCAGACCCATTTTCCGGCATGAACTCTGCAGTTTCCAACTCGTCTCACAGGTGCGTTGGTACTACCGCACTGCTGGAATGGGTAAGTGAGTACACAGTACGAGCTTATACTACTCCAGACAGTGTGGTATCGTAATTGAACCACGCTCAGATCGCATGAACTACACTGTCCTTTGCTGCAGTCAAAAGTTACGAAAAATATACCAGGACAAGCTGCGTGTGGCTTCACTGGCGGACTACATCAATGTCTGTCAGTTACAGCTGGTGAGTGACATTGCGACTTAGTAACGAGCTGTGGGTTTGATGACCGTGGAACTGACAACAGTTGTATTAGATTTCTACTGCTATATGCAGCACATACACACCCTGTCACGGAGTGAACGCAGCAAACTCTAAACAATTCTCCAGATGCTCATTGTTGCTCAGGAGCTTGTAGCTGAACTAAATTAATTAACCTTATTCGTATTTTCGCCGTTTCCGCTTATTCCTGTACATTTCTTCGTAGCGTGGTCTGTTTGTTTGTATGTCGTAATTCGACAGATTTGGATGCCGTATGGCAGGTACATCTGTGGGGTTGAATGACACATTGTATTAGATGGGGTCTCTGATTCGGGGATAGGAATCTCCGACTTCCATGGGACAGAGAGATCTGAGGGTCGAATCCCCAGCCAAAGCATGCAGTTGCTCATTGCTAATTAATTCACGAGGTTGCAGCATCGGTCAGCGATTTCGCCTTTACCGAATTACTTTCGTGCTTGTTATCATTACCATTACGCTGTGCATGTGCGTAATCACCAGGAACTCGGCTCTGATTGAGCTGGGTGAGACAATTCTGCCGCCGCCGGAGTTGTTCGACAGCGAGCGCTGCTGCTCGTCACTGGGCAGTGATCAGACCATGTTGCTGCTTCCGCCGCCCGCGGAGTTCGACAACGTCAGTCGTTCCAGCAGTACCACTGATCTACCGCTGCCGCCGCCGCCATTGTTTTTCGACGACTCGGCCGAACAACTGACCGGCTTTCGACTGGCGTGCCTCCGGTCCGCGCTAACATCAGAGGTCAGCGCGTCGCTGTGTTCCGCTTTCAATGTAAGTCATCAATTGATTTTAATAATTCGTGAATTCTACGAAAGGCGTACTCAAATGCGTGCAATCGGCTGGCGTCCCGACCCCGACTTAGTTTTTCTAAATGGAAGGAAAAGGGTGGGTGTGAACTGTGAATGGGAGGGAGAAAAGAATATGCAATAATTTGTGCAATTTAGTTGGAGTTAGTTACTTTTTTGTGTTTGCTATTGCTTTTGAAATCTTTTTCCACAGAGATGTATGTATGTTGTCACTTTTAAGATTTTAGTGTCGTCTTGTTGATTTTTTTAGTTTTCACGCTCATACTGTGCTACCTGTAAACTTTGTTAAATGAGTGAATTGATTAATTGTTCAGCGGAATGTATTTGATGTTTCTGTGATGTTTTGGGCATGAATAGGCGGCTGTTGATGTTCAACACAATGGCATTACCAACGATGCTATCCACGTCGATGCCGATTTTTCTGTCATCGACCAACGTAAGTATACATAAATGTTTTCAAAAACAAAAGTAAAATTGTTTGTTGTGTTTTAAATTGAAATGATTAAGAATCAAATGCACTGCTGTATAGCTGCTGTTGCTGTTGATTCCTTTGCTATTTTTAGACATTGTTCTTGTGTATGTTTTTGAATTGTGTTTTTCTATTGTTCTGCTGGTAGTCATTGTGCTCAGTCATTTAAGGATGGCTAGGCTGAGTTGATCTGGATATAGCTGGTTACACACTAAAATGAATCATCAGTTCGCTGACTGTCATCCATGCAAGTACTAACCGGGCCTGGCGTAGAGTAACTTCGTTGATGAGGACCAACGCGTTAACCACTATACCAAGGCACCACACCACTGGAGTATTTAAACAGGCACACCGCGCGATGCAGTAGTTCCGTATCTGTGGTCTGGCAGTGTAAACCGCATGGTGTCTGGCTAAAGCTATCTTATGGGCTCGGGATGGATTTTGCTTTATACAGTGTACGCTTACGTTGTTTTTCCCTGCCATTTACGGCTAGCAAAGATTGTTCATTCATTCCAGAAGCGGTGGCGGACAGTGAAGATCCAGCTGGTAAGTGGTCGTGCAATGGCGTGGGTGATGAGTCGCTTTTAGTTCCAGTGTCCACTGCCTCCAACCAGTCGGCGATGAAGCACACAGGCCAGTGCTTGCAGCAGCCGAAGTTTGCGGCGCGCGATGCAATGGACAAGCTGGATGCGTTGTGTCGCAGCGGCTCACGTCACGAGCCTCAGCCTTCAGTCAGCCCTGCGTCATCCAATGCCGTCGTCATTCCGGTCTACCATGAGACATCATCATCCAACGCCATTGCTATCAAGGTTTGTTGTTATGAGGCCTGCAGGTGCACAGTAAAACAACCGTGCAGCAAACTCAGAACAACTGGAAACAAGTGGCGCCGTTTCCATTTTGGAATGTTGGAAAATCGTTGGAAAATCGTTGGAAAATCTTATTCTTGTCGGAAAATTGTCGTCCAAAAACACAAATGGGTAAAAACCGTTTTTGGGAAATTTCGGGGCAACATCAAAATTTTCAGCACTCGTAATCATTTTTCTCGGAAATTTGCAACTTTTTGTTTGCATGATACGTGATGCATAAAATCGAGTGATGACTTTCGATGACAATGTAACAGTCTTTGACTGTTTCAATGTTTTGCTGACTTCTGCATGGCACGATCGAGTTCTAGCTAGCGACTAGCTGGCCTTTTGTTATTTCATGTATGTTATGATATCTCATTTTTGTTTATTGTGAGATATTGTCGTATGTCAGCACTTGCCGAGGTCGATGGGTCAGTCGTGGTCGGACGGTCTGTTCATCTGGGACGCTGAATGCAGCGGTGCCAATGATCTAGCGGCAGTGGACAATTCGTGCAAGCGACACAGCACCGGCGCGTCACTGTGCGACATGCTGGTCCTCGACACTGCTAGTAGTGGGGGTGCAGGGCTGGGTGCACGGCCGAAGGTGCCTCTACTCAAGTCGCGCTCGACACTGGACGGTGTCGACTGGAGACGCAGACCGCGTGCCTGGAGAGCGCAGTCAGCCGGTCTCGTACTGGCCCCACATCACCAGCTCGCTGCACGACTCAGCAGGTCTCACTATATCATTCAGCCCGTTTGCTTGTCATCAATCCCCATTCCCATTGAATGTCCATAAGATGCTCATTCTCAGAATCCCATTTTTATGGGCATATCTAGTTTGCTGTCAGTATGTATTGATTTAATGTTTAGTTAAGTTTTTATGCAAAATAGAAAGAATGTCGGCCCAGTGCCGATATATTGTGCGGCGGCCTGCCTAGAGCTGTGCAGTCCTGACCCTAACTACGACCTTTGAGTTTTTGAACTTAAAGGGAAACTATCACGAAAATTGGCACTCTGTTTGCACCTGGGTTATGGTGTGCTATTCGGAATGTTCACACGACGTTTGGTTTTTACAGGATCTTCGGACAAGACTGTATTGCGACTTATTATTAGGATGGCCCTCACAATACGTAACTGTATTAATTTATACCACTGTAAGCTTATAGGTCGGCTCTTTGTCGTGATTGTCATCCGTCTGTCTGTCACGGATGTACTGTGGCTAAACGGTGCAAGGTTACTATTAGTCACTAATAGGAAGTGGCATACGCTCTTTCAGATGACATAAAAATCATCGACCTTGGATGACCTTTAAGGTCAGTGACAACCAGTACGGTCGGCCCCACCCTAGCGACAGCTGGGCTTTTTGTTTGCAACCCTAGCTTTTAGGCTATCTTAGCGCTTTACATCACTCTTTGAACCTCGTACTCTTTTTCTGTCGACATTGTGCAATGCACCATACGAACTTATTCACTTGTTTGCTATGCAAGTGTTGCCTGGTGTTGCCTGTACATTATTGTAATTTTAATTTAGTTCTAAATTGACCGATAGATAACTGATATTTTCTATTACAGTCTCACTCTCAGGATGACGTTTGTGTTTTGATTGTGTTTTTTATTCGTTCATTCAGTCACTGGTTTAACTGTAAACAGATTATTGTAACCAGCTTTCAGCCTTTCATATTCCATGTGCTTGTACGTCGTATTTTATGGTAAACTTAAATAAACCGAGTTCCCACTTAGGTCAGCTCAGCCTTCCATTCCACCGAGGTGCGTAAATTTGGAACTCCTTAACTCCTTAAATTCGTCAATGTCAAACCTTGGCTACTTTCAGACGTCACTTAAAGACCCACTACTTTCAGTCAGCCTTTTCTGCCACCTAGCGTCCATCATCCTATGCGCCCTGATTCTTTCTGAGACTTTGGCGCTTTATAAATCATTTACTTACTTACTTAC
>Ga0209367_1014411_pt1 | contig 10016 bp, 6 predicted proteins | sample WorMetLIZISLAND2_FD_187412 | JGI IMG/M metagenome (GOLD analysis project Ga0209367, IMG submission 187412) | Marine gutless worms symbiont microbial communities from Max Planck institute for Marine Microbiology, Germany - Olavius geniculatus... ...
CGAAAAGTCTCAGCGATTCGCTGAGTCCAAAAGTACCTACTTAGACCAAAGCTGAGCCGAACTAACCTGGCTAAAGTCGGTTCGATTTGCATGGAAGAGATAGCTTTAGCCCTTAGGGCTTAACTTTTGCTGAGTCTGAATCCACTTCAACTTTTGACTTTAGCTGAGCGAAAACATGGCGGCTATTTACAGTCCTATGCGTACGGATAGTTTAGTAAATTTAAGCAGTCTGGTATCAAAAATAAACGCCGTAATAAATATGCAATGACGTCAGATGTTACGTAATTTCGTTATCTGCATGCGCGGTGCAATTAAATAAGCAAGTCCAAGCATAAATGGCGGATTTATTTCCTGTTAGGTTTACCTGTTTTCTGCCATTTTTAATCGTTTTGGTCTAAGTCAGTAGACTTAGACCAAAGTTTAGTTGAACTGTGGTCTAAGTACAGACTTTAGCGTTCAGCTTTAGCTTTTGCTCAGCGAAAGTCCAAAGTCAAAAAGTGAAGTGACCCAGTGTCTTGTCTCACCAACAAACGTGATCTTTGGAGTGCAGTAGACTTTCTTCATTGCTGCAGCGCTAGCACCAGCTGCAGTGTTTAACGTGGGTTTCTTAGCAGCCGCCGACAGTGACGACGTGACAGTCTTGGGCTCTGGTATGCTCTTACCCATCCTCGTCATCAGTTTCACCACCTAATGGCAGCGTCAACAAACATCCAGTCAGCTTCGACTAACAATGACAGCAATCAGAAAATCAGTGTTGAGTGTGGTGCTGCCACATGGCAAAAACAACAAACTCAATACAGCATCGATGCATATATGACCCGGATCTGGATTCAAGAACCCTGAATCAAAACACTGAACTGAACAGAGGTACCAAAATCTGAGCGCTAAGAGTGTTTTGGTTATAACAAATTTGAACGTACGTTTATAATTTTTGGTAGGCAACATTGAAAAAGTAATGCGCAACTGACAGTGTACTGATAGTTTACTTTGTCCGAATACTGACGCCACTTTACCGCCACTTTACAAACCAGCCCATAGCACATCTTACTGTGTTGAACATTCTACTTTTACGTTAAATCTCACCAAAAATGTCACATAAGTCTTAATAAATATTAACATCACATACAAAATTTACAACAGCCTTTTAGCCATCTGTAAGAATGAAAATAATGAACTAGCAATTACTGCTAATAAAACTATATTCTATTAATTAATTTATTTAAAACAGTCTTCGTATTCTTACTTTACTTCATCCATATCAAAATAAATGAAAATGCAGAAAAATAGTCTTTTTGCCTGTAGCTGCCTTAGGGCTGGTTTCTGGATCTTTTAGTTAACTGATCAGTTAGCAAACCGTCTGTTAATTGTAACTCGCTAGTTAAGTTTGTGCGTGTTTCTGAACAAAACCGTGACTGGCCATTAGCTAACTGAATGGTAAACTATAGTTGCTTAGCAACGATGCGCACAGTGCTAATCATTTCCGCCTAGCGCAGGCAGGCGTCATGAATATTAATGAGTGTAAGTGCGTCAGCCAGCCTACGAGCCAGCCAAGCAATTGCGGACAGCCATTTTGTCCATTCATGAATGGATTTTGTAGTAAAATTTGTAGCAGTAAACGTCTCCTCGTGCGTTTTTATGTTAAAATCATTTTATAGTCACATTCTTCAATTAACTGCTTGCAAAATGGTACAAAAGTTGCGTTAAATACTACTATCTACAAACTACGATCGACGGTTAGCTAACTGGCCGATTTTAGCCATTGGTTAGTGCAACGGGAAACGCGAGTTATGCAAATCTACCAGTTAATGCTAACTTGACCGGCCAGTTAAGATCCAGAAACCCGCCCTTAGTTGTCAGCAACAGTGACTAAACTTGCTAATAACCAGCTTTTGAGTCAACAACTTTATTACAAATGTACACTGCCGTGATGCTAATGCATGCTGCAGAAATGATGCTGCCTGCTGATAATGGCTGCTACACAACGATGTTCCCGTTGTGCACGTGAGGGTGCATGGCAAAAATCAAGATTAGGTTAAAAAATGTTGACAAAAAGTAACTTATTTCTATGCCAACAATGTCTCAAGCTTTTTACTGCAATTTTCTTTCAGTAGTTTTCCTGTTTTCATATTGCAGAGGCTCATTTAGATGCTATCTTTCCACGAAAATGACATTTGCCATGACGTCATGATCACATTAACTATACTTGAGTAAGAAGTAAATTCTGAAGATAAGTTTTGGATGTTTTTAGTAAAGCGTATCATTATGATAATGTGTGCCAAAAATTATAAAAGTAAATTTACATTTGTTGAAGTTAATCAGGAAAAAGTGCACACTCTTTTTTCCGGACATGGTGTATATACAAGCAAAGTATCTTAACCCATGAACCAGACCGCTCACCTTGGGAGGAAAATTTGACTGGATAAGGGATTTATGTCCAAGTTCAAACTAAAAGTATACTACTCATTTCAATATGCGAAACAAATTTAATGACTTCTAATGATTTCCACAAAAATAAAAAAATAACTTGAAAAAATTCAGCACAGTATTGTCCTATCTAACAGTACCACTGCTGACCCCATACAACTACGAACCCTCCCTTATTCCAGGATTAACAACTCACAGATTAGACTATCAACTAGAAAGCAGTCACAGCCCGCAGGTACCTCCGCCAAGGCAAAGCTATTCGCCAGGTGGCATCACCATCTTCGCTTTGCCAGCGGTTCCCTTATGCCCCCTTTAACGCAATGGTAATGAAAAGTGATCCAGAATCCAGGATTCCTGCCGGATCACGCCCAAAATTGAAACACTGGTAGTTTATGCCACGCCCGACATACCCTCACAATTTCAGAAAGATCCGTCCAAACAAACAAACAAAAATCGGCAAAAACATTACCTCCTTGGCGAAGGTAATAAAGCCTTAGTTTGAACACCGACTAAAAGTTGTGTAAAATGACCATTTTGATTACACTGTGAAGTGCACTGTGTTATACTGTTCTAATTTACCTTCTGAAAGTAACTGGAACTGTAACTGACAGCTAAAAACTCAAAAAACCACTATGCCTTTGATGTGAGCCTCATCAGCATATTTGCAATTTTACCTGCAGGTCAACTCAACCTAGCCATCCCTCTGAGGTTAATTGCTGGGGCATAAACAGACACAGAGCAGGATGCACTATTAGTCCCATGGTTTGGCAGCGTAGACTGGTGTCTGGCTGAAGGCTGAATAAATGAAGATCAGTGCCAGCATATGAGCTGTATAGCATGTGCATGTGTACCTTCTGATGTTTGATTCCTCTGATGTGAGCTTCGTAAGCGTCTTTGCTGGAGCAGGAAACCTCACAGACCTCGCAATAGACGCCGCTCTTGCCAAACGGCTGAGCCACCATCGAAGACCCGCTGGATGCTTCTTTCTTCTTATGAATCTTGCCATCCAAGTGAAGCTTGTATGCCTATAGCAACGAAACAGCACGGAATACACAAAGTCAACACAAATCGCTGACCGCGGTCGAACGACTGACGTTGCAGTTTCGTGATTTCAAATGTTGGATGAAAAATCACTTTTTTGTCATCGATAGACGAAAGTTATACGTTTGCTCCAATGCTATTGCGAAAGTCCAGTTTTTCAATCCGATCTGGTTGGAAAAAGAATTTGGTGTCTTTGGTTCAATTTTATCAATTTTTGCGATGCCTCTCTAATAACAGTAGGCATCAAAAACCCAGATGAAAACTTAATGCCTCCCTGCACCCCCATTATTGACAAATAATGTCTACCAGCCAGTGGATAATGCCTACGCCAGAAAAAAGACCAGTCTCAATTTCAAAGCACAGCGACTCGTAGTAAAAGTTGAAATTATTCCTTGCAATGCATACCAGCACTCAATTAGCAAAGTCAAGCTAAGACAAACTAAAACCATAATAAGTACTTCACAATACCATACCTGACATAAGTTTCTGCAGCATGTTAAGCAAACTACGATATCTTTAGGTGTCAATAATTATGCAAGGAATAATAAGTATCGAAAAGCAGTATCTTATGTTAGGAGACGGATGACAAATGCAGAATGAGTTTTAAGAAATATTAGCCACATTTTTACTGCAAAATCAAACAGGGACAAAAATGCGGACACTGGAACCGAAGATGGATAGTAACTGTGAACTCTTGGTAATCCCTTCTCCACAATGAAAAATATATAATTGGGACCACAAAAGAAACTTTTAAAACAATCCTTTCTGCATCAAGTATGATGCCTAACCTGCCGGAACAAAGAAAGCCAAAAAACAAGTGCTTTTGGTTTTATTTCTGAATGAAGTGCCTGGTAAACTTTATATCAATGTACAACAATTTGTGCTACAAATCAAAATAAAATTTCGACAGCTGGGAATAATGATATTTGAATCGAATGCACAGTGGGAAGGGATAAGAGCCTAAGGCGGATCTGGGGGACTGAGAGAAAATGAGGGAGGTATTTGATTCCCCAGAAAAGGTTTTAGGGGAGGGCAGCAGGTGTCGACAGAGAGTTCGGAGGTACCTGATCACCGGGGCACGTCATCTTGCAGAGTTCACAGTATTTCCACTGAGACGGGTCCACAGGCATCTTCCCCTTCTTGTTCCACCACATCTGGCGTGCCTGGTGCGTGCCACCGCCGCCCCTGCCAGTCTGAGAGGTCTGGTTACCGGCCTGATTGGCCGCAGACTGGCAGTAGTTGGCGGCTATGGCATACAGCGCACGGTCTAGACCTGTCCCACCATGCCAGCCAGCCAGCGTTACTAATACTGATACTATTACAACTGCTACTTCTACTACAACAACTACTAGTAGGTTATTAATAGCCAGACTGATTGCAGACTGGCAGTTATTTGGGACAGTGGCAGACAGCGCACAGTCTGGCTGTTCTAATTATCTTCCCTGTTATCCTTCAGACAGTCATCAATTTCATAATGCTGTCTATTGGAGGACAGGGGAAGTAAATCGACTAAAACTGTCATAGCAAAATGGCAAAAATGCAAACAACTCCTTTTCCAAAAACCATTATGCAAAACCACAGTAACAAAAAAATAACACTAGTGACAGCAGACTGTGCACTGTCATGATAACAAGGCCTCAACCCTTGGTACTGATTATTCACGCTTATTAACTGTTAATAAGACAAAACGAACAAAAACAAACCAGCCCAGTGCACATCTTACTGTGTTGAACATTCTACTTTTACATTAAATCTCACCAAAAATATCACATATAAAAGTCTTAATAAATACTAACATCACATAAAAAATTTACAACAGCGTTTCAGCCATCTGTAAGAATGAAAATAATGAACTAGCAATTACTGCTAATAAAACTATATTCTATTAATTAATTTATTTAATACGGAAGTTACTTACTGCGGAAAGTGTATATGTCATGCCAGCATATTACTAACCACAGACAGACAAACTAAACTAACCACCCAAGTCAACTCAGCCTTCCATCCCTCCAGGGGTAAGTGAATCAAATACAGCAAAAATTCGTTATAACGTATTTCTAGGGACCGGAAAAAATAGTACGTTGTATCCGAGGTACATTGTAACCAAAAATAGCACAGTTCATACTTTTATCAGCAATCCAAATGCATGTATTCCAAATGCACCTATCAGACGTCAGGTCATTTAGTATACAGTGTAGTCTGTACTCTAGGCCTACTAAGCTCATCAGGGCATTCTTGCTATTGCTGACGACCAGCAGGTAATGCTGCAAAGTGTCCAAGGCCTCCATAGCCCGTAGATGACCTGGGAGGTCTTTGAGCCTCCCTCCTTTTCCTCACCTGATGGTGCAGCACTATCTGGCTTAGCAGGCGCTGTCACTACAGCAACGGATGACGACGTCGGTCAGTTGCTCTCCACGTTCTCATTCTCATCTACGGTGCGGTGGCGTACTCATCAAACATGAGGTGCAGTAACACAAACAGATGACTACAGTCTAACGCAAGACAGTGTGAGTGATCTGATGATTGTGTTCATGCTCGCCATCCAATCGCGCTGTGCTAGCCAGGTGGTCCATTCTACAGTCTGTTGTATGCAGAGCATTTGCTGGTCTGCGGACCGCAGCTGACGTCCGTAATAACCAAGGGTACGTTATAGCCGAGTACATTATATCCAGCAGACGTCCTATGCTAAAAAACAGGAAGTTGACGGGACTGTAGAAATCAGTGTACGTTTAAACGAGTCCGTTATAACGAAGTTTTACTGTACTGGCCTGTCTGGCTGGGGTTAAGGTAGGCAATTTCATCAGTGTCTGGTGTCAGGTGTACCGTAACAGGTGACCATGTGGTCTACGCAGGATCTGCAGCTGATTCCAGTCTTTAGGCAGTCAGCCTGCGGGTGGTAGAGTGATACACCCTGTGGTAGGCTGCCATTAATTTGTGTGTTCTCACTGCGCGTGTTAACACGTGTCACATGTGTTAATGCGCGCTAAACGTGGGGACCATCTCAACTGAATTAGTTATGTATCCGCTCTTCTAGGGTGAGCTAGGGCTTAATTGAACAGTTACTTGAGATGGTCCCGGCGTTTAGTGCGCGTTAACATGCCCAGTGAGAATGCACATTTAGTTAACACCAGACCTACGATTAGTAACGATTACCCTCCCAGCCATAAAGCATCACCACCCCTTGACCGGCACAAATTATGCTGCTTGGTGACAGAGACACATCTATGTGTGAACAACCTGCTTATGTTACTTTTCAGCAAATCAAGCAGGAGTCGCACCTGCCACCTCTTGAATTGCAAGTCTAGTGCTGCAACAACTAAGCCACCATCAGTCGCACAAACAATGTAGCCAGTAACTGAGGAGAAAGCGACTGATCTAACCTGTCATCTCGGCCGAAGTGGTGGCAGCAGGAGGATATGAATAGCTCTGGTTGCTGCCGCTGGTCTTCTTCTGAGCACTGCTGCCGCCGCTGCTGCTGAAGCTCTGCCATTCTGATGACACTTTGGCTCCTTCGCTCTTCTTAGCTGATGACTGCTTCTGACCCACCGTCAGCTCTGCAATAATAATACATGACATAACAGTAATTATCACAACATGGATAAATGATGGCAAAATGCCCAGATGGAGCAACAATGATACCATCGGCCAGAGAGAGATAAGTCAATAACATGGAACGTTACACTTACTGATACCGAGACAAAACCACAGAGGTATCAGAAACCTGAAACCACACAAATCTTTGTCCCAGTTGCTATCGAGACAGCAGGTTTGTGGAGTCATCAAGCCACAGAACTGGTGCAAGAGATTGGGAGACGCATCACCAACATCACCGAGGACAGCAGGGACACAATTTTCTTGTTGCTGTCCGTGGTCCTGCAAAGGGTCTCATTCTAGGCAATTTTCCATTTGATTAGTGCAACTGTCATTTACACTTTCTGTACCGGTTTTCTATCCTTGGGAGTTAAGTACTCGGGGCTTAAAAATGACAATAATAATAATACCGGTAACAATAATAATAATAACAATAAAAATATAAAACCTTCCATTCTGATATTGCATTAGCTCTAACATATATCACTTCTTGAACCTTCTCCAGTCTGCTTCTGCCCTTCTGTCATAACTACACACAGTCAGCAGTTAGTCTATAATGGCTAAAGAAATGTGCCGACTCTGGACCAACATTTTATGCAGCCATCCATCCACCCACAGTTAGACGATACTGATCTTAACTCTCGCCCGGACCTTCTCAGCTAAAAAAACAGCACACTGGTTACCTTCTGCCTTGTGGAACATTTGCACCAAGTTCCGAACGTTTTTCTACCCATTTAAGTTTCAAAGTTGGATTTGAATCAACAGTAAGTAATATTAATAATAAAACTACACAGCAACAAAGCGAAAACATCATGGCAACTAACGTGTATAATAGGATGGTGTTTCAGCTGCAGCACTCTGGTAGTAGGCAGTCTGGCTTGGGTACTTGCTAGCTGATGCACTGTCACCTGAAGCTGCTGACCCCCCATACTGTCCATACCCCGACGCCACGGCACCATAACCACTACTGGCAGCCGAAATGGCCGACAAGTAACTACTCTGCTGGCTGTCATACGCCTATAAATGCACATGCAACTAAAATATTAGTGCTTGAAAAAAACTATTTATAATAATGCTGCTACAACCGTAACTCTAGTCAAAGTAATCTTTGCTCTTCTGAGCTCAAAAATGGCACACCAGTGAATATACGATCCAGATCCATATAGAAGAACCTGTGTTAACTAATAATAACAACTAGAAGTCACTTGTGAGAGTGTATACCTCCGCCAAGTGAAGTGATTTAAACATTACTATTACTACTACTACTACTACTAATACACCTACAACTACACCCTACAACAAGGAAAGGGGAGGGAGAAGAAAGAGCCGCTTCACGACAGGGGAAAGAGAGAGAAAAGTAATAGCCGGCGTTGCTGCTTGTGCTGTTGGTGACAATGACGTCACTGCTATTATGAGTCATCATGTACGCACACAGAAGGACAGAATTACCAAACTCTTAATCTCCTCCAATGTTCACTACGTTCACCTTGGTGGAGATAATAATAATAAACTAATTTCTACAGTGTCATGTAATGTTCTAAAATACAGAATCTCTACCCATTTCTGCTCCATCTTTTGGCCATACACACCAATCTGTAAAATGTCATCACAATCTATTCCTGACTATCGAAGTTATTGACAGACAAATGGACAAGAAAAGAGACAGACAACTGAATAGATGCTGGTATTAACCGCTGCTGTTTTTTTAGCAATAACACATGTACACACATACTAAGTACATTACTACAGGCAATACCGCAAGAAGAAGGCCTAGTACGACTGATTGGAGTGGCGGTATGTCTGCCGGTGGCACTGCTGGTCACTGTTCACTGACATGAACCACTAAATTACCGCATAGTGTGACAACGATATCATTAGTTCATGCCAATCAGCCGCAAAATCCTCTGGTCACAACCCCGACTCGTGACAACATCCTTACCCCTAAACCTAGATTACTAATCTGGACGATAATAGATAGCCCAAACAGCAAGTTAGGGCAGACCAATGTAGATACCTGAATACGATTGCCATATGGACCATACTGTGCCGTCTGTTGCTGTCCAACAGTGTAGCTCGCAGCCGACGCCTGTGAGACTGGTTGCGAATAGGCCGCCGCATTGGACACACCGTATCCACTACAAACAACACCACAACATGACTCAACACAAATCGAAGAGTAAAACATCAAACAACAGCTGGTCTTCAACATAAGCCACCTGCTATCAACTTACAAGATACCGCACGATGCTATGTGTGAATCAGAGACGATGTCTTCTAAATCTGTGATTTAGACAGTGCAGAAGTAGATAACCACACATTCGGTTTTGACAAAACAAAATGCAGACACAGTTACAAGGTGTACTTGAAAATGACTAATATTGCTGTGTACTGAAAAAGTGTCATAAGGGGAAAGGTGTACTTTGCGAAATGTGAATTGCGAAATTTCGAAAAAGTGTATTTTGCACAACTTCACCTGCGGAAAAACTTTGCGGAATAAGGTGTATTTTGCGGAATTAAAATTGCAAAACATGTTCTTGTCGTTGAGTTGCCAATTGAATAAGTGTACAATTCTACAGAGCGCTCAACCACCATGCTCACAAGCCTCGTTGTGTTTTGCAGAAGATAGTAGGCTAATTTTTATCATCCTTTTGGTAGGCCTACGTTACCTTGATTTAATATCAGGCTAATATGACCGCATTAAATAACTGTAAAATATTATATCAACTGGCATTTTAACGTGCCAAACGTGCAACGCTAAACTCAAATACTGTACATTTGTCGTTGTGATGAACGGATTTGATACAGTGTCTCTGTCGGCTCAGGTATGCCTAACTATCCGCGAACTATTCACGACAGTGGCAATTTTCTTTGATCGTGTGATACAATGCAAGATTTTCTTAACTAGAAATATGGGGCAGAGCCCAATGTGAGGCCGCCCAGAGCCATAAGTCCAATGGGGG
>Ga0209367_1014412_pt1 | contig 10015 bp, 3 predicted proteins | sample WorMetLIZISLAND2_FD_187412 | JGI IMG/M metagenome (GOLD analysis project Ga0209367, IMG submission 187412) | Marine gutless worms symbiont microbial communities from Max Planck institute for Marine Microbiology, Germany - Olavius geniculatus... ...
ATACTTTTTTGCACAGTTCAATTTCCAGCGGCAATAACAAAGAATATTTAACTGCTGTATTCAAATATTGACTTTAGTCACGTAAGAAATTTCTTTCGGAACATTTTGCTGAAAAACACATGACTCTATGACGTACGGTTGCAAAATTATGGTGTCATTAACTTTGTGCAGTTTTTTGGACCACCCTGTAGAGTCTTTCAGTCAGCCGACGGTGAAGATTTGATGATCCTAGCTTGAACCGTTTTTGACTGATCCACCTGTGTGACAGACGGACGGACAGACGGACAGACAGAATTGCAATGGCTAAAACGCGCTGAGAGCAGACGCGTGCCGATTCTCACTGACGGTAACATCATTACCGCACACGATCTGTTTTATCGAGACTGCTGCAGTGGTATAGGTCTACGTGGTACGTGGTAAACTGTAAAGGAGCGTACAAAGCGACAGATCTAAACTAAACGAAGTCGTTTCAGTTCGGATCAGATCTGTCGCTTTGTATGCTTTTGAAGACTATGCTGTCACTTGCTGTGCCAGTAAGATTATTTTATCCACGTCGGCTTTCTACACAAATACTGTAGTAAGGCATGCAATGTACAATATGTCTACAGTATAATGCACATCCAACAGGCCATTTGCATGAAAGTTTGACCGTGACGTGTTGACTGTACGTGCATGGCGTCGATCTAGAGATTAGCTAGTGAGCTCTTTCATCTCTGTCCATGCAGACACTGACTTCTTGGCACCTTAGTTTTATGCGGCCGTCACAAAACCACATTATGGTTCTTGGTTTTGCCCGTCCGTCTGTCTGTTCGTTCTTAACCGTTTCTAGCGCAAAAAAAACGCGAAAGTGATAGAAAAAAATCTAAATTATAGTGTGAACGTTGACGTTCGCTACAGCAGGAGTAACTCTGTGTACAATTGCCTAAAAAAATTAAACGCCAGGCGGACGCCCGCATAGCCAGTTATTCACCTATGTATATAACTGCACTGGCTGACACATTATTTCCAGTTACTATGTTGTATTGAATGTACTGTATTGTAATTCTGCACAGGAGCGTCGTCAGCGGTTCATATTATACGCAGCGTTCGGTGCCAGCTCGCTGGCGTCAATCGTCTGGCTGATTGCACTCTGTACTAACGGTTGGGTTGAACTAATCCTGCCCAAGCCCGGCGTCTATCTGCCGTCACTGCGCCACGACGCTGGTGGTCCCGGGAAACAAGTGCTCGTTGAGAAACTGTGGACGGGCATGTGGAACTTCTGTCGAGTCGAGTACACCAACGCCAGTACTGCAGACAGCGCCGAGTCATCCAGCGATTCCGACGATCTTTACACTCTCCAAGGTTACACAACAAGTCATCTCATCTTTGCCGGGTATTAAACTGATCGATAAAATGTGGTAGCCCTTCGTTGTCCGAAAGTTGCAATACTGTACTGTACATGTAGATGTCTTAATAGTCTTACAGTTCTCAGGCAGTGTGTACAAAATTGTCCATCTGCAGTCACCCTGCATTGTTACTAGGTGTAGGCTACCGCTACATTGTAGGCCTACATACATTTTTTGCTGCTGCCATTTGAATTAATTAATCCCTCTCAGATGCAGCGGGTTTCTCATTTGCGCATTACAAATTTATTCATTTACTGAACGTACTTTTAATGTATCAAATTCAAATCGCTACAGTTGAAGAGTTTTAACACTTATAGGCGTAACACGGACGTAGAAAGTTGCGATCTAGGCCCCTACCTGCTGACTAAATCTGTCAGACATGCTACAATAGGCATATGCCTAGCACATGATTGGCATTAATAAAACACCTTTGTCAGCTGTTAGGCAGATGTTCTCACGTGGCAGTGGCGGCTGCAGCAGCATATCGGCGCCTGTGCACAGTTCATATGTGCACTGTTTGCCAACACCCACCGGCATAAGTAATAATAGCTCGCTCGCGTGTGTCTGTCTGCACATCAGTCTAGCAACCGAGCAACGCATGATGGCCAGAAGCAGTAGCCATGGAAACAGGAAGAGTCATGCTGTCATGACTAGATTAATGATGTGACCAGGGCCGGTGAATTTAGGCATGTGGGGGCCCTGGACATATGTTAGTTGTGGGGACTTTATGTAAAATTCCAAAAGTACTAGTAAAAAGCCTGATGATAAAACGTATTTGCAATAAGTGATGGGCATCAACAGTAGTCTAGTCCAACCTACAACTGTCACTAATACTGCTTCTTTTTTAACATTACTGTTCCGGCGAGCGATTCTCCTCTAATTTAGTTGTATTCAATTTGGGCATATCAGAAAATATATATTATATGTTTAGGTTTTATCTTAAATTTTAAGCATATATTGTCAACCACTGGTTCTAGGCCTATTGTAAATGGTTATTATTCGATTAAATTAGGCTAGCCTAATTGTTTGATTGATAATTATTAACTACTGTTGTCAAGAAGTGGTTAGGTCTATAACTATAAACACGATGTACGCTACGGCCCTTCTGCAATTCAAGAAATTAAGCCTATTAATCGAACTAAACTTAACTGAGCGTGCGTTCATTTCAGTCAAGCTTAGTTCGTCGCTCTCTACGTAGCTAAAGGGAAGACTGTAGAGGCTTTTTTCCGGCTTAAAAAACGCAGACAGCGACTCAAGCTGGCAGAAGTAGGTTGGCAGCTTTTGAAGTTTGGTTTTAAAACAGAATGGAAAATATCAGCTAGTTAAACAAATTCAGTAGGCCTAATGAAAAGTAAAATTGTTTCAAAAAATGCAAAAGCAGAAGTATTTCGGACACAAACAAGTCGAATGCAGACACTTTTCGACGCACCATTACGCGATATGAGAAAGAACGCTGGATAGAGCAACATATAAAGAAAACACTTGTGAAATGTCACATGGCGACTTTTGCACAACTTACCCGGTACGAAACACCACAGAGTACGTAGACCTACTAGGAAAGCTGGAAAAAGCAGCGGGGCGAAAAGAATCTGATAATGAAAAATAGGCCTACGCCGTGCCGTGTACACTGTGTTTGAAGTTTTCAGCATGTGGCATTTTATGGGTTGTACGTGCTGGCATTTAGATTCATTCATCATTTTATGGTACATCACTGGCCTCAGCTGTGTTGCTGCTGATCGTGAGTTTCACTTATAACCTTCTGATTCTGAAACAGTGTAGTGTGCAGCGAGTTACTTGTACTTGCGAAACCTGCGCGCAAACTTCTTTACAAGGTTTTACACGTAATTTGCTCATTTGAACTGTACCGGCAACGTACCCATATCGCCATGGCCTTTGGGATGTACTTACCGGTATTGCAACTAAATCAGCATAACCGTACGATTGCAGAATAAAAATAATTTACTTTTTTCCTCCCACAGTGTGTCATTTTCTTTCCTAATGTGCGTGCGTTGCAGTCGAGTTCTGTGCGCAGTTGAGTTTTTATCCGTCACCGGAAGAGCAGGAATGGCGAGGCCTTGATAACACCCTGCTGGGTGAGTAATGTCTACATTGCACATAAATTTTGGCATCTACAAAATCTTTTTACTGCTATTATTTAACTTCCAGTTATCCGCAGTTGTTTTAATCAGCATAGCGTGTATTTTTGAAATAGTTTGTTGCGTGGGTTGTAATTGTTACACAGTGGACGTTTCTTATTGGTATATTTTGGTCTTAAGAAATTAAATATCAAAAGTGTTACTGTTACTCGATATCTTAAAATTTTTAATTCTAACGTATGTGCTTGTCCATTTTTCATCAGTTTAACAGGACTTAACTCCAATTGCGTGACTGAATTTTAGGCCTAGCTATCAAATGATGCCATTATACACTGTGCCTCAAAAAACGTTCTACTTTGTAATTTTTCATATCTTTGACAAATATTAACCGATTTTCAAAATTTTTTCATGCACACTTTTTGGACAATTGGTAATAAAGTGGTTATTAAATATCCCACCAGACTATAACTGCGTTGTTACATTACCGTGTGAAATATAAATGCAAGAAAATACTAACAATAATAGAGAAACAGCGTGCTGGAAGATGAAAGACTCTTCAGATTAATATCGTGATGAATGATCTGTACAATGCTGCACTGCATTACACTTGTCTTTGTGGATATTTGGCATGTTGAATGATTTGTTTATTTCTGGCCTTCCTGGTTTAGTATAGGCTTACCAGTAAGTTCAGCTACAGTGCTCACCTTCTCTTCAGTACCTGCATGTTTCATTCTGGAATTTTGATGCCATACTCAATTCTTTCTGTTTTTCAAATCTTTTAGTAACGTGTCCGTTCCTTCCTTTTGCTGTTTAATTTTAAAAATTCCACCAGAATTCTCCGCGAACGGTATTTTTTGAACTCGTATAAGCCCTTAGTTAAAGCCTTGTCTTCATTGCTAAATGCATGTTACATCGCCGGTATATTATCACGGAATTAAAAATTATTATTTACAATAATATCCTTTGCATTTTTTCAGAAACACAAAAAAATGTATCAAAAACTAAACATTATTTATTAGTCTGACCGGAAACGATAGTTTTCTGGAGGACTTATGTTTTGCTGGCATTTATTCTTTTTTCCCCTCGCGTAATCGCCGAGCTCCGTGGGCCGATCGCCGCGAAATTTTGCACGATGCTCGGAGCTGTGTTCAATTTTATAATCCCGGTCCAAAATTTCGGGGGAGCCTCCCCAATTTTGGCCGACTTCAAAGTTCGGCTGCGAATATCTCCGGAACGAATGAAGACATTCAAAATCAGACTAAGAAGTTCTGTATCGCGATTCCTGCAGCGTTGGGTGATAAAAGTTCGGTGAACAATGGTCCACTAATCACGGAGATTAAGCGGTGAGATCGTACCCACCCAAAACGACTTTTTCGGAAACCATATTTCGGCCCCTAGGGGGTGCTGCGCCCCCAAATTTTTACACGCGCTAGAGAATGACCAAGTCTTACTAGCGCACCCTCCAACAGGGACGAAGGCCCTTTACAATTTTTTTCAAAAGGAGGGGAGTCAAAAATTGGCCTTAATTGTAGCGATTTAGCCACTATAACTTCAAAGCCAAAAGGAATAGCCTAATGAAACTTTAAATGGAGATATCGACAAGCGGTAAAGGGCGTTATCAACTACCGTCTCTTCCGCGTTGAACAAAAAAAATGGGTGAACTCTGGTCAGCTAACGACAACGGTTAGTTGGCTAATGTTTACCTACCCTAAGCTGACACTGCGCGTTCTGCGTATGCTAATGTGTTGGAGTTCGGGCCTCGTGACTTTCGTACGAAGGGAATGTGAGCCCTTTACATTGTCCCTTAAGTCGGACTTAAGGCGTCGGGCGGACTTACGTTGGGCTTTGACCCAAATTTTTTGTTTTTTTTTATACAAAATTAGTGGAAAATTGTTTCAAAGGATAATTTTTGCATATGTATTACTGGGATTTCAGTGATTTTTGACAACTTAAGTTTTACATGGTAGTGTAGCGACGCAGTTAAGGTGTGGTGGATATTTAATAACCGCGTTACTGCTACTTGTCCACAGAATGTGCCAGTGAAAGAATTTTAAAAATCGATCAATAATTGACGAAAATATAGACAGCCCCAAAGTGGCACGTTTTTGAGACACAATGTAGGCAGCAGCTACTCATCATTTTAACGAGGCACATATATACACAAAGTCATTTTTTCTAGTTTTCTAGTCTGTGATTTTTACTTAGACGTAGGCCTAGTTCCTCCCGTGCATCAAAGCGCATTGGGCATCAGCTTTTCGCCAGGATGAATCTCTGTCAGACGCCATGTCGACTCGTCCTTTATGCTCTCTTGGAATGTTCTTCTCCACGTCTTCTTCGTCATCACTTCTTCAGTCACTTATCCAAGTATTTTTACGTGATTTTTACACTAGTTCCATGTAGCACTTTAGAAGAATTTGTCATATACTAATGTACGTGTACATGTATGTGCGCCTCTGTGTATATAGACTACCGACGAGCAGTGACAAGCATGGCAATAATTGGCCTGTGTGTCGCTGTCGCCGCCAATGTCTTTACGATCTACTCAGTACGTCTGCCCAGATACGTTCTGCGTCGTCTGGCTGCCTGTCTTCAGCTTGGTGCAGGTCAGACCATTACGCCTACTCCAATCTTCATCACGTTTTCTTTATTATTAATATTTGCATCTCTAAAGTGCTGGGGGAAATCACTCGCAACAAGAAATTTGAGCTAATGCTCACGAGACGCGCGAAAGCCTATAGCAGTTCCTGTTCAATAGTTTAGCTGAAAATTGGGGTGTTCACGCTAAGTTAATATACAAATACCAAGTTCTCTATCTGGGTCGCATAACGATAGTTCCGTGGCGCCACTTTGTGAATGATATAAACTTGTGTCGCAGCCCGAAATCGCCAAAAAATCCATAAAACCTCCTATTTTGGCGTTCAAGGTCATTCAAGGTCATTGTATTCGGCGCCAATCGAGAGCCAGTGTACGACTTCATATTAATGATTAATATTAGCCTAGGTTCCATCTCGCAGCGTTAGTGAGATACAGCGACTTATTGGCCAAAAATCGCAAATTTTGCCTATCCCCTTTCATTCAGCGCCTTCGTTCGGGGTGACCCCCTTCGAATTTATGGAAAAGCTTTACGTTTCCTGAAATTAGAGTCTTCCAAGCAGCCGATGGTGAAGATTTGGTAATTTTAGCTTGCACCGTTTTTTACTGATCTGCCCGTGTGACAGACGGACAGACATACGGACGGACAGACGGACAGAATTGCGATGGCTAAGACGCGCTGAAAGCAGTAGCTGCTTTCGCTCGTAAATATCGAGCAAAGCTGCATGGTGACGTTGTGGTGGCAATTCGAGGCATTGATGTCCCAGACCTATAAATAATCCTGTTCTTCCGGTTTTCGTTCTTCTTAAAAACACCGTTCGAAAAAAGTGCTGGACCCTCTAAAAAATTGCTGCAATTTTAGTTTGCTGGGGAAAACTGTTTGCATCTAGTCTGTTATGTTGCAGTATACCTATTTTTATTTGAGTTTTTATGGGTGCGATTTAACGTGTCACTTTCTTTAATGAGTTCTTGCACAGATTTGCGGAATATTGTAAAATAAAACTTAAAAATTAAAATTTAAAAAAATTCAATATTACCCCGTGTCTGCTTTTTCACCAGACTGGAAGCACAGAAGCTTTTAAGTCTCATACCTGTTGGCTAATTTCTCATTTATCATTTATCATGTACGTCTACTGTGTACGTTGTCATGCAAATCAAAATCAAATCAAGCTATATAATTATTTTAATGCGCCTCTACAAATGTCATTGATGCGCTGATGCAATTTTCGTCTGTCGATCATTAAATTAGCCTACTGCAGTTAAAGGATGCATATATGTGCAACTGTTGCAAAACTGTTGCACAACAGTTGTGCAACTTTTTACTGTGTTGTTTGGTTGACGTGCAGCTGCTTGCCTTGTGGTCTGCATCGAGATATTCGAGGGAAGCATCAGCTACGCGCATGACAGTCTACCAAAAATCTACCCGCCCGCCACACTCTACCACGTCCATGGATACTCGTTTGGTTTAGCTTGGTCCGCCTTTGCTCTGTTCGTCCTCGCCGGCATCGCTTTGCTGGTCTACTCGCGGAAAGAAAAAAGTAGTGAAAAGGACCAGCCGGTCGTGCTGGGTCGCCTATAGACTGTTGACTCAAGCCTGCGTCCGACTGCTCGCTCGTCGTAACGTGTCACTGGAAAGTTTTGTCGATCGTGGCGTTGTCTTCGCTGCTGCAGTGATGAAAAGTGTCACTGTCCGCAAATGTCTGCGTGTAAATGTGTTTTGTGAGTATTTATTTATGCCCATTTACACGATGAAGCTGGCTTAATGAGGGCTTGACGAGTGCTCGAAGAGCGCTTCGCTTGGAATGCTTAATTGCAATGTCAAACACGTTTGATAACTCAAGCATTTATCAAGCACTCATCTAGCTAGCTTGACGTGTGTTTGATGTGTGTTTGATAAATGCTTGACGAACTACTCGTATGCCATTTCAATCTATACACTGTGTCCCAAAAATACATCCCCGACAGTTTCGACTGTAACGTGAAAACCAATGATCAGATTTTGATAACTTTTGGCACAAAAATTCCCGACACGACTTGCCATCAAACGACCATTTAGTTTCCCATCTCACCCAACGTTTGTTTCTGCACTACCTGGGGAAAATACAACCAGCGAAATATCACTTTTTTATCCAGTGCAATATGGTTGCTTAATTAACATAACGCGTAAAAACACATTTTGTTCACATTTCTGACACTATGGCTGACATTTCATCCAGTTGTCCATTTTTCAACTGCCTGTAGTAAAATTGCTTGCAGTGTTGACTTACTACGTGAACACAGGCAAGGAGATGCTTTCTCCATTCATTGACAGCAGTATCGATAAAGTTCTGCTCCTGACCAATCCAGGCTGTACCAGTCACTTCTTGATTTCACAAACATTCCTAAACTTCATCTGGTAAACACACTGCTGCATGACTCTTGGAATAGACCGGCTGTTGGAGATCACAGATTAAGATAGATGGAGTTTATCGATGTTTTTCATTCGTTTTAACGCGTATTATGCTTGGTCTGATTTCCCCAGGTAGTGCAAAAACAGACGTTGGATGAGATGGAAATTAAACACTTATTTAATAGCCAGTTTTGTCAGAAATATATCTGCCAAAAATTATTAAAATCTGCTGATCTTTATTTAAGTTACGATCGATAATGCCGGAGATGTTTTTCAGGTTTTCTGTTTATTTCAACACATTTCGCTTGATCTGCTTTCCCTACGTAGTGCAGAAGCATACATTAGGTGAGGTGGAAAACTAAATAATCATTTTATGGCAAGTTGTGTCAGAAATATTCGTACCAAAAATTATCAAAATCCGATAATCGGTTTTTAAGTTACAGTCAAAAATGCCAGGGATGTTTATTTGGGACAGCGTACTATTACCAACTACTACGCAAAGATCTCGGAGATATCTCTTGTACAAGCCGAGTTATGGCCAATTTTGTTCCAAATTTTGGTGCCATGGCAACAAGGAATGGTCGTGGTAGAATTAGATTAACTTTATCCAATAGCTTTTCCCCAAAAACCCATTACAGGCAAAGATCGTGAACATGTCTCTTGTAGAAGCCCAGTTATATTTTGTCCCAAATTATGTTGCCATGACAGCAAGAGTTGGCCAAGGGTGAATACAAGAAAAGGAGAGGGAAAGGGGGAGGGCCGCCTCGCGACAGGAAAAAGGAAAAAAGAAGTAACTAGAAATTTGGGGCAAAGCCCAACGTGAGTCCGCCCCGCGCCCTAAGTCCGATTGGGGGAAATTAGGGGGGAGCGGTAAAAAGAGGGAGAGAATTTCCCCGGCATCAGTCACGTGGCCCGAACTCAAATACATTGGCATACGCCGAACGCGCATTGTCGACTTAGGGTAGGTCAACATGAGCGCTTATAACTTTGTTCACAGTGGACCGAATTTCACAAAATTTCTTTTGTTCAACGCCCAAAAGATAGCTCTCGTCAACGCAGTTTAAATTATGTCGTTATCTTCATCGGTTCCAAAGATATTTGCGCTCAAACTCAAAAGTTGTCGTAAATTGCACCAATTTTTGCACGTTTTTTGCCCTCCCAAATTTTAAGGGGGGGGGGGCGGTGCACCCAAAAGTTGTACTTGCGTTAACACCCCCACCTAGAGGCGCGTCGAGCGCCAAAGTTTCGTCGGGCTACACCCCCTAACTCTGAAGTTATAGACGCTCCTTTATTGCATTTTAAGCCAATTTTTCACCCCTGTGAAAAAGTTGTAAAAGGGACTCCCGTCCGCGGTGGGGGGGTGCGCTAGTAAGACGTGGTGATTCTCTAGCGCGTGTAAAAATTTGGGGCGCATCACTCCCTAGGGGCCGAAATATGGTCTTCCGAAAAATTTGATTTTGGTGAATAAACATTAGCCGCGTAATCTCTGATGTTAGTGGACTGAAGTTCACACAATTTTTTTTTTATTCAACGCGGAATTAACTGTATTTGAT
>Ga0209367_1014413_pt1 | contig 10015 bp, 8 predicted proteins | sample WorMetLIZISLAND2_FD_187412 | JGI IMG/M metagenome (GOLD analysis project Ga0209367, IMG submission 187412) | Marine gutless worms symbiont microbial communities from Max Planck institute for Marine Microbiology, Germany - Olavius geniculatus... ...
CGGTGTATATATATATACACCGCTATAATTATTATATATATAATTATATATATAATATATATAATTATATTATATATAATAATTATATATATATATAATCATGGGTCAGGCTCACCAAATGACAACACGCTCCGTCTGCTCACATTCTGTGCAGCGCATGGCTTGTCTATTCTGGGCTCGTGATTCCAGCACCGCAACCTCCACAGATTCATGCACCAGGCAGGAAATTGATCACACCTGCGATAGAACCGCCTTCACATCTTCCCGAGTGCACCGCAGCGCAGAGTGTCCGGCTAACACCGACCACAGACTGTTGATTGCAAAGATGAAGCTCATGTTGCACCCAGCAGTGCATTCTTCTAATCAACCGCCAAAATACGACACCCTGAGTCTGGTTAAAGATGACGATCTAGCCCAACGCTACTCAGTTGACATCAGCAACAGATTCCAGGCACTTTCACTAATCGAGGAATATGTCGAGTCACAGTGGGCTGCTATTAGCTTTGCCATAAAGAAGTCTGCCGACGTGGTGGTTGGTAGGAAGAAGTGTGCACGACTGCGTGTAAACCGTGGTTGTCGGACGAAGCATTCGACATTTTGCAAAGGAAGCTAACGGCACGGAAACAAGGCGACCACCAGGAATGCAACCGTCTGAGAAGGTTAGCCGGAATGGCACGGAATAATCTCTGCGCAGCATATTTAGCGACCAGATACTTGGGAGGTAACACGCAGGCCCAACACAGTGGTTCACTGATCAATGACTCATTGGGTGTTCCCTGCAAGTCAGACGAAGCCATCGTGAGAGTGATGAGACATTGGGCAGAACACTACGAAGGCGCTTTGAACCACCCTCGTAGTCCACCATGTCAGGAGCTCGATGATGCTGCAAATACCACACTGCCAGACGCTAGCATCCCAGATGATGCTCCCGGTTTAGATGAAGTCCAGCACGGAGACTGAGGAACGTTCATCTGCGGGGGCTGACGATATTCCACCTGAGTTGTTAAAGTGTGCCATCGATCTGGTCAGCAGAGCTTTACGTGGTCTATTCTGCATCGTCTGGAAGTTAGGGAAGGTGCCGGCAGAGTGGAAGGAAGGTATTGTGCTGTCACTGTACAAGGGAAAAGGATCATGGTTTGAGTGTAGCAGTTACAGACCAATCATCCTTCTGTCAGTCCCAGGCAAAGTATTTGCACATGTTTTCCTCACCAGACTTGACCCCCTGCTTCAGAAGCATCATTGGCCTCACCAATCTGGATTTACCCATTGTCGTTCCATACTGGATGCAATCTTGGCATTGTGTTTGTTGGCAGAAATCCACAGAGAGATCCAACAGCCGCTGCATGTCGCATTTGTGGATTTGAAAGCTCAGCTTTTGATTCCGTAGACAGGAGCGCGCTCTGGGAAGCCGTGCGTGGGGTCGGTGTTCCCTCGGTACTCATGAACCTAATCATCGACCTTCACACTGCAACGTCCGCCAGAGTGCGCCTAGCAGGCCGTCTCTCAGAGCCATTCACGACGACCTACAGTGTAAGGCAGGTATGTGTCTTGGCTCCCGCCCTTTTTTGCCGAGCGATGGACTATATTATGGATCACGTCAGTTATAAAGTCGGCATCCAAGTTGGCCAGCTCACTTTCATGGACATTGACTATGCTGATGACGTCGCTCTGCTTGTTGACAACTTGGAGGAAAGCTTCCGCACCACTCTCACAGCAATGGATGAAGAAGCTTCCAAGTTCAGTCTTCGGGTCTCTTGGACCAAGAAAAAGCTCCAGAATCTTGGTTCGGGATCGACACTCACCAATAATAGTGGATGGTAACACTGTTGATTCAGTAGAAGAGTTCACATACTCGGGCAGCATACAGTTAAGTTAAAGTCAAGTTAAAAACGAACTTATAAAGCGCCAAAAAACTAAACGTTGAGTTACAGCAACTCCGGACCAGAATACATCTGGCTCTTTGGACTAACGGCTAGTGCAATGAAAAGACTCGGCTGTATCTGGCGTCAGAGCAAACTCAGTATTGCCACAAAACTCAGAATATACTCCACGTTCGTGTTATCCATACTACTCTACGGGTCTGAGACCTGGACTCTCACACAAGCTGATTGGAATAGATTGGATTCCTTCCATCTACAGTGCAAACGACGCATCCTGCACATCAGCTAACGATGAAGTTTTGCGTCGATCTGGCCTGTTCGATGTTTCCTGCATTATCCGTAAATGAAGACTGGTCACATCACCAGACTTCGTAGTGATGCACCGGCAAACCAGATTCTTCGAATTTGTACCAAGACGAGGGACGGTGACCGGCCTTCACAGGAGTGGAGATGCACCAGCGATCGTCCACCCACCACCTGGATCCACCAGATCTGCCATGACACGGGTGTTACAGCGACGGAGGCTCTGGAGCTAGCGGAGGATAAACCGTTTTGGCGAACGATTGCAACGGTAGGATGCTTTGGCTAATTGCTTCGCGTTTGATGTTGATGATGATGATGATGGGAGCTGCTTGGCCAGACTGCCGACCCATGAGGCTACGGCCTAGGTTGGGCAGTTGCTCCGGTGGCGCCGTGTCTGTGCCGACGGCGAGCGGCCTTTCCGTCAGCACGGATATGGTGGCATCAGACACGGACGGCCTTTGCCGGTATTTGTGACCACTATTTGATGGTTGTACATACTGTCTAAGTCTAGTGCCGCGGACTGATAAAAGTTGCCATCAGTGCGAGCCTGGACTGAAAATAAAATGTGTCGTCAGTCCAACATGGACTGAAAATATTGTCTACCGCTACAGCAGGTAAAAAGCGGATATGCGGATCTGCAGATGTTGCAACATGTAATGCTGTAATTAAGTTGTAATTTAACAGTTTAAATACATTTTAGCCTTTTTCTTTACTCTGTCCCAAGCCTAATCTTAACCCTTATTCCAGTCTGACCCTAACGTTCACTCTAGCCCTAATCCCAAAGCAACATTTGCATATCGATTATTATATGTTCAGATCGGCAATCCGAACCTATCAATTTTTACACACCTTTCAGATTGCTGATCTGAAGGTATCAATTTTTGTCCAAGATTGTCAGATCGTCGATCTGAATGTGTCACTGTGCCTGTGCAAACAGATTTGCCAGGGGCACTAGTGCTATACGTAATGCAGTAGGATTAATTATTATTATTTTATTAGGGTAGGGCTATATGGTTAGTGTTATAGGGTTTATGGTTAAGGTTGGGCTTTGGTTATGGGTTATGGTTAGTGTATTTGATAGACTTATGTGGATGTTATGATAGATGGACATCTATATTAAGGGTGTAACATTACTGTACTTGTGTATTGGAGTCAACTGGTCTGGGGTCTCAGTCGGCAAACTTGGCCGACTGCACTTAAGCTTTTTACCAGCTGTAGCGGTAGACAATATTTTCAGTCCATGTCGGACTGACGGCATGTGTCTGCGGCAGTCGCAGACACATGCTGTCATGGCAACACGCATGTTCAGATCGCTGATCTGAACATATCAATTTTTGCACATCTCTCAGACTGCAGATCTGAAGGTATCATTTTTTTTTGTCTAAGATTTTCAGATTGGTGATCTGAATGTATCACTGTGCTTTGCATATATGCACATCCATAGATCCGCTTTGTCCCTACAGCTGTGTGTGGATTTTACATGTCTACTAGGCTATTAAAATAATTAAAATATCATCGTTATGCTAACATGCATATTGCATAATGACACGGCATATATGCTAGGCTAGGATTTCACTAAAATTGATGAGACTGCCATTATTCCAACAGGCTGTTATTTATCACTTTTGCAACATTATGTATCACATCATTTTTTAAAGTGTTATCAAGAAGAGCATTTGTGTGTATAACTTACTAGTTTGCCTATGTTAACAGATATCACTTTCATTTTAACTTTTTTGTTGCAGATGAATGAAATGGAAAGTGATAATTTTGTGAAGAGATCGCACAGTGACAATTGCAGCCATATACCAGAGACAGACAGAGACATAGATGACAGGTTAAACATATTACTTACTGTAGAAGCTACAGTTGCTATAGTGCATTGAATGCTAGTTGCGCTCCAATGCTACGGAACACTGAATATTGCTACCGATACTTAAAATGGTGTACATTATTCATTTGTCCGGAAAGTGATGCACAATCTCAGGCAGTTATTTTGCACTAGCTACTGTTGCATAATATACCGGTAATGAGAATAGTGGAAATGCCCTCGCTGGTTGCAATCAGCAGCTTGTTCCTTCTGTTACAAACTTGTTTCCAAAATATTTTAGATAACTAGCCGAGATACTGTGAAAAAAAACTATTCCATAACATTCACATCTGCAGCAGTGAGCAGTGTGCGATAAGTTACAGATGTTTCATTTAATTATTACTGCTTTCAGTAAAATTTGGTTGCTTGTGACTTGCATGTGTTGATAACTTAATGATTTTGTTGCTGGAAGCAAACATGGAAAGGAGTGAACAATGTGTGCTTTAGAGAATCGCAAATCTGTTTTCGTTTGTGGAGGTTAGCTTACTTAGCCACTGATAACCCTCATTGTGAATTGTGTTTTTGAAGGGGAATAAAATAGTATTTAAAGGGTTAGATGTGAGTCAATTTGTATGTTTTCAACAGTTTTTTTAATAGTTTTTTTTGGCATTTCTGGTATCTAATGGTAATCTGTGATGTTATGTTTTACTCTGCTTTCTTCTTTCAACAACTGTAAATTTTTATAAATGAATAATTGTTATCTTAACACAATAGATACCGATTGTTTATTCCAGTTAATAATATATGGTGAATGTTATAGTGTGTATATGTGCTTGTAACAGGAGGCGCTGTGAAGTATGCCAAGCAGCAGAGTTCAAGTATAAGTGTCCTCGATGCATGACAAAATCTTGTAGCTTGCCTTGTGTCAAACAGCATAAGCTGACGTCTGGATGTAATGGCCAGCGTGATAAAACTGCATTCATTCCTCTCAATGACTTCACTGACTTGGACCTGCTCAGTGGTCGGTTTAACCATTTGTCTTCATTTGTTTTTTTTCTACTGTTTGTAAAATATGACACCATCGGTTATCATGTGGTTTTAACATGCAGTTGAAATAGACTTTTGTGCTCCAGTTGTCTTAGAATCAGATATAAGTCTGTTCGCTACAAGACTGTGTAGGAGGCATCGTGCAAAATTGTGCATTTGATTGTTTGATTGGTAATAGATATTCATTAAAACACAACTACGAGTGGTTGAAGTGATGCCATGCAGTCATAAGAGTCAATCATGGACAGTCACACATTCAATATGAACATTGTGAAGAATCTAATGCACAGGGTGCGGCAAAAATAAAGATTTTTGCTGTTATCTCAGCAACCGTTTAGAATTTTGGTTTTAAATTTTACAGGTTTATTATCCGAAATTTTTAACATCTAGCTGCCAAGTAAAATGTGATTCTGTTAAAAATGATGAAGTTATAGACTTCTTAACATGACCCCCTACCAATTTTTTCGGCATTAAAAATGTTCAAGCTACAACACCGATTGAATGACATCGTTGAAACAACACAGTTAACTAATGATCAGATGCTAGAATTCCATCATCACTGTGAATGTTCAGAGTGTCCACCCCCAGCTCCAACACAAGCCTTTAGTAGCTTTGAGAAGTCTTTCACAGCCTTGCCGATCGGTCCATGTGGCAGGTTACTCTAGATAACCCGAAGTGCTTCCTTGTGTTCAGCGATTGTTTTTGGCTTTGATAAACGTCACTGCTGAAAATACTTTAAAAGAACAATAATTTACTGATATTTCATAAACAAAATAAATTACTTTTCATCAAAAGTCACTGTGACGTCACCGGCAGTAACATGGTAACTGGTTTTTGAAAATTAAATGGCATTTTTAGCTTAACATTTTTAATGCTGAAAATCAGTAAGCAGTCATATTAAAAAGTCTATAACTTCACTGTTTTTCAGCAGAATTGCACTTTACTTGGCAGGTAAATGTAGTACATAAATGTGTAAAATTTCAAATTAAAATTCCACAAAGTTGCTGAGAAAACAGCAAAAAAACTTTGGAGGGGGCTACCTTATTTTGCAGCAGTCTGTACTATAATATAGGGTGATACAATAGGTCTTGAATGATTTTAAATGCCAAATTAACTACGTTGCAGTTAGCAAATGATTATTAAACTGCTATCAGCATTTAGGGTAATTTAGTGCAATCATTTGCGCCAAATATCATGACCATTCATTAATAAGTTGATTTATATGAGCCAAGATAGTGATGTTACCCGCTAAAAGCAGTGATAGCACAAAGCTGTTTTCCCGCAACCATGAAGGAATGTTTTAGCAGGATGGCTCTTTTGTGCATATATGATGGGGTACAATTATCTGACTAGCTGCAAATATTAAACACTACATTCTACAGCCGTAGGGCTGGCTGCCTAATTCTTTGAATTTGTATCCAATTGTTGATAATGTTTGGAGCATAATGGCAACCCTGACCATTAGTTATCACGAGCATTGAAGAGAAGAATGGAAATCAATTTCTTTGTCAGCATTTACAAATTTTATCAGTTTGATGCGTAACCGACTGAAAGCAGTTATTATGAACAAAGGAGATACCATTTCATACTAACAGTGCGTGTGGACAGCGACCTCGCTTAATGCTAACGTATACCAATCCGTCATTGTGCAATTTTAATCATGTTGTTATATAAATGAGTATTGTAAATGCTGTGTAACAGCTACAACTATGAAATTTTATATGAAGAATTTCATTAAATATGTCTATGAGGAGATGTAAAAGTGTTGCTGGTTACTGTTAATAGCAGGCTTATATTTGAAATCAAAATCATTCACAACCTATTGTCTCATTAGATGTACATATTTACAGAAGCTGCACATATTGTATTTAGTACACTGTGTCACAGTCATTGTCCATATCTTCACCACATATTAACCGATTTTCAAAATTTTTTCACTGGCACACTCTGTGAAGAACTTGCAATAAGGTAGTTTTTAAATATCTCACAACACCTTAACTGTGTTGCTACACTGTTGTGAAATATAAATATTCAAAATTTATTATAATCAGAATAAATTTATCACGAAAACTTATCTTTTGATACAATTTTCTACTAATTTGCGTACTAAAATTAAATTATGTTTAGTTTTCAAGATATAGCCAGTGTTTGTAAACAAAAACAAATGATGTTATTGTGAATAATGGTCTTTAATGCGGTGACAAAATACTGGCATTGTAACATTCAGCAACAAAGACAAGGCAGTGATTAAAAATTTATATCAGTTCAAAGAATCTGGTTTGCAGAGGATACTGACAAAATTTTCAATGACAAACTGCAAAAGGGAAGGACTGGTGCTAAAAAGATTTGAGAAGTGCGATGCACCGACCAATGAGGCTACAGACCGAAACATGTGCATAACTGAAGAGAACGGGACCACTGTGGATGAACTGCTAGACATAGTAAGCCAGGAAGACCAGAAACAAACGTATCTTTTAGCACACCAGATTCCTTAAGAGATGGTTCTAACACAGTGTAGCATCGTCATACAGATTATTCACTGTGATCTTAGTCTGAAGTGTCTTGTTTGTTTACCAATGTGATTGTTGCCTATTGCTAGTTTTTCTTACATTTATATTTTACAAAGTAGTGTAGCAACACAGTTAAGGTGTGGTGGGATATTTAGTAATCACATTGTGGCCAATTGTCCAGAAAGTGTGCTAGTGAAAGATTGTGATAATATGGTTAATATTTTGTGGAAATATAGAAATAACAAAGTGTGACGTTTTTTGAGACACAGTGTATATAGCATGGCATTGTGGTTTTGTGTGTGTGTACTTATAGCTATTATTGCCATTAATATCGGTGGTTTTGTTCATATTTCTGCAGTTGGTGTCAACATTGTTGTTATGTATGGAATACAGACTACAGGTTTCTTGAAGATGTAGAAAGGCATAGCACACAAGCTGCAGCTGAGCGAGATGGCTGGAAACAAGGTTTTCATAACAGACAGCAAGTCCGTGTCTCTCTTTATATACGAGGGTCGTTCGTTAAATAAGTTACAAAACCGCGTAATTCTGTTAGTTTTGCAAATCTAAAAAATACTAAATATACGACGTTACGTTTTATAGGTAATTTCAATCTGAACACATGTGGAAATTTTTTTGATGATGACGTCATTATTGTGACGTCAGCTGTTCACAGAACACAGCCCACATGTGTATTATTTTCCTCACCAGTAAGCTATCATAACTTGCAAGTGTGAAACAGCGTGGGAACGAAAAAATGAATAAACTTAAGAATTTAACGCCACCTCTTTAAAGGCTAAAGACTAATGTTTCATGTTTCAACACATCTTGTTAGAGTTTGCTCAAACATTTGTCCTATCTGTCAGCAAACTTCTGAATGTTCGATGCAAAGAACGATGCTGGCTGCTGTCCATGCCACTGCAGAACGACTGATTGCACCTTGGTATATGATACAAATTTCTTCCCACCTAGCATTTTCTTACACCAAACATGAACTGTTCGCCATCTGCTGGATGCATCTCAGAGTGAATCTGATTTGCATTAGTTTTTTGGCCTACAATAATACAATAACGGCACACTGTTCATTACAGGATGATTTCAGTGGCAACTTCGCCCTATTTAATGTTTATAAATAATGTCACAGTGACGTCATCATCATAAAACTCACAGCTGCTACTCAGAATTAAATTCCGTACAAAATGTATATTTCGGATTTTTAATATTTGGAAAACTAACAGAATAATGCTGTTTTGTAACTTATTTATCGAACGACCCTTGCATGTTTTTTCTGTCTGTACTCCTATGTCATCTTGATGAGTAGTCTGCATGCTTATACTAAACGGCTTCATTTTTCTGCACTTGTGCCACATTTCTCTTGTGTCTTAATGATTTCATTCATCTGCATCTGTTGTCATCATTGTATGGTGGTTATTAACGTTATTTCAGTTAACTGAGCAGTCAAGTTTGTTAGTAGGTGTGACAGCACAAGTGCTAGATTGAAATTACGATAGAGAAATAGAGCAAAATATAATAATCAAGCATAAGGTAAAATGTCACAAATAATTCGCCAAGAATTAGTTAGAGGTGATAATGCGTAATACATAAAGTGCACCATTAAAATTCAGATTAGCATAATGATGCAATACAAGTAGGAAACAGGTGATTGGGAGCGTATATCATAATATCTTTGCAGTTGTAGTAGCTTAATATTCTTAGTCCATTTATTCATGACTGCCACATTGTTCGCTCATTACGATGTATTACGAGGGTCGTTCGATAAATAAGTTACAAAACAGCGTTATTCTGTTAGTTTTCCAAATATTGAAAATCCGAAATATACGTTTTGTAGGAAATTTAATTCTGAGTAACACCTGTGAGTTTTATGACGATGACATCACTATGACGTCATTTATAAACATTAAATACAGCAATGTTGCCACTAAAATCCTCCCGTAATGAACAGCGTGCCATTTAATTATTGTATTTTTGTGGGCAAAAATAAATGCAAATCAGATTCACTCTGAGATGCATCCAGTATATAGCGACAAGTGTTTACAGACCAAACAGTTCACGTTTGGTGTAAGAAAATGCTAGAAGGGCAGAAATTTGTATCATAATACCAAAGTGCAATCAGTCATTCTTCAGTGGCATGGGCAGCAGCCAGCATCGTTCTTTGCACCGAGCATTCAGAAGTTTGCTGACAGATAGGACAAACGTTTGATCGTTCTTGGACGATATGTTGAAAAATGAAAAACTAATCTTTAGCATTTAAAGTGGTGACATGACATTAACTTGTTAAGTTAATTCATTTTTTTCCTTCCAATGCTTTTGATGAAACAGATGCAAAACAGATCTTAACAGCTTCCCCCGCAGGAAACTGGAGGAGACCACTTGGACGTCCTCGTACTACATGGATGAAAACCATTCAGCAGGATCTGAAATCCAGCGACCTCAATATGGACGACGCA